>Ga0306920_100007203_pt1 | contig 14614 bp, 12 predicted proteins | sample flu12Cox44000170_FD_204666 | JGI IMG/M metagenome (GOLD analysis project Ga0306920, IMG submission 204666) | Lab enrichment of tropical soil microbial communities from Luquillo Experimental Forest, Puerto Rico - flux4day.12C.oxic.44.000.170 (v2)... | ecosystem: Environmental > Terrestrial >...
CGCTTCGACCTTCGCGGCGGCGTCGCGGCCGTCGTCGCCGTCGTGCACGACGTCATCGTCTGCCTGGGCGCGCTCTCGGTCACCGGTCGGGAGTTCTCGCTCCCGGTGCTGGCGGCCCTTTTGACGATCATCGGCTACTCGGTCAACGACACGATCGTCGCGTACGATCGGCTTCGAGAAAACCGGGGGAAGACCGTCCCGAAAGGCCGCACGTTCGCCCAGCAGATGAACGACGCGGTCAACCAGACCCTGTCCCGGACGATCCTGACCTCGCTGACGACCTTCTTCTCGGCGGCCGTGCTCCTCTTCTTCGGCGGCAAGACCCTCGAGGATTTCGCCTTCGTGCTCTTCGTCGGGGTCATCACCGGCACCTACTCCACCACCTACATCGCGGCGGCGCTCGTCGTCGACTGGACAAACTACGTCGAGGGACGGCTGCGACGCGGCAAGAAAGCGGTGGCAAAAGCCTGACCAGCGTGTCAAACTAGTTGGTCAACCAAGGGTTTTGGCGCCGTGACACAACTAGAGACGCTGATCGAGGAAATTCCGAAGTATCAGCCGGGCGCTGATCTCGACGTTCTCGAGCGCGCCTACCGGTTCTCGGCCGCCTCGCACCAGGGCCAGCAGCGAGCCTCGGGCGAGCCGTATCTCAGCCATCCGCTTGAAGTTGCGAACCTTCTGGTCGACTTCAAGATGGACGTCACCACCGTGACCGCCGGCCTCCTCCACGACGTCCTCGAGGACACCGCCGCCACCAAGGCCGACCTCGAGCGCGAGTTCGGCGGCGAGATCGCCGAGCTCGTCGACGGGGTCACCAAGATCGGCAAGCTCGCATTCTCGTCGCGTGAAGAGCGCCAGGCCGAGAACTTCCGCAAGATGCTGGTCGCGATGGCGCGCGACCTGCGCGTGCTCATGATCAAGCTGGCCGACCGCCTACACAACATGCGCACGCTCGACTATCTGCCCTCCGACAAGGCCAAGAAGATCGCGCAGGAGACGCTCGATATCTACGCGCCGCTCGCCCACCGGCTCGGCATGGCCAAGGTGAAGGCCGAGCTCGAGGATCTCGGGCTCCGCACGCTCAATCCGGCCGACTACGTGGATCTTCAGAAGCGCGTGGCCAAGCGCCGCCTCGAGCGCGAGAACGACATCAATCAGGTCATCGCGATCCTCCAGCGAAAGCTCGCCGAGGTCGGAATCGACTCGCAGATCCGCGGCCGGCCCAAGCACTTCTACTCGATCTGGAAGAAGATGCACGACCAGGGCCGCGAGTTCGACGAGATCTACGACCTCACGGCCGTGCGCGTCATCACCGCCTCGGTCCGCGACTGCTACGGCGCGCTGGGCGTGATCCACTCGCTCTGGAAGCCGGTACCCGGCCGCTTCAAAGACTTCATCGCGATGCCGAAGGTCAACATGTACCAGTCGCTCCACACGACGGTGATCGGGCCCAAGGGCGATCCGGTCGAGATCCAGATCCGCACGCGCGAGATGCACCGTATCGCCGAGGAGGGCATCGCGGCGCACTGGCTCTACAAGGAGCGCAAGGCCGGCAAGGACAAGCTCGACGAGTCGCTCGTCTGGCTGCGCCAGCTGATCGAGACGCAGCAGGATACCAAGGACCCGCGCGAGTTCATGGACACCGTGCGGGTCGATTTGTTTCCGGACGAGGTGTACGTGTTCACGCCCAAGGGCGACGTCAAGGCGCTGCCCGAGGGCGCCACGCCGCTCGACTTCGCCTACGCGGTCCACACCAAGGTCGGCGAGCACTGCGTCGGCGCCAAGGTGAACGCCAAGCTCGTCCCCCTCCGCTACACGCTCCGCCAGGGCGACATCGTCGAGATCGTGACCTCGCCCAACCAGCACCCGAGCCGCGACTGGCTGAAGATCGTCAAGTCGACGCGGGCGCGGGCCAAGATCAACCAGTGGCTGAAGGTCGAGGAGCGCGCGCGGTCGATCGAGCTCGGGCGTGAGCTGTTCGAGCGCGAGGCGCGGAAGTATCGCCTGAATCCCTCGGCGCTCCTCGGCGGCGAGGAGATCAAGAAGGCGGCGGCCGACTTCGGCTTCGCCGGCCCCGACGACCTCATGGCCGCGCTCGGCTACGGCAAGAGCTCGGTCCACCAGGTCCTGAACAAGCTCGCCCCCAATGCCCTTCTGGAGACGCCGGACAAGCCGAAGTCGGCGCCGACCCGGCCGGCGCCGGTCGACGGCGTGCGGATCCGCGGCGTCGACGATCTGCTCGTGCGCTTCGCGCGATGCTGCAACCCGCTGCCCGGCGATCCGATCGTCGGCTTCATCACCCGCGGCCGCGGCCTCACCGTCCACGCGCGCGAGTGCCTGACGGTCGCCAAGAGCGTGCTCGACCGCGAGCGGCTGATCGACGTGGAGTGGGATGTCGAGGAGCCCGGCAAGCGCCCGGTCCGGATCGCGGTCTACATCGGCAAGGATCGGCCCGGGCTCCTCTCGGAGATCACCGGCGCCATCTCGGCCCGCAACGGCAACATCACCAAGGCCGAGGTGACGGTGACCGACGACCGGCGCGGGATCAACAACTTCGTCGTCGAGGTCGCCGACCTCCGGCAGCTGCAGGACATCATCGCCGCCATCCGCGACGTCCGGGACGTCATCAACGTCGAGCGCGTCCGAGGGCTCTAGGCTGAATCGACGGCGGTTCGAGGCGCTGGTCGAGAAGGCCATGCGGCGCCTGCCCAAGCGGTTCAGGGACAAGATCGCCAACATCGCCGTGGTGGTCGAGGACTGGGCCGACGACGAGACCCTCGCCGACGTCGGCGTCGAGCCGCCGGACACGCTCTACGGCCTCTACCGCGGCATCGACCTCACGCAACGCGACTCGAGCTACGGCAACGTCCTGCCCGACACGATCCACATCTATCAGGGGCCGATCGAGGAAGACTGCGCCGACGAGGCCGAGATGGAGGAGCTGGTGCGCGACACGGTCATCCACGAGCTCGGCCACTATTTCGGTCTCGACGACGAGACCATGGAGCGCATTGAGGACGAGCCCTAGTCGCCTCGTCGCGGCTCTCGCAGCGGCCGCCCCTCGCTACACTCCAGACGATCGGCAGCGAAAGCGCGCCCTCCTGGCGAAGCTCGAAGGCGTGGCCGTCCGCCACGCCGGCGCGCTGCTGCGCCTGCACGAGACACTCTGCTTCCTGCAGGCTCACCCCGACGACGTCGAGATCCTCGCGCTGGTCGACCGCGGGCTCGAGGCCTTCGGCGCGCGCGTCGACCGGCTCTCGCACGCGGCGCGGCGGCGGCTCCACGACACCGGCGTCGCGGGGAGCACGCTCGACTATCCGTTCGGCTTGCCGATGGCGCGCTGGCTCGCCGCGCGATTCCCGCGCGCGACCGACGTCGCCTGGGCGGCCTTCACGGAGCCGGATCGGCTCGACGAGACGCTCTCGCTGCTGGCGACGACGGCGGAGGGCGACGCGTTCAGCGAAGGGGGAATGGGCTGGCGCGAGTGGATCCGCGTCGCCAAGGGCGGCCGCCGGCTCACCGATCTGCAGCTGATCGTCGAGGTGTTCGCGCGGACGCCGCTGCCGGAGGAGACGCGCGACTGGCTCTTCGAGAGCCTGAGCCTGCCCATCCTCTGGCGGCCGGCGGGCGCCGGCGGCTCGCGCACGCTCGCGCGGACCCCGGCGCGGGCCACGTTCTTCCACGCCGGCGGGCTCGACCGGAGCGATGTCGACCTCGTCGAGGCGCTCCGGCGACCCTTGCCGCTCCGGCGAGCGCCACGGCCCGACGCCGAGGCGATGATCGAGGCGGCGCGCGTGGCGATGGCGACGCGCCAGCGGGAGCTCCACGCGTTCTCGTATCCGAACCCCGACGATGTCCTGACGGCGGACGCGGGCCGGGGGCTCAGGCTCGTCTTCATCGGCATCGCACCGGACTTCCGCCTGCCGCTCGAGGGCTACTACGGATTCCTGGCGCTGAAGAACGGCGTGCCGGTGAGCTACGGCGGCGGTTGGGAGCTCTTCGGCACGCTCGACTTCGCCATCAACGTCTTCCCGTCGTTCCGACAGGGCGAATCGGCCTACCTGGCCGCGCAGCTGCTCCGCGCGTACCGGCGGATCTTCGGCATGCGCACGGTCGTGATCGACCGCTATCAGCTCGGCCACGAGAGCGCCGAAGCGCTGCGCTCGGGCTCGTTCTATTTCTACCATCGCCTGGGATTTCGTCCGCGCGACCCGCGCGTTGTCGAGACGCTCGCGCAGGAGCGCGCGAAGATCGCCGCCGATCCGGCCTATCGCTCGCCGATCCCGATCTTGAAGCGCCTGGCCGCGGCCGAGGTGTTCTTGACGCTCCCGGGCGGTAACGCCGCGCCCGAGCGCCGGCTGCGCGCGAGCGACGTCGCGGCGCTGGTCGCGCGCCACGTCGCACGCGAGTTCGGCGGCGACCGCGCCCGCGCCACGCGCGAGTCCTCGGAGCGCGTCGCGCGCGCGCTCGGTGTTCGCGGGCGGGCCGCGTGGCCGCCTGGCGAGCGGCGCGCCTTCGAACGCCTGTCGCTCGTCACCGCCCTCGTGCCGGATCTTGAGGTGTGGCCGCTCGCCGACCTGCGCGCGCTCGCGGCCGTGATACGTGCGAAGGGCGGGGGAAGCGAGATGGCCTACTCGCGGCGGCTCGACGGGCACCGGCGCTTCCGCCGAAGCCTCGAAACGCTGGCTCTAGGATAGCCTTCGATCACCGGGCTGCTGTTCCAGTCCCGACCCGTAAGTTTTCGCTTGACAGGCACTTTCAATGGTCCGTATGGTTTCAGCAGATGCTGAAATGGTTGGAGCAAGAGAAAGATGCTGAAATCCGAAGAGGTTCGACGGCAGGTGGCCCAGCGGCTGCGGGAGCTCCTCCCGAGAGCGAAGGGCTGGCAAGAGACCGTCGATGCCAAGATCGGATCGCAAACGGCAGATTTACTGGCCAGATTCCATCTCGCTGGCCAAGAGCACACGGTGGTCGTTGAGGTCACATCGCTCGGCCAGCCCCGTCAGATCAGGGCTGCCGTGACCCGGCTGAACGAGATTCGCAGGGAGCTTCCCGGCGCCTATCCGGTGGCCGGTGCGGTGTACATAGGCCCGCAGAGTGCCCGCATCCTCAAGAGCAACAACCTCGGATTCGTCGATCTGTCGGGCAATTGCTACCTCGCGCTGGAAAATGCGCTGATCGAGAAGGAGGGCAAGCGCAACGTCCGGCCCTCGACGCGGCCGCTCCGGTCGCTCTTCGCTCCGCGCGCGACCCGCGTGATCCGGGTGCTCCTCGTCGAGCCCGGCCGGGCGTGGCGACTCGAGGAGCTCGGGCGCGCCGCCGAGGTGAGCCTGGGACACTCCCACAACGTCATCAAGCGCCTCGAGGAGCTCGCGTGGATCGAGCGCGACGACAGCCAGCGCTTCAGGCTTTCGAAGCCGGCCGATCTGCTCGAAGGATGGTGCGAGTCCTACACCTACCGGATGAACGAGCGCACCTCGTACCTGGCGCCCGAGCGGGTCACGCGGAAATTCATGGGCGAGATCGCGCGGGTCGCGGGCGCCGAGGGGCGCCGGTACGCCTTCACCCTGAACGCCGGCGCCGCACTGCTGGCCCCGAGCCTCCGGCTACCGGCCGTGCACTGCTATCTCGAGGGCGATCCGGCGCCGGTGGCGAAGGCCCTCGGCCTGCGCCCCGCCGCGGAGGCGGACGGCGCGCTGCATTTCCTGGCGCCCTACGATCTCGGCGTGTTCTACGGCGCCTTCGAGAAGGGCGGCCTCAAGGTCGTCTGTCTCCCGCAGCTCTACGCGGATCTCGTGAACTACGAGCGCCGCGGACGCGAGCAGGCCGAGCATCTGCGGCGCGAAGCGATGGGCTACTGACCGAACGCGGAAGGAGGTGATCCTGATGGCGAAGAAGAAGGCGACCAAGAAGAAGAAGGGCAAGTAGTTAGACCGGCGGCGACACGAGCCTCTCGACGGAAGGAGGTGAGACGGTCGATGAAGAAGAAGGCCAAGAAGAAGAAGAAGTAGTACTGCTGTTTCGCTGGGTGGGGGGTGGCGGCCTCCCACCATTCACCATTCGGGAGGGGGCCAACGCCCCCTCCCGGGTGTTTAAATGACCTTCGTGACCTTCCCCGCCTTGAGGCAGCGGGTGCACACGCGCACGCGCCGAGGCTTCCCGGCCATCATCGCGCGCATCGACACCAGATTCGGAAGCCACCGCCGCGGTGTCAGCTTGTGAGCGTGGCTGATCGTGTTGCCGACGGACGGGCCTTTTCCACAGACGTCACAGCGCTGCGCCATTTGCGCTCCCTGGAGTTGAGTTTCCGAGGACCGAGACGAGGATTTTCTATAGCACAGGGACGGCGATGAAGCAAACCGACGCGGCGTCGGCGTTGGCGACGCCACTGCAGTTCGTCAAAGGCGTCGGCCCGCACCGCGCCGGCCAGCTCGAGCGCAAGGGGCTTCGGACGGTCGAGGACGCGCTCTTCTTCGTGCCCCTCCGCCACGAGGATCGGACGCGGCTGACCCCCTTTCGCTCGCTGGTACCCGGTCAGCCGGCCACGTGCTCCGGCGTGATCGTCGGCGTGAGCCCGCCGCCTCCCGGGCGCTCACGCGTGCCGTTCACGGTGATGCTCCGGGACTCGAGTGGCTACGCCACCGCCAGCTGGTTCGGCTGGCGATACCTCTCACGTGCGCTCAAGCGCGGCCAGCAGCTCGTGCTGCACGGCCGGGTCGGACGCTACAAGGGCGCGATCGTCCTGCAGCAGCCCGACTACGAGATCGTCGCGAGCGGCGAGGACGAGCGGCTGCACACGGGTCGCCTCGTCCCGGTCTATTCGCTCACGGAAGGCTTGCCCCAGCGCGCGCTGCGCTCGCTCATGTGGCGGCTGGTCGAGTCTCACGCCGCCGAGATCGAGGAGGTGCTGCCGGAGAGTGTCCGCGCGCGGCGGGGCCTCGTCGGCCTGGCGCAGGCGATCCGGGACGCGCACTTTCCCGAGACGGACGCGGCGCTGGCCGCCGCGACCCGACGCCTCTCGTTCGACGAAGGGCTGCTCCTCCAGCTGGGGCTCGCCATCCTGAGAAGCCGCGTCGCCCGCGCGCGCGGTCTCGCGCTCAACCCGCGCGGCGACCTGGTGGCCCGGCTGCGTGCGCGGCTGCCCTGGAAGCTGACCGGCGCGCAGGAGCGCGTGTGGGAAGAGATCCGACGCGACATGGCGGCGCCCCATCCGATGCATCGGCTCCTGCAGGGCGACGTCGGGTCGGGCAAGACGATCGTCGCGGCCCAGGGCGTCCTGACGGCGATCGAGGCCGGCTACCAGGCGGCGGTCATGGCGCCGACCGAGATCCTGGCCGAGCAGCACTTCATGACGTTCCGCCAGCTGCTCGAGCCGCTCGGCGTGCGCCTGACGCTCTTGACCTCATCGATCAAGCCGCGCGACCGCGCCGCGCGGCGCGCGGTGCTGGCCGCCGGCGAGATCGAGTGCGTGGTGGGCACGCACGCCCTCGTGCAGGAAGGCGTCGAGTTTCGCCGCCTCGGGCTGGTGGTGGTCGACGAGCAGCACCGCTTCGGGGTCGAGCAGCGCGCGCGGCTGCGCGGCAAGGGCGAGCACCCCGACCTGCTCGTGATGACGGCCACGCCCATCCCGCGCACGCTCGCGCTCACGATCTACGGCGACCTCGACGTGTCCGTCCTCGACGAGCTGCCGCCCGGGCGCCGGCCGATCGTCACCGTCGCGCGCCCTGAAGGTAAGCGCCGCGCGATCTACAAGTTCTTGCGAGAGCAGGTCGCCGGCGGTCGCCAGATCTACGTCGTGTATCCGCTGGTCGAGGAGTCGGAGGCGCTCGACCTCAAGGCAGCGACCGACATGGCGCGCCATCTGGCGGACGAGGTCTTCCCCGACCTCGTGGTGGGCCTGCTGCACGGCCGCCTCGGCTTCGAGGAAAAGGACGCGATCATGCGACGGTTCAAGGCCGGCGAGATCCACGTGCTGGTCTCGACGACCGTGATCGAGGTCGGCATCGACGTGCCGAACGCGTCGGTGATGCTGATCGAGCACGCCGAGCGGTTCGGGCTCTCGCAGCTGCACCAGCTCCGCGGCCGCGTCGGCCGCGGCGAGTGGAAGTCGTACTGCATCCTGCTGACGGCCGGGCGGCTCACCGAGGAGGCCCAACGTCGCGTCGACGCGATGACGTCGACCAACGACGGCTTCCGCATCGCCGAGGTCGATCTGGAGCTGCGCGGGCCGGGCGAATTCTTCGGCACGCGCCAGTCCGGGCTGCCCGAGTTCCGCGCGGTGGATCTGCTGCGCGATACCAATCTGCTCGAGGAGGCTCGACGGGAGGCCACCGCAATCATCGCGCGCGACCGCGAGCTTTCCGATCCTGCGCATCGTGCGCTTCGCGGCGCTTTGCTTGCGCGGTGGCGTGGGAAGCTCGCGCTTGCTACCGCCGGCTAGCTCTGGCGCTCTCGTGGACCTGATTGTGCGTGAGGCGGACGGGGCCTGGCGGCCCCGCCGCCAGGCCCCGTCCGGTCACGCTCGGTCGGATCCGCGAAGCAGTCCAGGCTGCGCGGCGGTTCCTGCGCGACTCTCAGCACCCGTCCGGTCTGGCTGTGTCACATTCCGCAACTCCGCCAGCGCGTCCGACGTTTGCTCGCGGGCCTGCGTCCGCACCAGCTTGCGCCGCAACCCATCGCCCGCGCTCGAGCTGGGAAGCGTCGGAAGCGCTGGCGGGGCCTATGCGACTTCGGTTCGATTTTGCCGGCGATCTTGAGCCGATTGCGGGTGATCGGGCGGCGGTCATGCGGGTGATCGCGGGGGTGTTGAAAGGGCGGCGGCTCGTGACGCCGAAGGGGGTGACGACGCGGCCGACCGCCGATCAGGTGCGGATCGCGCTGATGGACACGCTCGGGCCGTGGCTGCCGGACGCGCGGGTGCTCGATCTCTTCGCCGGGGCGGGCGGCGTCGGCGTCGAGGCGCTCTCGCGGGGGGCCGCGCACGTCACGTTCGTCGAGCGCGACCGGCGCGCCCTCGACGCGCTCGTCGAGAACATCCGCACGCTCGAGCTCGAGGCCCGCACGCACGTCGCCCGCGGCGACGTCGCGCGACAGCTCGTTCGGCTGGCCGGCGAGAGACGGCGGTTCGAGATCGTCTTTCTCGATCCGCCGTACGCGACCGACGACGGCGAGCGCACGCTCGCGGCGCTGGGCGGCGGCGCGCTGATCGCGCCGGAGGGGCTTGTCATCGCGCAGCACCTGACCAAGCGACACCTTCCGGAATATGGCGTTTTACGGGCCTTTCGCGACCGCCGCTTCGGGGAGACGACCTTGACTTTCTTTCGAGCCGAAGGGTAGCCTTACCGCCGTGGCCAAGCGCGCGGTCTATCCCGGCATGTTCGATCCCATACACAACGGCCACGTCGACGTCATCCAGCGCAGCCTGCAGATCTTCGACGAGCTCATCGTCGCGGTCGTCGCCAATCCGTCGAAGCAGCCGCTCTTCACGATGAAGGAGAGGCTCGAGATGATCGACGAGGCCACCTCGGATCTCAGCAACTTTCGCATCGTGGCCTTCGACGGACTCCTGATCGACCTGGTCGCGCGCGAGCGCGCCGACTGCATCGTGCGGGGCATCCGCGCCGTCTCCGATTTCGAGTACGAATTCCAGATGGCGCTGATGAACCGGAAGCTGCGCAGCACCGTCGAGACCGTGTTCCTGATGCCACACGAGAAGTACACGTACATCTCGTCGCGGCTGATCAAGGAAGTCGCCAGCTTCGGCACGTCGGTAGCCGGCATGGTGCCGCCGATCGTCGAGAAGCGACTCGCCGAGAAGTACCCTCCCAAGTAACCCGGCGGTCCGCCGCCGAAGGAGCCACGCCGTGCTGGCCGATCGCTTGAAGACGCTTGCCCCATCGTCGACGCTCGCCGTGCAGGCCAAGGCGCGCGAGCTGCGCCGCCGCGGCGTCGACGTGATCTCGTTCGGCGCGGGTGAGCCGGACTTCGACACGCCCGAGCGCATCAAGGACGCGGCCATCCAGGCCATGCGCGCGGGGCATACGAAGTACACCGAGGTCGGCGGCGTGCCGGAGCTGCGCGCCGCCGTCTGCGGCAAGTTCAAGCGCGACAACGGTCTCGCCTACGAGCCGGCCGACGTCCTGATCTCGTGCGGCGCCAAGCACACACTCTTCAACATGGTCGTGGCCCTCCTGAATCCAGGGGACGAGGTCCTCGTGCCGAGCCCGTTCTGGGTCTCGTATCCGGAGCAGGCGCGGCTCGTCGGCGCGGTGCCGGTGGCGGTGCCGACGCAGGAGCGGACCGGCTTCGACCTGGACCCCGGGCGGCTGTGCGCGGCCGTCACGCCGCGGACGAAGGTGATCATCCTCAACAGCCCCAACAACCCGACCGGCGCGGTGTTCTCGCCCGCGGCGCTGGCCGCCGTCGCGACGCTCGCCGTGGAGCGCAAGCTCCTGGTCGTCTCCGACGAGTGCTACGAGGCGCTCACGTTCGAGGGACGGCACGTGTCGATCGCCAGCCTCGGGCCCGAGATCAAGGCGCTCACGCTCACCATCAATACGTGCTCGAAGGCGTACGCGATGACCGGGTGGCGGATCGGCTTCGCCGCCGGCCCGCGCGACCTCATCCGCGCGATGACCGACGTCCAGAGCCAGGTGACGTCGAACCCGTCGTCGGTCGCCCAGTGGGCCGCCGTCGAGGCGCTCGCCGGCGCCCAGGACGAGGTCGCCAAGATGGCCGGTGAGTTCGACCGGCGCCGCCACCTCATCGTGCGAGGGCTCAACGCGCTGCCCGGAGTGTCGTGCGTCATGCCGAAGGGCGCGTTCTATGCCTTCGCGAACGTGTCCGGGCTCTTCGGGCGCGAGTGGCGATCGCCGGAGGGGCCGAAGACGCTCAAGGGCTCGCTCGACGTCACCGCGTTTCTCCTCGAGGAGGCCAAGGTGGCCGTCGTGCCCGGAGTTGATTTCGGCTCGGACGATCACGTGCGGCTCTCGTACGCGACCAGCACGGCGCTCATCAGCGACGGCCTGTCGCGCATGGCGCAGGCCCTGACGCGGCTTGCGTGAGCGCCGAGGCGCGTCCCGTGCGCTCCTTGACAGCCCGTGCGACATTCTCTAGGAGTGGAGTCGGTGAGCGCGTTCGAGCGCGGGCTTGCCCGCGCAATCCTGGGGGAGGCTCGGAGGGGGCCGTCGAGGCCCCCTTCGAGGGTCTAGCAAGGAGAGCTACCGATGAAGCTTGAAGGCTCGTACGAGGTCAAGGCGCCCCGCCAGAAGGTCTGGGACGCGTTTCTCGATCCCGCCGTGCTCCAGAAGGCGATCCCCGGCTGCGAGAAGCTCGAGCTCGTCGGCCCCGACGAGTACAAGGCCACGCTCAAGATCGGCGTCGCCGCGGTCAAGGGGACCTTCGAGGGCAAGGTGCGCCTGCAAGACAAGAAGGCGCCCGACTCGTACCGCCTGGCCGCCGAGGGCAGCGGCGGGCCTGGATTCGTCCGCTCCGACACCCTGATCACCCTGTCGGACATCGACGGCGGCACGCGGGTCGCCTACAACGCGGACGTCCAGGTCGGCGGGCTCATCGCCGGAGTCGGCCAGCGGATGCTCGGCGGCGTGTCGAAGATGATGGCCGATCAGTTCTTCAACCGGATGGGCGATCTGCTGACGACCGCCTGACCCGACACCGCATGCCCTCGCGCTATCTCGAGCCGCGTCTGGAGCGCGCGTCACGCGCCGAGATGGCGCGGGTGCAGACGCGCCGCCTGCGCGAGCAGGTGGCCCACGCGGCGGCCCACAGCCCGTTCTACCGTCGAAAGCTCAAGGCGGCCGGGCTCAAGCCGCCGGCTATCCGGACGCTCGACGATCTTCCGAGGCTCCCTTTCACGACCAAGGACGAGCTCAAGGAGAACCAGGCGGAGAAGCCGCCGTGGGGCGACGTGCTCGCCGTACCGCTGGACGACGTGCTCCGGATCCACATGACGTCGGCCACGACGGGCCGGCCGCTCGCGTTCCTCGACACACGCGACGACTGGTACGGCTTCTATCACTCCTACGCGCGGGCGCTGTACGCGTTCGGCGTGCGCAAGTCGGACGTCGTGATGGCCGCGTTCTCCTACGGGCCGTGGATCGGCTACTGGTCGGGCTTCTACGCGGCGCAGGATCTCGGCTGCCTCGTCTTTCCCGTCGGCGGTCTCTCGACCGATCAGCGGATCGACGCGCTCCTCAACTATCCGATCACGGTACTCGGCTGCACGCCCTCGTACGCGCTCTACCTCGGCGAGGCCGCGGCGAAGAAAGGCATCGACCTCGCCAAGGACACGAAGGTCCGCGTCACCTGGCACACCGGGGAGCCGGGCGCGTCCATCCCGGCAACCCGGGCGAGGATCGAGGCGGTGTTCGGCGCCCGGGCGTACGATCTGCCCGGGTTGACCGAGATCGCGGCGTGGGGCTTCGAGTGCGAGGCGCACTCGGGTCTGACGCACGTGAACGAGGACTACTGCTACCCCGAGGTGCTCGACGAGGAGGGACGTCCGGTCGAGCCCGGGGCTCGCGGTGAGCTGGTCTTCACGAGCCTCTATCGCAAGGCCATGCCGCTCCTGCGCTACCGGACGCGCGACCTCGTTCAGCTCGCCGATCGGCGCTGCCCCTGCGGGCGCACCCTGACCGCGTTCGAGGGCGGGGTGCTCGGGCGGCTCGACGACATGAAGAAGGTTCGCGGGGTGATCGTCTACCCGCGCCGCGTCGAAGAGCTGGTGCGGCCCCACGCGCACGTCGACGAGTTCCAGATCGTCTTTCGGCGGCACGAGGGGCTCGACGACATCCTGATTCGCATCGATCCCTCGCCGTCGCTCTCGCTCGGCGATCGCGGCGGACTCGCGGCGAAGCTCGCCGAGGATCTCAGGCTCGGGCTGGGCATCCGCGTCACGGTCGACGTCGGCGAGCCCGGCTCGCTCCCGCGCTGGGATCACAAGGCTCGCCGCGTGCGCGACGAGCGAACGGAGGTGCCATTTTGAAGGCCGCGCTCTTCCGCGAGCACGGCGGCGCCGAGAAGATCCTCTACGAGGACTATCGCGATCCGGTGATCGGGCCCGGCGACGTCCTGGTCCGCGTCCGCGCCTGCGCGCTCAACCAGGTCGACATGCTGCTGCTGGACGGGCGCTTTCCGCCGCCCGAAGGGCTGCCCCACGTCAACGGCTGCGAGGTGACAGGCACGGTCGAGGCGACCGGCGCCGGCGTCGGCGGCCTCGCGCGCGGCCAGCGCGTGATCATCTTCCCTGGCTTCGCGTGTGGGACCTGCGAGTACTGCCTGCTCGGCGAGCGGACGGTGTGCACCCGCTACGGCTATCTCGGCGCCCACAAGGACGGCGGCTATGCCGAGCTGGTGAAGGCGCCGGCGGCGAACGTCGTGCCCCTGCCCGAGACGATCCCGTTCGAGGCGGGCGCCGCCGTACCGCTCGCGATGCTGACCTCGTGGCACGCGCTGGTCGCGCAGGCCGAGCTCCGACCCGGACAGACCGTGCTCGTGCAGGCCGCCGGCAGCGGGGTCGGCAGCGCCGCGATCCAGATCGCGCGCCTCTGTGGCGCCCGCGTCATCACGACCGTCGGCTCCGATGACAAGATCGAGTTCGCCCGGGCCCTCGGCGCGGAGCACGTCGTGAACTACCGCACGCAGGACTTCGTCGAGGAAGCCCGGAAGTGGACCGGCAAGCGCGGAGTCGACGTGGTCGTCGAGCACATCGGCGGCGACACGTTCGAGCGGTCGATCTACGCGCTGACCCGCCTGGGCAAGCTCGTCACGATCGGCTCGCACGACACCCACTGGGGCCGGCTCGACCTGCGCCACGTCTACTCGAAGAACCTCAGGGTCCTCGGGACCAACCTGGGCTCGATCGTCGAGCTGAACACAGTCCTCGACCACGTCGTCCGGGGACAGCTCCGGCCGGTCGTCGACCGCGCGTTCCCGCTGAAGGACGCGCGTGCCGCCGTTCAGCACGTGCTGGATCGCAAGAACAAGGGGAAGGTCCTCCTCGTCTCGTGACGCTCGCGGCCCTCCTCGCGCGCGCCGCGCTCCGCCGACCGGACGCCGAGGCGGTCGTCGACGGCGGTCGGCGGCTCACCTACGCCGAGCTCGACCTGCGCGCGACGACAGTGGCCCACGGGTTCGTGCGCCTCGGCGTGGCGCGCGGTGACCGCGTGCTGCTGGTCCTGCGCAATCGCCTCGAGCACGTCATCGCCTACTGGGCCCTCCAAAAGCTCGGCGGCGTGGCCGTCCCCGTGAACTTCCGCCTGGCCGCCAACGAGCTGCGCTACGTCCTCGAAGACTCCGGCGCCCGCCTCGCACTTTTCGAGGAATCGACGACCGGTCCTATGCTCGAAGCGTCGACCGGCACTTCGACTCGCCTTGTGTTCGTCGGAGAGAGAGCAGCGACGGACTCTACGCTCTCTTCCGGTGTGCTCAGCGTTGACGGCTTACTCGTGGAGGGGGGCGGGGGGGGGGGGGGGGGGGGGGGGGGGGGGGGGGGGGGGGGGCGCGGCGCGGGGGGGGGGGGGGGGCGGGGGGCGCGGGGGGGGGGGGGCGGGCGTCGGGCGGGGGGGGGACAGGGCGGAGAGGGGGAGAGGGAGGT
>Ga0306920_100007204_pt1 | contig 14614 bp, 8 predicted proteins | sample flu12Cox44000170_FD_204666 | JGI IMG/M metagenome (GOLD analysis project Ga0306920, IMG submission 204666) | Lab enrichment of tropical soil microbial communities from Luquillo Experimental Forest, Puerto Rico - flux4day.12C.oxic.44.000.170 (v2)... | ecosystem: Environmental > Terrestrial >...
ACCATCGACATTCACACCCATGTGCTGGCTGACGCCACGATCAAGTTCCTGCAAAAGGAAGTGCCGCAGCTCGCGCTCAAACTCACGCCGCTCGATGCCGACAATGCCGCGCTGGAAGTGGCCGGCGTGCGCTATACGCCGTTCCCGCGCGGCGGTCATGACATCGCGCGCCGTTTCGCCGACATGGACGCCGCTGAAGTGGACATGCATGTGCTCTCGGTGGCGCCGCAGACCTGGGCCTATAACCAGGACGCCGCGGTCGCCGCCGCGATCGCTACGATCCAGAATGACGAGATCGCGCGGCTCACCCGCGAATACCCGGAACGTTTCGCTGGCATCGCCACTTTACCGATGCAAGCGCCGGACAAAGCGGCTCTCGAATTGTGCCGCGCCATGACCAAGCTCGGCCTGCACGGGGCGATGATCGGCTCCAATATCGCCGGCAAGAATCTCGACGATCCAAGCTTCGAGCCGCTCTGGGTCGCCGCCACCGAGCTCGACGCCTTGATGCTGATCCATCCCGGCAATGTCGCGGGCGCCGACCGGCTGCTCGCCTATTATCTGAACAATCTGATCGGGAATCCGCTCGACACCACGATCGCGGCGGCGTGCCTGGTTTTCGGCGGGGTGTTGGCGCGCCATCAGAAGCTCAATTTTCTGATGGTGCATGGCGGCGGCTTTATTCCCTATCAGGGCGGCCGCTGGGTGCATGGCTGGCAGGTGCGCCCCGAACCGAAAGTGCATCTGAAAGAATCGCCGGCGAAATATCTCGATCGCTTTCTCTACGACACGATTGTGCACTCCAAAGCCTCGCTGGAATTTCTGGTCGCCTCGGTCGGCGCGGCGCGCGTTTTTCTCGGCAGCGATTACCCTTACGACATGGGCACGATGGAATGCGTCCGGCAGGTGCGCGCGGCTGCCATCGCATCGGCCGATCGCGAGCTGATCCTCGGCGGTCACGCAGCGGCGATCTTGAAGAAGCAGCGCCAACCGGCGGCGGTGAAGTAGGGGACGACGTCGCAAGGATGCAAAGCAGCGCGCGCCGCCGCAACTCGACAAACGGACCGCGGAGTTGCAAATAAAGCCGCGAACATCAGTGATGTTGGGTGTTCCGCTCATTCCTGCGTAAGCGGGAATCCAGAATCAATTGCTGGGTCCCCGCTTTCGCGGGGACGAGCGGATAAGTGGTTAGTGCAATGAAACCAAACGTTACGCCGACGGCAATTGTCGTTCATCATGCGCATTGATTGATCCTCACGCATGCTCCGTCCCGGCACCTTCGCGCTCACTCTGCTGCTGTCGTTTCTGACCGCGCTCGGGCCGCTGTCGATGGATATGTATCTGCCGTCGCTGCCCGATATCGGCCGCACGCTGTCAGCACCGGTGCTGGAGGTGCAGCTGACAATTTCCAGTTATTTGTTCGGCTTCGCCGTCGGCCAGATCTTTTACGGTCCGGTCTCCGACCGCATCGGCCGCCGCCCGGTTCTGCTGGCGGCGCTAGTGGTTTATGCGCTCGCCACGGTCGGTTGCGCGGCGGTGCAGTCGATCGGCGCGCTGATTGCTTTGCGCTTTCTGCAGGCGCTCGGCGGCGCCGGCGCCATCGTGCTGGCGCGCGCGGTGGTGCGCGACCTTTATTCCGGCGTGCGCGCCGGGCGCGAATTGTCGCTGATGGGCGCGATCACTGGCGTGGCGCCGATTGTGGCACCGGTGATCGGCGGCGGGTTGCAGACGTTTTTCGGCTGGCGCGCCATCTTCGTGCTGCTGGTGATCTGCGCCTTGGTGATCGGCGCCACCGCGGCGCGGCTATTGCCGGAGACGTTGCGCGAGCGGCCCAAGACGGCGTTTTCGTTGCGCGCCATGAGCGCGCTCTATCGCTCGGTCGCGGTGCATCGCGGCTTCCTCGCCAATCTCGCGATTCTCACGGCGTCCTTTGTCGGACTGTTTGCTTGGATTTCGGGCGCGCCGGTGGTGATGCAAAGCGCGATCTATGGCCTGTCGCCGTTCGCCTTCGGCGTGACCTTTGCCGTTGGTGCGGCCGGTTACGTGTTGGGGACGCTTGTTGCCGCCCGCATCGTGATCCGGTTCGGTCTCGATCGGATGATCGGCATCGGTACCGCGGCCATGGCCTGCGGCGGGCTGTTGATGGCCCTGGTCGTTGCGCTAGCGCTGGCGCACGTGCTGTGGTTCGTCGGCGCCATGACACTTTATCTCGCCGGCATCGGTTTCGCGCTGCCATCGACCATGGCCGGCGCGCTGACCCCATTTCCGGATCGCGCCGGCACCGCCTCCTCGCTGATGGGCTTGGTGCAGCAAGGCGGCGCCGCGACCGCGGCGGCCGCGGTCGGCGCCTATCTCGGCCACTCGGCCTGGCCGGTCGCCTCGGTGGTTGCGGCGATGGGCTGCCTGTCGTTTGCGATCTGGCTGTTGACCCGCCGCGTGCGGGCCGAGGCGTTAATGTGAAAGAATTTTCAACAACCACCGACTGAAACGAAACCGGGCCTGTGGCGGTTGTTTTGACGTTAGCCACAGGAGGTTCGTCATGAAAGGCCGCATCCTCGTCGCCACCGCGGCGCTGGTGAGTCTGACATTCGTTGCAGCGGCGCGCGCCGCCGATCCATTTGCCGCAATGGATCCCGGTTTTGTGCCGGATACCGGTCAGATCAATCCCGGTCATGCCGCCCAGCCGTGGAGCGCCGCGCTACCGCTGCCGCAGAGCCAGCAGCCGGCGCAGGAAGACGCGCGCGCCGCGCTGATGACGCCGGACAATGGCGCGCCATCCGCCGGGCAAGGTGCGCCTTCGGCGCCGAACGGCCCTCAGCCGAACAGCGGCCAATCGAGCAATGCCCAATCGAATGGCGGCAATCCCGCCGCTGCCGCAGGCGCAAGCGGCGGACCAAGTGCCGCGCCGAACGGGCCGATCGGCGCCACGATCCAGACCATGCCGGCAAAATTCTCCAAGCGGAACGATTTGCTCGATCACATGCCAATCGCGGCTTGGCCGTTGCCATTGAACGAGCAGCAGCGTCAGCAGATTTATCAGGCGGTGATGGCCGACAAGTCGCCGCCAGACCCCAGCGCGGCAAAACTGAAACCGGCAGACTCACTGTCATTTGAACAGCGGCGCGATATGCACCCGTTGCCGGAGAGCCTCGCGACCATAGACGGGCTCAACGGATTGCAATACCTCAAAGGCAAGGACAAAGTTCTGTTGGTGCGCCCGTCGACCGGAATAGTCGTCGATGAGGTGGCCATGTGACGTCGCAATGTGATGTTGTTGATGTTGCAATTCGATGTCACGATGTGATGGCAACGGTCCGCTACAAGCATCAATAATAATGGCCCGCTGCGGTTAGCGTCCTAATCGATCGGCTGTCGCGCTCGTTTAGAGGAGGTGCGAAATGCCGCTGACCGGACCCGTGTCCCAAGGAAAAAGTTCTTTTGCGCCTCTTGCGGCGCGCTCTACGCCGTTACCTACAAACCGGCCACCCAAAAAGAGTGCACGGTCGCCAAGTGCGTCGTTTGCCTGAAAGTGATGAGCGAGAGCTCTTCGACCACTACGCCGGTTTACGAGCTCATTCACCGACCGGAGGATGCTTGAAGCGCGAAGCGGGGGGTATTTTGAAGCGCCCGCTAAATCGCGGTGAGTTCGTCGAGCTCTTTGGCCTTGCCCGTCAAATCCGTAGCGAGTTCCTCCAAGCCCTGTGAAGCTGACAAATGCGGACAGGTTCATGCCAGGCGGACGCAGGCCTGCGCGCTTTCTCTTAAATATTTTACCAGTTGGGCAATCATGATGAGGAGGCGGTGTGTGCGAATCCCATAAGCCGCGACCGCGCAGGCGGTCGTTGCCGCTGCGCGGCGTGATATAGTCGAGGAGCGAAGCAGCAGCTCTGATCGGTTGAGCCAAATCCTTGCTTTTAAATGCCAAACGAAATCGCGAGACTGTCCGCGTGCGCCGGATAAAAGACCCGCACCTCAACGACATTCCGACGGCGGGCGGCGGCATCACCCGCGCTGCCTATGCTTTGGCGTCGCAGGCGCACATATCGGTCGGACCACTGCTCGAGCGCGCCAACCTGAGTCTCGAGCAGGCGAAAAATCCCCGGCTTCGGATCGCGGTCAGAGATCAGATCAAGTTCCTCAATCTGGTGGCCGAGGAAATGCACGATGAATTTCTCGGAATCCGTTTGGCGCGAACCACGGAGCTTCGCGAATTAGGATTATTGTATTACGTGATGGCTTCGTCGGACACCATCGGCGAAGCCCTGCGGCGGGTCTCGCGATACAGCACAATCCAAAATGAAGGGGTGCGGATTAGGTATCGCGCCGGCAAATCCGTCACCGTCGCATTCGATTATTTCGGCGTCCCCCGTCAACTCGACCGGCATCAGATCGAGTTCTTTATCACAATCCTTTTGCGCACCTGCCGCACGCTCACCGGGCTTTCATTGGTGCCATTGCGGATAAAACTTATGCACCATCGTTCCAACTTGCCTTCTGAATTCAGGCGGCTGCTCGGCCCCAATGTTGAATTTTCCTGCGATGCCGACGAGATCATTTATCCGGGTTCGCTCGCGCAGTCGCCTTGCGCCAATGCAGACCCTTATCTGAACGCGCTGCTGGAGCGATATTGTGAACAGGCGCTTGTGGACCGCCGCAAGGCCTCGAGCACGTGGCAGCTGAAAGTAGAAAACGCAATCGGACCCTTATTGCCGCATGCCCAGGCTAGTATCGGCACAATCGCCAGCGAACTTGGCGTGAGCCGGCGAACGCTGGCGCGCCGCCTCGCCTCCGAAGGTCTGACGTTTCGAAAGGTCTTGGACCGGCTGCGGTTTGATCTCGCCAAACGATACCTCCGCGAGGAGGAGTTGCCGATTTCCGAGATCGCGTGGCTGCTCGGCTACCGCGAAGCAAGCGCGCTCAATCATGCGTTCAAACGCTGGAGCGGAACGGCGCCGAAGCGAGGCTTTACCGCCGCCGGGGAAAGAACTGTGAGGACAGAGTGAACTGAGTCCTCGTCGTCCCGCGGCGACGTCGGTGAAAGTTTCGGAACCGCCATCAGCCAGGCGTGAGCGGCAATCCAGTCGACCGCATCCCGTTTGCGGGCGAAAATTTCGAAATAATGGACCGATCCGTTGGGCCAAGGATCTGCACCCGCCAGTTCTCACCGACCTGCACCGGCAATAGAACCGTGGTCACAATCCGCGGTGTCGTGTCCTCTGGCGCCATTTGCGTGAACGAAAAAAACAAGCGCGGACGGGCAAAGTGGAGCGGCGCGGCTCGTATAGCAGCCGCGCCGTTCCGGTCCCCCCGCCCGGTTATTGTCCCGAACTGAAATGAGCAGACGGGGGCCTCAGGCCGATCTTGCTCGTTGGAGACAAAAATCTGCTTTCGCGGGTCACGATTGGCGCGCCGGTTTGACTGGCTCGCGCTCCTCGGCAATGGCGACTCAATCCCGCTTCATCAAACCGGCCGGGGTCACGAACACCAGGAAATTGGCGATCACGATGGTCGCGGCGAGGAAATAGAACGCGCCCATCAAGCCGTAATGATCAGCGACGATACCGGCCGAGACCGGGCCGACCGCCTGGCCGACCGCCTGGCTTGCGAACAACAGGCCGATGGCGCTGCCGCCCATCGCCAGCGGTGTTGCGTCAAGGAGCCAAGCCTGCAGCACCGCGCGCACCGCGAACAGAAAGAAGCCGAGCACGGAGACGAACATCACGAACCAGCCGGTGTCGCCGGCGGAGAGCATCAGAAAAATGACGACGGCGCTCATCGCCATGCTGGAGAGGATGATCTGGCGGCGGCCGACCCGGTCGGACAGATGCCCGGCGATCGGCGCCGCGACAAAGCCGCCGGCCTGGAGTGCGAACATGCAGGCGCCGATCCAGAACGGCGGATACCCCATTTCGCGCGCCAGGTAGAGCGGCAGAAAAGTCAACAGCGCGCCCTGGGTCATGGTGCGGAACGCCGAACCGGCCGCGAGCGTTATCAACGCCCGATTTTTCAACAGCGCGGCGAACATGCGCAGGCGGTTGCTCGCGGAGATCGGCGCCGGCGCAGCATCGGAGATGCCGGCGGCGCTGTTCTGCCGGCGGCCGAGATAGATCAAGGTCAAGGCGGCAATGACCACGCCGGGCACGACATTGATGACGACGACGTTGCGCCAGCTCAAAACGCCGAGCAAAGCGCCGACCACGAGCGGCGCCACGGCGTCGCCGACATTGCCGCCCATGCCGTGGATCGCCATCACCAGGCCCTTGCGCTCCGGAAAGCGGTTGGCGAGCCACGGAATGGCGCTCGGGTGCCACAGATTGTTGCCGATGCCGACCAAGGTGGCGCAGGCGAGAATCATCCAATAGGTGTGCGAGACCCCCATGATCAGATAGGGAAAGCCGATCCAAAACAGCGAGGCCGCCATCAACAGGCCCTTGCGGCCGACCGTGTCGACGAAAATGCCGCCGGGAATATTGGCGATCGCGCCCGCCAAATATTGGCAGGTCAGGACCGAGCCGATCTCGCTGTAGGACAGGCCCAGTTCTTTGCCGATCAGCGGCAGCAGCAAATAGAAGGTCGCCGGATACCAGTGGGTCAGCGCATGGCCGAGGCTGATCACCCAGACTTCTTGAAAGGAGCGGCGCGGCCGCACCGCGACGTCGGCGGTGATGGTTGTCATGTGATGTATTCGCTTCCCGCCAACTCGATTTCAGCCCCCGCGTGGGGAGGTCGCTTCGTAAACTCCGCTGCGAGTCGGAGCAACGCCGCTACTGCAAGGGGGGTATTCCGCGCCGCCCGTTCCCCGGATGCGGTGCAGCGGATCAGCGGTGCACCGCTGATCCGGGGTCTTCGCAGACACCAGAGTGTGACTTCGAGCTCGTGACGATTCCCGGTCTGCGCCGCAGCATTTGATGCTGCGCCGCGCCCGGGAAACGCGGTCAAGCACGGCTGCTGACCGCCAGCCTGAGCGACCCCGCTCACGCCGCCGCCAGCGACGTGCGCAGAATCTCGCGCGCCGGTTCGGAGCCGTCGATCAGCCGCAAGGTGCGGCGCTTGATCTTCCACCCCGTGGGGGTGCGGACGAGGTCCCAACGGTTGGCGACCACACGATGGATGTGATAGCCGCGCGAGCCGCCGTGATTGGGAACCTCGACCGTCTCGCCGGATTTTTTCGGCGTCAAAATTTGCAAATAGGAAACGACCACGGCGGTATCGTCGTTAATCGTGACATGCGGCAGCGACGTGAAATGTGCCAGTCCTGTGGCGATCGCGGCTTGATGGCCGGCGCTCTGCAGATTGGCGCCAATTGCCTTATTCCCGGCGGCCCCGGACAGATCGGGGCCGCGGTCGAATATCGCATCGGCGGTAAAGACCGCCTCCGCATAGGGCGCATTTCCGGTATCGGCGCTCAGCGGGTGGCCTGCGATCAGATTGTAGATTTCGAACCGATCTTCGATGGCGCGGATGCGCCGCTCGAGCGGCAGTTCTTCCTTTTCCATGACCCATTCCTTTAATTGTGAACCACAGCGTCAATCGGTTAAATTAGCATCGGCTGAAGGAAGTCGTTGCACTGTCGGCCGTGCCGGCCTGGCGCCGGCCGCCACTGTGAACGGGGGGAGTCCATGACCCGCGATCTCGATCGCCGGTCGTTCCTTGTCGCTGCCAGCGCCACCGCCGGCGGGCTCACGCTGGGCTTTGCCATCCCCTGTACCGAACCCGCAGGCGCGACTGGCGGTGCGCCGGAAATCACATGCTGGATCGCGATCGCACCCGATGACACCGTGACCATTCGCGTGGCGCGTTCGGAAATGGGCCAGGGCGCGATGACCGGGCTTGCCATGCTCGTCACCGAAGAGCTCGAATGCGACTGGAGCAAGGTGCGCACCGAATTCGTGTCGCCGACACTCAACCTTCTCAAAAACCGGATCTGGGGCGATACCTCGACTGGCGCGAGCCGCTCGATCGCCTCGTCCCAGGATTATCTGCGCCGCGCCGGCGCCACCGCGCGCGAAATGCTGATCGCCGCCGCGGCGGCGCGATGGCGGGTACCGGCATCCCAATGCGCCGCCGCCAACGGCATGGTTACGCATCGCAGCAGCGGCCGCACCTTCTCCTTTGGCGCGCTCGCGTCCGCCGCCGCGACGATCAAGCCGCCGGCCGACGTGCCGCTCAAACCGCCCTCGGCCTGGAAGCTCGCCGGCACGCCGCAACGGCGGCTCGATGTGCCTGAGAAGGTAAGCGGCCAGCCGGTTTATGCCATCGACGTGCGGCTGCCCAACATGCTGTACGCCGCGATCCGGCACTGTCCGGTGTTCGGCGGTGCATTGCAATCGGTCGATGAGAATTCGATTTCGGAAATGGCCGGCGTGCGCGGGGTCGTGCGCATGACTGATGCCGTGGCCGTGGTCGCCGATTCATGGTGGCGAGCCAAGCGCGCGGTCGACGCCCTTGCCGTGACCTGGGATGATCGCGGCAACGGCGCCGTCTCGACCGCCTCGATCGCCGCATTCGTGCGCGCCGGTCTCGCTGCCGACGCCGAGGCGCATACCGGCCGCAGCGACGGCGATGCGGCGGCAGGGCTGGCGAGCGCGGCGATGCGCATCGAAGCCGATTACGAAGTGCCGTTTCTCGCCCACGCGACCATGGAGCCGCAGACCTGCACCGCACATGTACGCGGCGACAGGGTCGAGATCTGGGTGCCGACCCAGGATCCGGCGACCGCGCTCGCCACCGCCTCGATCACCGCCGACGTGGCGCACGAGAAAGTCACCGTCCACCGCACCATGCTCGGCGGCGGGTTCGGCCGCCGCGCGCCGATCCAGGAATATGTCGGCCAGGCGGTCACCATCGCCAAGCAATTCGACGCGCCGGTCAAACTCATTTGGTCGCGCGAACAGGACATAGCCCACGACCGCTTTCGGCCGTTCGGCATGGCGCGGCTCACCGCCGGGCTCGATGCGCAGGGCATGCCGCTCGCTTGCACCATCCGCCTCGCCGGGCCCTCGTTCGTGGCTTCGCTGTTGCCGGGGTTCGGCACCAATATTCTCGACCGCACGTTTATCTCCGGCTTGGGCGACGAAATGCCTTACGCCATACCCAACTACCATCTCGATTATGTGGTGCGGCCGACGCCGGTGCCGCTCGGCGTGTGGCGCGCCATCAACTACACCCAGAACGCGTTCTATAAAGAGTGCTTCATCGACGAAATGGCACATGCTGCCGGCACCGATCCGTATCTCTACCGGCGCAAGCTTCTGACCAATAGCCCGCGCAATCTCGCGGTGCTCGATGCCGCGGCCAGGCACGCCGACTGGCATTCGCCGCCGCCGGATGGCGTGTTCCGCGGCATCGCGCTCAACGCAGCCTGCGGCAGTTACTGTGCCCAGGTGGTCGAAGCGTCGGTGAAAAACGGCGAGGTGCGGGTCCATCGCGTGGTGGCGGCGATCGATCCCGGCCATATCGTCAATCCGCTCTCGGTCGAGATGCAGATGCAAGGCGCGATCGTTTACGCGCTGACGGCGGCGCGGTACGGCGAAATCACCATCAAGGACGGCGCCGCCGAGCAAAACAATTTCGACTGTTACGAAATGATTCGCCTCGCCGACGCGCCGAAGGTCGAGACGGTGATCGTGCCGAGCGGCGGCTTTTGGGGCGGGGTTGGCGAACCACCGGTGCCGCCGCTGGCGCCCGCTTTATGCAATGCCATCTTTGCCGCCACCGGTAAACGCGTGCGCTCGCTGCCGTTGAAAAACCACGATCTACGCCATGCGATATAAAGCGTGGCGTTGCGGGGTCCCGGCTTTGCTGGGGATGACGATGTGTGCTGCCGCCGACGAAAAAGCGGGCGACTGCCTCGGCATCGGCTTCGACGCGACGCATCCGGTCACGATCGCAAAAATCATTGCCGACCGGCCACAGGTGCATTTTGTCAAGAATGCATACGACGATGCCGCCTGCCCGGCGGATCGCGAGAGCTGCGTGGCGCCGAGTTATCTCGTTCCGGGCGATCTCCTCCTGGTCGGCAAGACGCGCGGCCCGTATAGCTGCGTGTCGTATCAGTCCGCCGCGGGCCGCAGCCAAAACTGGACCGTCGGCTGGCTGCCGTCGGCAAGCCTCACCCCGGTGCAGCCGGCGCGCGCGGGCGAGCCGGCCGACTGGATTGGCCGCTGGAGCCATGCCGGCGGCACGATCACCATCAGCAAAGGCCGCCGTGGCAATTTACGAATCCGCGGCGAGCAGGTGTACCCGGCGGCGCAGAACGTGCATTCGGGCGTGATCGCTGCCGAGGCGAAGCCGTTGCATGGGCTGTTGCAATTTGCCGAGGACGGCAAGGTGCCGTTCGACGCCGCGAATTCCGAAGCGGGCAGTTGTCTCGTGCGCATGCAACGGATCGCCGAGCTCTTGGTGGTCGAGGACAACGAACATTGCGGCGGGTCGATGGTGAGCTTCACCGGCTTTTACCAGCGCAAGCGCTGAGCGGCGGGGTTATCCGCTCATCCCCGCAAGCGGGAATCCAGAAAAATCTGCGCGGACCTGGCTGGGTCCCCGCTTCCGCGGGAACGAGCGGCTGCCAGCGACCGATCTTTCGTTCACCGCCGGCCGAACAACTTGTCGAGCAACCAGACATCGAGCCCGCCGGAATCGTTGCGGTTGGTCGGTTGGCTACTCATCTCCGCCGGCGGCGATGGAGCGGCGGCCGGTGCGGCGAATGGCGCACCGAACCAGCCCGGGTCGCCGATGCCCGGCAGCGTCGTCGGCGCCTGGCCGGCGAGCGCGGTGCGCATGAAGCGGCTCCAGATTTCCACCGGCAGACCGCCGCCGACCGCGTGTTTGGTCGGGGTGTTGTCGTCATTGCCAAGCCAGATCCCGGCAATGAGTCGCGAAGTGTAGCCGATGAACCAGGCGTCGCGAAAATCCTGGCTGGTGCCGGTCTTGCCGGCGGCCTGCCAGCCGGGGAGACTCGCGGCGCGCGCGGTGCCGCTCACCATGGTCTCGTGCAGCATCGAATTCATCATGCCGATATAACGCGCGTCGACGATGCGGCCGAGCACTTGCTGGGTGCGGGCGTAGAGCGTTTTGCCGTCGGCAGAGCGAATACGCTCGACCACATGCGGCGACAACGCAAGTCCGCCATTGGCAAAGGCGGCATAGGCGGAGACCAGTTCGACCGGCGAGACTTCGGAGGTGCCGAGCGCTATCGAGGCGTTCGGTTCCAGTATCGAGGCGATGCCGAGCCGGTAAGCGGTGCGCACCACCGCCTGCGGGGTGACTTCCAGCGTGAGTCGCACCGACACGGTGTTGAGCGATTCAGCCAGCGCCTGGCGCAACGTCACCGGGCCGAGATATTGCCGTTCGAAATTTTCCGGGCGCCAGCCCTTGACCGCGATCGGCGCGTCGTCGCGGACGCTATCGGGCGTGAGCCCGTGTTCGAGCGCGGTGAGATAGACGAAAGGCTTGAACGCGGAGCCGGGCTGCCGCTTGGCGTCGACCGCGCGGTTGAATTGGCTTTGACCGTAATCGCGCCCGCCGACCAGCGCGCGCACCACGCCGTCCGGCGTCATCGCCACCAGCGCGCCTTCGTCGATATTGAGCCGCTCGCCCTTCTGATTGAGGGTGTCGACCAGCGCATGTTCGGCGGCGTTCTGAAGCACCAGATCGATGGTGGTGTCGACGACGATATCTTCATCGAATTTGCCGATCAAATCGTTGACCGCGTCCATCACCCAGTCGGCGACGTAATTGACCGAACCGGCCGCCGGCGGCTTGATCGCGTGCGCCGCATGCGCGAGCGCAAGCTTGGCGGCGCCTGGCGTGATCATTTTTAATTCCGTCATGTCGGCGAGCACGATCGCGGCGCGGCGCTCGGCGCCTTGCGGATTGTGGTTCGGCGCGAGCCGCGACGGCGCTTGCACCAGGCCGGCGAGCATCGCCGCTTCGGCCAAGGTCAAATGCCGCGCCGATTTGCCGAAATACCGCTGCGCCGCGCCCTCGATGCCATATGCGCCGGCGCCGAAATAGACGCGGTTGAGGTAAAGCTCGAGGATCTCCTTCTTTGAGTATTTGTGCTCGAGCCACAGCGCCAGAACCACTTCCTGCAGCTTGCGGGTGAGGGTGCGTTCCTGGGTCAGGAACAGATTCTTGGCGAGCTGCTGGGTCAAAGTCGAGCCGCCCTGCGCGGTGCCGCGGTGAAGCGCATTGGCAACGAACGCACGCGCAATGCCCCACGGATCGACGCCGCGATGCGTGTAGAAACGGCGGTCCTCGATAGCGACGAAGGCGCTCGGCGCGTAGTCCGGCAATTCGCCGATCGGCACCGCGGCGCCGCCCATGTCTCCACGCGTCGCCAAGGTCGCGCCATTGTCGCCGAGGATCAGGACCGAAGGCGGCCGCTTGGGAATTTCGAGCGATTGAATCGGCGGCAGATGAATGCCGATCCAGATCAGCATGCCGATGCCGGCGATGATCGCCCACAGCGCCAGCACCGCGCCCCAATAAAAACTGCGCCGAAGCAACGCGCCGCGCCAGCCGGACCGTTTGCGCTCACGTTTGCTTTTGGCTCTGCGCTTGCGGGTAGTTTTACCTGCACCGCGCGGGCCGGCATCGTCATCGCTGCGCTGGCGGCGCGGCGCCGGCTTTCGCGCCGGACTCTGATTCGGGGCTTCGGCCGACGCGCCGACGCGGTCCTCCGGCGTCAGCTCCAGGTCAAGGCTTGCGCCGCGCGCGCGCTTTCGTCCCTCTCGCCACGCCATGAATCGTCCCCGGCGTCACCCAAGTACCGGGAGTGACCGTAGTTAGCGGGGTTTAAGGCGGGGTTACTTGCCATTTTTCGTCATGCCCGGCTTTGTGCCGGGCATCCCGGCGATCTTGGCAATACCTGCCACTTTAAGAGAGGGATGGCCGCGACAAGCCCGGCCATGACGGCTGGCCTGTTCACCCCGCCGCTTCCTTGGCTGGCTTGGTCTCAGCCGCCGGCGTGGCGAACAACGCGAGCAGCGGCCGCCTGATCGCGGCCTGCCGCGTCGGCGTCGTGATCTGCGCGCCGGTGAGATCGGTGACGTAGAAGACGTCGACCACGCGCTCGCCGAAAGTCGCGACATGGGCCGAAGCAATATTGAGATTGAGCTTCGACAAGGTCGTGGTTAACTCGTAAAGCAGCCCCGGCCGGTCGAGCCCAGTGACTTCGACCACGGTGTAGCGGTTCGACCATTGATTGTTGACGGTGACTTCCGGCTCGATGGCGAAAGCCTTCAGCCGGCCCTTTGGTGGCGTGCGCTTGGCGACGGTCTCCGGCAATTTTAATTCGCCGCGCACCGCTTTCTCGATCGCATCCCCGATCCGCGCCGCGCGCCGCGCCTCGTCCTCGTCGCGGTCGAATTCGCGTGACACCGCGATGGTGTCGAGCGCAAGCCCGTCGGTGGTGGTGTAGATCTGCGCATCGACGATATTGGCGCCGGCCAGCGCACAGGCGCCGGCGATGATCGACAACAGCCACGGATGATCCGGCGCGAACACGGTGAGCTCGGTGACGCCGCGCGCCGCGTCGAAGCCGACTTGCGTTGCCAGTTTTTTGCCGCCGGCTTCGGTCGCGCGCACGAAGCGCGCATGGCCGAGCTTGTGCGGCAGATCGACCTTGAGCCAATAGGCCGGATAGTGCCGCTCGAGATAAGCGTCGAGCTCGGTCGCCGGCCAGTCCGCCAGTTCGGCGCGGAATTCGGCCTGCGCGCGGGCGACGCGCTGCGCGCGATTGACCTCGGAGAAGCCGCCGGTGAGTACCGGCTCGGTCTCGTAATAGAGCGTGCGGATAAGCTGCGCCTTCCAGCCGTTCCACACCCCGGGACCGACCGCGCGGATATCGGCGGTAGTCAGAATCGTCAGAAGCTTGAGCCGCTCCAGCGACTGCGCCACCGCGGCGAAATTCTCGACGGTCTTGCGGTCGGAGAGGTCGCGCGATTGCGCCACGGTCGACATCACTAGGTGCACTTCAATCAGCCAGGCGACGAGTTCGGTATCCGCCGCGCTCAAGCCCAAGCGTGGGCCGTAGCGCCGCGCAAGCCGCGCGCCGGCGATCGAATGGTCCTCGACGCCGCCCTTGGCGATGTCGTGCAGGAATAACGCCACGCACAGCACCGGCCGGTGCTGCGGCTGGATCGTCTTGATCAGTTCGCTGGCCAGCCCGGTTTCCGGATTGTCGCCGCGCGCGATCTCGTTAAGCGTCCCGATGCAGCGGATGAGGTGCTCGTCGACCGTATAGTGATGATACATGTTGAACTGCATCATCGCGACGATGCGGCCGAACGCCTGGACGAAGGCGCCGAGCACGCCGGCTTCGTTCATGCGGCGGAGCACGATCTCAGCGGTGTCCGGCGTGGTCAGGATTTCGAGGAATAGGAGATTGGCGTCGGCGTCGTCGCGGACTTTTTTGTCGATCAGCTTGAGCGAACGCGTCGCCAGCCGCAGCGCTTCGGGATGAAATTCCAGATTATGCTGCTGCGCCAGCCGGAACATCCGGATCAGGTTGACCGAATCGCGCCGGAATACGTCGGCGCGCGCGATGTTGATGCGATTGTTGTCCACAATAAAGTCGTCGCTCAGCTTTTTCGGGCTCGGTGCCGGGCGC
>Ga0306920_100007205_pt1 | contig 14614 bp, 11 predicted proteins | sample flu12Cox44000170_FD_204666 | JGI IMG/M metagenome (GOLD analysis project Ga0306920, IMG submission 204666) | Lab enrichment of tropical soil microbial communities from Luquillo Experimental Forest, Puerto Rico - flux4day.12C.oxic.44.000.170 (v2)... | ecosystem: Environmental > Terrestrial >...
CAGAAAGGTCAGTGGTTCGAGATCATTACACCGGGAGGGGGTGGTTACGGCTCACCTGCCGAACGCGGGCTTGCCGCGATTGCGCGCGATCTCGTCGAGGGCGCCATTGATGTTCCCGCGGCACGCAATGTGTATGGATTTACAGGCTGATGGTCGTTGTGATGGGAGTGAGCCATCGATCATCATCAGCGAAGACTGTAGTGAGAACACAGAGCGGTGCAGCGGGTGTACACCTCCCCCTGAAAGGGGGAGGTCGACCGACGAGCAAAGCGAAGTCGGTCGGGTGGGGTTCCCTCCAAAGTCGGTGTTGACCCCCACCCGATTTCCTTTGCTTCGCATGGCGAAGCAAAGGAAATCGACCTCCCCCTTTCAGGGGGAGGTATCCGAGCCTGCTGCACCGCTGTGCCATATATGCGATCACTCCGCGCACTACGCGGCCTCGGCGCGGGCGCCCTTCGCGGGCGCAGTGATTGCGCCCGACGTCTTGATCTCGGCGATCTCGGCATCGCTGTAGGCGAGCTCGTTACGCAGGATCTCGTCCGTGTGCTCACCCAGGAGCGGCGCGCGCATCACCTGCGTGATCGAATCCGACATCTTGATCGGATTGCCCACGGTAAGATACTTCCCCCGGGTGGGATGATCGACCTCGACGACGGTGCCGGTCTTGCGCAGTGACGGCTCCTCCGCGATCTCCTTCATGGAGAGAATCGGGCCGACCGGGATGTCGAGCTCGTTGCAGATTTCCATGACCTCGAACTTGGTCTTGGTCGTGGTCCACTGTTCAATCGTGTTGAAGATGTGCCGCAGGCGGGGCAGCCGCGTAGGCGGCGTCGCGTAGTCGGGATCGGTCTTCCATTCCGGTTTTCCGATCAGATCGCAGATCGCTCCCCATACCGGCGCCTGGGTGATGAAATAGATGTAGGAATCGGGATCGCTCTCCCAGCCCTTGCACTTGAGGATCCAGCCGGGCTGGCCGCCGCCGGAATCGTTGCCTGCGCGCGGCACCGCCTGGCCGAACGCAATGCCCTCGCCATGCTGACTGTACTCGGTCAGGGGACCGTGCTTGAGCCGCTGCTGATCGCGCAGCTTCACCCGCGCGAGATTGAGCACGCCATCCTGCATGGCCGCGAGCACGCGTTGGCCGCGACCAGTCCGCATGCGCTGGTAAAGCGCGCTCACAATACCCAACGCGAGGTGCAGCCCGGTGCCGGAATCGCCGATCTGGGCGCCGGTGACGAGCGGCGGACCCTCGCGGAAGCCGGTGGTCGAGGCCGCCCCGCCCGCGCACTGGGCAACGTTCTCGTACACCTTGCAGTCTTCATAGGGACCGGGGCCGAAGCCCTTCACCGAAGCCACGATCATGCGCGGATTGGTTTTGTGGATGTAGTCCCACGTCAAGCCCATGCGGTCGAGCGCGCCGGGAGCAAAATTCTCCACCAGCACGTCGCAATGTCTGATCAGACGTTCGAGGATTTCCTTTCCCGTCGGATGTTTGGAATCGATGGTGATCGAGCGCTTGTTGCCGTTGAGCATCGTGAAATAGAGGCTGTCGGCACCTTTGACGTCGCGCAGCTGTCCCCGCGTGATGTCGCCCACGCCCGGACGTTCGACCTTGATAACGTCAGCGCCCAAATAGGCGAGGAGCTGGGTGCAGGTCGGACCCGACTGCACATGCGTAAAATCGAGAATACGCACGCCGTCGAGCGCCTTGCCGGCCTCGCCCCACGGCCTGGACGAAGGCTTTGGTAGACCGGCGGCGGTGCTCCCCGCGGGACGGTTCGAATTGAGCTTGACGACCTTCTTCGAGGCTGTTGCCGACTTGATTCTTGTTGCTTTGGCTCTTGCTGCTTTGGCCCTTGCTACTTTGGCTTTTGTCGATTTGGCCCTTGCCGATCTGGCCGTCGTCTTTCTGGCCTTCTTTGTCGCCATGTTCATTCCCTCGGATTTCATTTCTTGCGAAGCACGCTTTGCGGATTGAGATTGCCGATGCGGCCGCTCTCGCTTCCCGCCGCCGGATCGATCACTGCGTTGATCAGAGTGGGCTGGCCGGATTCCATCGCCTTGTTGACGGCTCGGGTCAGCTCGTCCGGCGTCGTCACGTGGGCGCCGTTACCGCCGAATGCTTCGATGATCTTGTCGTAGCGTGCGTCCTTGACGAAAACGGTCGTCGCCGGATCCGCTCCGCCGGTGGGATTGGCGTCGGTTCCACGATAGATGCCGTTGTTGTTGAAGACGACGATGCAGACGGGAAGCTTGTACCGGCAGATCGTTTCCACTTCCATGCCGGAGAAGCCAAAGGCGCTGTCGCCTTCCACCGCGAGCACGGGCTTGCCGGTCTCGACCGCCGCTGCAATCGCAAAGCCCATGCCGATACCCATCACGCCCCAGCTTCCCACGTCGAGCCGCCTGCGCGGCGCATACATGTCGATAATGCCGCGCGCGAGATCGAGCGTGTTGGCACCCTCGTTGACGAGGATCGCATCCGGCCGCTGCTTGATGATGGTGCGCAGTGCGCCAAGCGCGCTGTGAAAGTCCATGGGCGCCGAATTCTTCATGAGCCTCGGCGCCATCTTGGCGATGTTCTCGGATTTGCGCGCGTTGATGGCGTCGACCCAATCAGCGGGCGTGCCGGGCCAGGCGCTGCCGATCGCCTCGATCAGCGCCGAGACACAGGACTCTATGTCACCAACCAGCGGAGCCGTGGTGTGGACATTGCTGTCCATCTCCTTCGGGTCGATGTCGATCTGGATGAATTTTTTGGATCCCGCTTCGCCCCAGGTCTTTCCCTTCCCATGCGACAACAGCCAGTTGAGGCGGGCGCCGATGAGGAGAACGACGTCGGCATCCTTGAGCACCGTCGAGCGCGCTGCGCCCGCCGACTGCGGATGGGTGTCGGGCAGAAGCCCCTTTGCCATGCTCATGGCCAGGAAAGGAATGCCGGTTTTTTCGATGAGCACGCGGATCGCGTCATCGGCCTGCGCATAGGCCGCGCCCTTGCCGAGAATGATCAGCGGCCGCTTGGCGCCCTTGAGCACATCGAGCGCACGCTTCACCGCGCCCGGAGCGGGAAGCTGGGCCGGCGCCGGATCGGTGACTTTCACCAGCGACCTTGCACCGGCGTCCGCGTTCATCACCTGGGAAAACAGCTTGGCCGGCAGATCAAGATAGACGCCACCGGGACGGCCCGAGAGAGCCGCGCGGATTGCACGCGCGACGGCGATCCCGATGTCGGCTGCATGGAGCACGCGAAAGGCCGCCTTGCACAGCGGCTTGGCGATCGCAAGCTGGTCCATCTCTTCATAGTCGCCCTGCTGCAAATCGACGATCTCGCGCTCGGACGAGCCGCTGATGAGAATCATCGGGAAGCAGTTGGTTGTCGCATTGGCGAGCGCGGTGAGCCCGTTGAGAAAACCCGGCGCCGACACGGTGAGGCAGATGCCGGGCTTTCTGGTCAGAAAGCCCGCAATCGCTGCTGCATTGCCGGCGTTTTGCTCATGCCGGAAGGAGATCACGCGCATGCCTGCGGCCTGCGCCATGCGGCCGAGATCCGTGATCGGGATGCCGGGCACGCCATAGATCGTGTTGATGCCGTTGAGCTTGAGCGCATCGATCACGAGATGAAAGCCGTCGGTGAGCTCCTGTTGCGCTTCTTGCGAGGTGGGCGTTTCCGGCGTTTTCGCCCTTACTGCCGCTTCGGCCATGGCTTTCCTCCTGCTCAGTCCAGATAGTCGGCGAATTTCTCGACGTGGTCGGCAAGCCCGAGCGCGTGATTGCGCACCAGCTCCTCGGCGCGTTTGGTATCGCGCCTCTCGAGCGCCTCGATGATGGACATGTGGTCGCGGATCGAGCGCGCGGCGCGATCCTGCTCGCCGATGGTCTTGCGGCGGATCATGCGCATATGGGTGAACAGGTTCTCCGCAAGCGAGATCAGCACGCTGTTGCGGCTCATGCGGATGATGCTCTGGTGGAACTCGATATTGACCTCGGAATATTCGTCGAGCCGCGCGTGCAGCTCGCCATTCTCGAATTTGGCAAACATGGAGCGCAGCGAGGCAATCTCCGTGTCCGAAGCGTGTTGCGTGATCAGCCGTGCCGCCATGCTTTCGAGCGCGGCCCAGGCGGTGATCATCTCGATCACTTCGCGCTTGGTCTTGCGCACGATGTAGATGCCGCGCCGCGGGATGGCGCGCACAAAGCCCTCGCGCTCGAGCTGCGCCAGCGCTTCGCGCACCGGAGTGCGGCTCACTCCGAGATCGGACGCAAGCCTGCGCTCGTCGAGCCGGATATCGGCGCGTCCGCGATAGACATCCATCGAAACGATGGCGTCGCGCAGCGCGCTGTAGGCGCGCCCCTTGAAACTTTCCGGCGGAGCGATCGGCTCCAGACGGGGAGATGCGGCGGAGGCTGACGCTCTCGGTGCAGCCAAACGAGCGTGACGGGGGCTACTCACGGTTCTGGCATACAATATACCAGGGTCAGTCTCAAGCCTCTCTGGTGCAGTGTGAGGCACCTCACACTGGTGGCGCGTCGCGGACGGTAAATATCGGGTTACCGATTAACGGAGTGGGACCCATGTCAACCGTTTACGTCGCCGCCGCCGGTTCTTTGGCGCAAAAAGCCGCCGGTTATCATCTTTCAGCGAATCTCGGGGCCGTGATCCTTTTCAGCCTTGTTGGACTGGCCGCTTCGGCCGCGCTGATCACCGGCATGAGCAGCGATACGTTATCTTTCTTCCTTGGCGCATTTTGAATGCCTGTAAGGGCGACGCCGAGCGGGACGTTTCCGGCCCTTATGGGCTGGCCATCTGTTTGATGCGCAGCGGCCGCAGCACGGCGATGGCCGTCACGGCGGCGACGATATTGAGAATCGCCGCCACAATGAAAACCGCGCTCCAGCTCTTTCCGGTTGCGTCGTAAAGCAGGTTGCCGAGCGGAACGAGCAGGGCGGCGGTGCCTTTTGCCGTGTAGAGCATGCCGTAATTGGTGGTGGCGAATTTTCTTCCGTAGAGATCGGTGCAGGTCGCAGGAAAGAGCGAATAGATTTCACCCCAGGCGAAGAAGACGAGCCCCGACAAAATCACGAACATGAAAGGATCGGTCGCGTACACGAGCAAGGCATAAATGCCGATGCCTTCAAGCAGGAACGCAATGAACATGGTATTCTCGCGCCCGATCTGATCGGAGACCCAGCCGAAAAACGGTCGCGTGAATCCGTTGAGCACGCGATCGATCGAAAGCGCAAAGGTCAGCGCAGGAAGCGTCAGCCCCAGTATCGAGACCGGTATTGCATCGATCTGGAAGTCTTTCGCAATGGGCGCGAGCTGGGCGGTTGCCATCAGGCCGCCGGTGCCGACCATGACGAACATGGCATACATCACCCAGAAGACGGGTGTCTGAAGCACTTCCGCCGGCCCATAGTCACGCCGGCTTTGCTGGACCGCCGGCGCTGCCGGCGGGGCAACCTCGCCCGGCGCGGGCGCGCGCAGGAACAGCGAAATAATGATCACGATGAGGCCCTGGCCGAGACCGAACCAGAGGAACGCCGCCTCATAGCCGCTCACTGCTATCATATTGGCGATCGGAACCACCGTAAGTGCCGAGCCCGCGCCAAATCCGGCTGCGGTCAAGCCGGCAGCAAGCCCGCGCCGGTCGGGAAACCATTTGAGCGCGTTGCCGACGGAGGCGCCGTAGATGACGCCCGCGCCGATGCCACCGATCGCCGCAGCGAGGTAGATCATTGGAAGCGAGCCGGCAAAGGAGTTCATGACCCAGGCGATGGCCACGAGCGCGCCGCTGCCGCCCACCATGACCCGCGGGCCAAACTTGTCGATCAAGTAGCCTTCCAGCGGGACCAGCCAGGTTTCGGTCAGGACGAAGATCGTGAACGCGACCTGAATTGCTGCCCGCCCCCAGTGGTATTTCTGATCAATCGGAGCGACGAAAAGGGTCCACCCGTATTGCAAGTTCGCGATCATCACCATGCAGATGATGCCGAAGATCAACTGTCCCCAGCGCGTTGCTTCGGACGCGGCAGCGCGCGTGGTGTTGATTGTGGTTGCCGTCGTAGCCATTTCCGTCCCTCGGTCGCTCTCGGCTGTTTGTTTTCGTCTGGTATACCACTACGCCACAAGTCCAACGCAATGGCCATCTCGCCGCACCTGTTGTTTCAGGAGAAATCATGCGCCGCAAAATTCCCGGTATCAGCGCTGCCGGCTTGTTCGCCCTCTGGCTTGGGACCCAATGTCATTGCGCGGCCGCGCAGGAGCGCCTCATGTTAAAGGCCGGCATTTCAGATCCCGTTAACACCGTGCTCGCATGGTACGTGGCGCGGGATGCGGGTTTTTTCGCCGCGCAGGGGCTCGACGTCGAGATCATCAACATGAATGGCGGCAGCCGCGGCGCGGCCGAGTTGCAAGCCGCGCGGCTCGACGTCATGCATGTCGGATTGTCGTCGGTGATCAGGGTCAATCGTGCCGGCGGAGATCTGCGCTCCATCGGCTCGCTGAGCAACGTGATCCGTTTCACCTTTTTCTCAGCGCCCGGCGTAACGGCTGCGGCCGATCTTCGAGGCAGCGTCATCGGGGTGAGCACATTCGGCTCCGAAAGCGATTCGACCGTCACGCTCGCCCTGCAGCGCCTGGGGCTTCGCCGGGACGACGTGATTTTGCGGGAATACGGCGGCGGGATGCGCCGCCTCGAGGCGGTAAAATCCGGAGAGATCAAAGCAACCGCGCTCAACGAGCCGCTCACGTCGCTGGCGCGCGCCCAGGGAGTCAACGTGCTGATTGATCTCGTGCCCGAGCAGATTGCCTGGGTATTCAGCTCGATTGTGGTGCGCCAAGTGGATATCGCTCAACGCCGGGACGTGCTGTTGCGGTTTTTGAAAGCCACCGCGCAGGGCAATCATCTCGCGCTACGCGATGCTGCGCGTGCCAAGGCGGTATTGGCCAAGGAGCTTGGAATTACCGACGCAAGAATTCTCGACATCACCTACGATGATTTCAGGGCGCAATCGCCGCCGAACATCGAGATCTCGATGCAAGGCGCGCAAAACATTCTCGCGCAGTTCCCCGCCGGCAGTCAGAAGGTTGAGGATTACGTCGATACGAGCCTCATCGACGCATTGCGCACCGAGGGGTTCTTCTCCGCGTTGGAGCAGAAATAAACGCAGTAGCGGGCCCGGATTTCGCTGCGCTCATCCGGGCTACGCCCTACGGTTCTCGTTCACTTGCAAACGTGCTGTCCGTTCACATCCAGAGTTGGACGAAGACCGCTTTTTATGGGAATTTCCGTCAGAGTCGCCCTGCAAAGGTAACGCCAGAGGTAACAGAAACGGCCGCCCATGCGCTCGCCGCGGCCGGGCCTGTTCCCGCGGGCTCTGGCGGGTAGGTCAGTGAGGCAGACCGGACTATCCGGTGCTGCCACGAGCGGTGGGTGATGTCGGAGTAGCCACGGGCCGTTTCTGGGCGAATGCGCAGGGGGTCGAAGCGGCCTGCTGAGGGCTCCCGGCGTAACGGTCAACTCAGCGGCGTGTCCGCAGCTGGCGGAAGCTGACATAAGCCCGAGCGGGGCGGATTCTGTTTTTGACCCAGAGGCTGTGTGAAAACGTTGCGCGGAATGACTGCACCCGGAATTTTGAGGCTTGTGGTCCACGTTCAGAGCAAAAAAATGCAGAAATTTGTCCTCCGCTCAGCATTACGACCAAATCAGATTTTGTTTTTACACGGCCTGGACCCCCAGCAGACGTAGCCCAGATTGAAATCCCGCAGTGCAGCAGTGCCGTGCTATCCTTTGTCCAGAGCACGGGAGGTACTTGGCAGTGAAACGGCGCGAGTTCATCACGCTGCTCGGCAGCGGTGTAGCCGCACGGCCGCTCACGGCGCGTGGGCAGCAGTCGGGCAAGCTGCCGACTATCGGGTTCTTGGGCTCGGCTACGCCTTTGGTTGAGAGCCAACGGGTCGCCGCCTTTGTGCAGCGGCTGCGCGAACTCGGTTGGATCGAGAATCGAACCGTCGCCATTGAGTATCGCTGGGCAGAGGGACGCGACGAGCGTTTCGCTGAGATCGCGGCCGAGTTCGTCCGGCTCAAGGTCGATCTCATTGTTGCGTCGACAACTACACCCGCTATCGCTGCAAAGCAGGCGACCTCGACTATCCCGATCGTGTTCGTCGGGGGCGGGAGACCCGGTTGGCACCGGTCTCGTCCCAAGCCTGGCGCGAGCAGGCGGCAACGTCACCGGCCTGGCAGCGCCTTGATTTGTATAGCGTGGCTCAAGAAGCATCAGTTGGAGAATAGGAAGGGTAGGCACGTGCCGGCATACGATCTTCTCAGCGAGGCCTTCTACAAGGACCCCTATCCGACGCTTGCAGAGATGCGCCGTAACGATCCTTGCTGGTTCGACCACCGGCTCGGCGCTTATGTAGTGACTCGGTATGGCGACGTCTCGCGAATCCTCCAGGAGGACGACTTCTCGGCCCAACGGGTCGGCCAGTTCACTCGTGGCGCTCCCGACCACCTGCGGGGAAAGGTGAAGGTCTATGTGGACGCGCTGGAGCGCTGGCTGCTCTTTATCGATCCTCCGCACCACACGCGACTGCGCGAACGGCTCCAGCGCGCGTTCGGACCGGCACTGCTGCCGACCATCACGAATGAAGCAAAGCAAGCGGTGCGCAACGCACTGGAGGATATCGATGGCGCAGCCTGCGTCGATGCCATCGCCCGGTTCGCATATCCCGTGCCTACCCGCGTGTTGGCCAAGGTCTTTGGTATCTCGGACAACGATATCGAACGCTTCAAGCGCTGGACCACTGAGATCTTCACGCTCGTCGGCGCCGGCGTTGCCGACGAACAGGCGGTCGAGGCCGGATATCGCGGCGTCGTGGAGCTGCGCAACTACGTCCTTGGCTTGCTCGACGAAAAGCGTCACGCTCCCGGCAACGACATGCTCAGCGCGCTCGCGGCCCCTCCTGACGGCGAAGGAGATGTCGAGGTCGGCGAGGAAGACCTCATAGGACTCTTCATGAGCATGATCGTGGCCGGTCACGAGACGTCCACGAATCTCATCGGGAATGCACTTCGGGCCGTTATGCTCGACCGCACAGCACGTGATCGCGTCACCGGTCCAGCTGATCTTCCCGAAACCGCCGTAGACGAATTCGTCCGCTACGATGGCCCAGTGGCGAGCATGCTGCGAAGGGCGAAGAGGCAGGTCGTCCTTGCGGGGACCGTGGTCCCGGAGGGCTCGTTCCTGTTCTCGATGCTGCTCTCGGCCAACCGCGACCCACGCCAATTCCAGGCACCTGACCGCCTCGATCTGGACAGGCCGCTGTCAACGCATGTCGGTTTCGGCGTGGGGAGGCACCGCTGCATCGGCGCCTTCATGGCTCGTGTTGTTGTGCGCGAAGCGGTTCAGAGCTTCATGAGGCAATTCCCTAATGCGACGATTGGAGACGGTTGGATCTGGCATCGGAACACTTCCTTCCGCGGGTTGGCCGCCATGCCGGTCGTCCTAGGTTCCCCGGCAGACCGCCAACTGAGGAGTGCCGCGGGGTGACAGAAACCCGGCCATCATGTTGAACCCGGATACAACGGCAGCGGCGCTGCGCCTCCTTTCGGCAGTCAGATCGTTCGACTCTCTCCCGCACGACACGCGCGTGAGGCTGGCTGCGTACGCCAGAGAGCGCGCCGTCATCCCCGGCGAAATGATCGTTGAAGAGGACGAGATTGGAAACGAGTTCTACCTTGTTGCCGACGGGGCATTCCATGTGCTCGGCCGCGGTTTCGACGGCTCCGATCTCGTCCTCGCACGGCTTGAGGCCGGGAGCTGCTTCGGAGAGCAGGCTCTCCTGTCCGAAAATCTCGCACCGCGGACCGCTAGTGTCCGGGCACTCACGCGTGGTCGTTTGTTGGTATTGCCGCGCCACGCGCTGAGGGAAGCCTGCGAAATGGACACGCAGCTGCTGGCAAGCCTCCGGAATACTGGAGAGAGCCAGAAGATCGAGCGCGACACCCTGTTCCGGGACCGCATCCTGACCGATCTCGGGATTGCCGGCGGCTACACGATCGAGCATTTCGCCGTCGGCAAATACGTCTTCTGCGAAGGCGAACCAGGAGACAAGATTTATCTCATCATCTCCGGGCGAGCGCTGGCTTTGCGCGCGAATGGCGATACGGCCCAGGTGCTGTCCGAACTGCTTCCCGGACAGTTTTTTGGCGAACTTGCCATCCTCAACGACGCCCCGCGCGCCGCGTCCGTGCAGGCTGCAGACGACTTGGAAGTGGCCGCACTAGATGGGACCTGGTTCCGCACGGCGCTCCAGCAGCATCCACGGCTGCGATCAATCATGACCTCTCTGCAGAGCATATACATGCTTCCGGGCCGCGGCCTCGTAACCCTGCAGAGCGGCGGGCTTGCTTCCCGTCCCACTATCACAGCCGTGCATCATTTGCCCGATGGCCGGCGCGTGCTGAGCATCCGCTTCGCCGAAACGGCAGCTTTCCGGACCCAGCTGATCGGCGCCGATGAGGCGACATGTAGCATTCGATTTTCCGATTCCGCGGCGGGAATCCATCGGCAGATCCATCTGTCCGACCACCGGGTCGTCGAGATCGAATCCGAAGGACCGTGGCAGGGGCTTGGGCTCACGTTCGAGCACCTGCTGGACGGAGGGATCGTCAACGACGACGAGATCGCCGCCTTCGAGGCGAGCGGCGACCTCGGCAAGGGGACGCAACCCGCGCGTGATGCCGCTGAGATCGTGTGCCGCTGCTCCGGCGTGACCGCGGCAGAAATCGTTTCAGCCATTGGGAAGGGGTGTGGCAGTCTGGAGCAGATTGCGCGCGAAAACCGCGCCACGATGGTATGTGGCGGCTGCATTCCGGCCGTGAAGGAGTTTCTCGGCCAGGACGAATGGCGCGCGGCGACCTGCGAATCGTCTCTGATCTTGGCTCCCGATGTCCGCGCGTTCTCGCTTCGCACCTCCTCCGGCGCATCCCCAGCTTTGCCTGGCCAACACATCGTCGTGCAGGCGCGCATCCGCGGCCGCTGGGTCGAGCGTCCCTATACGATCGCCTCTGCTCCGAGCCTCAATAGATGTTACGAACTCGTCGTCCGACGCGAGAGCAAAGGGCTGCTCTCGAACTGGCTCTTCGATCAGCTCCATGAAGGTGGCGCGCTCCGCCTGTCGGATCCGCGTGGCACTTTCTGCATCGGCCCAGGCGACGAACGGGACATAGTGTTCCTTGCCGGCGGAATCGGAATCACTCCTGCACTCGCGATGGCACGAAGTGTCTCCGCGATGCCAGGATCATGGGCGCTCGCGATCGACCACTCCGTGTCGATTGAGGAGCAGGGCGTGTACCGCCAGGAATTGGAGTCGCTGTCGCGCGGCTGTCCCCGGATCGCGTTTCGCCTGCGTGTCACCGGACGGGAGGGGCGGATCAGTGTCTCCGATATAGCGATGTATCTGCAGCAATATCCGCACGCGACGTTCCTCATCTGCGGGAGTCACGGCTATGTCGCTGGGGTGACGACGCTTGCGGAACGGTGTGGCGTTCCCGTCTCGCGCGTACAATCTGAACGTTTCATTCCTTGGGGTTGACAGGGAACAGCGACCACATGGCCATTGCGAGGATGGGGCCCGGCTGGGGAAGGGCCGAGGACGAGCGACTCCTGCGGGGTGTAGGGCGTTTTACGGACGACTTTGCGTTTTCCAGTGCGGCATTCGGGGTGGTGCTGCGCAGCCCGCACGCGGCGGCCGAGATCGTGTCGATCGACAAGGACCCGGCCTTGCGGTTACCGGGAGTACTCGCCGTCTACACGGGAGCCGATCTCGCGGCCCAAGGCATCGGCGCGCTTCCCTGCATCGGCACGCTCAGTGGCGATGCCGACGGCTCGCCCCCGTTCTTGCCAGCGCGACCTGTGCTCGTGGAGGGCGCCGTCCGCCACGTCGGGGACCCTGTTGGTTTCGTAGTGGCAACGGACCCGTTGAGCGCACGTGCGGCGGCGGAAGCCATACGCGTGGACTACCGGACAAAACGGGCCATCATCGGCGCCGACGCCGCTGTTGGGCCGGGTGCGCCTGCCGTTTGGGCCGAGGCATCCGGAAACCGCGCGTTCGTTTGGCAGACTGGGCAGGAAAACGAGACGAATGCCCTCTTCACCTCGGCCGCGCATGTCACGCGGTTGCGCGTCGTCAACAACCGTCTGGTCGCGGCTCCCATGGAGCCCCGGGCAGCCTGCGCAGACTATGATCCGACAACCGAGAGCTGGACATTGTGGACGAGCACGCAGGGCGGCTGGCTCGTGCGCGACCTCGTTGCGTCGGCGGCGCTGAGGGTGCCTGCTGATCGATTGCGCGTCGTCACGCCGGACGTGGGGGGCAGTTTCGGCAGCAAGATCTATCCTTATCCGGAACATGTGCTCGTCTGCCACGCGGCGCGGACTCTGGGACGAACAGTGCGTTGGGCGGCCGAACGCTCGGAGGCCTTCCTGGCCGATGTTCACGGGCGGGATACCATCTCGGTCGCCGAACTTGCGCTCGATGGCAAGCATCGCTTTCTCAGCCTGCGTGTTCACGTCACGGCCAACATGGGTGCTTACCTGTCGACATTCGCGCCGCTAGTGCCCACAGTGATTGGGAGCACTGTCCTAACCAGCGTCTACGCCTTCAAATCGGTGTTCGCGAGAGTGACCGGGGTCCTGACCAACACCGTCCCGGTCGATGCCTACCGCGGCGCGGGGATGCCGGAGAGTATCTATCTGTTGGAACGGCTCATCGACAGGGCTGCCGGTGAGCTCGGGGTTGATCGTGCGGAGCTGAGACGCAGAAACCTGATCCCCGACGAAGCGATCCCATACGCCGCGCCGCTCGGCAGCACATATGACAGCGGCGCATTCACCCGGCTTCTCGACTCCGCGCTCGATCGCTCGCACTGGAATACATTTAGTAAACGCCGACGTGCAGCAGCAACGCGAGGCATGCGGCGGGGGATCGGGGTTGCGTGCTATCTCGCAACAACCGGTGGTCCGCCCGTGGAAGCGGCGGAAATCCGGTTCACCAGTGGACGCGTCGTTCTGCACGTCGGGACCCAATCCAGCGGCCAGGGACACGAGACGGCCTTCGCGCATCTCGTTGCAGACCGCCTCGGCATCCCCAGTGATTGCATCGTTGTCCGCGAGGGCGATACCCAACTCCTGTCTTCGGGCGGCGGCACTGGCGGATCGCGAAGCCTCTACGCGCAAGGAGCGGCTATCGTGGAGGCTGCGGCGCGGATTATTGAGAGTGGGCGCTCGCTCGCCGCCGAGGCACTCCAGGCATCGGTCGACGAGATCGAGTTCCGCGATGGCCGCTTCGGCGTTTCGGGAACGGGCCGCACCATCACCCTGCTTGCGCTTGCCGATCTTCAGGAGCATGGGGACTCGCCTGCGTCACCGCTGGACACCACGGTGACGGCGAAGACCGAAATACCCACTTTCCCGAACGGATGCCATGTCGCGGAGGTCGAGGTCGATCCCGAAACCGGCGATGTGAAGCTGTTGCGTTACGTCGCCGCCGATGATGTCGGGCGCGTTCTCGACGAGCGGCTCGCGCAGGGCCAGATTCATGGCGGCATTGCCCAAGGTTATGGCCAAGCCGTACGAGAGTTGGCTCGCTACGATGGCGAGACCGGACAGCTTCTTGCCGGCAGCTTCATGGATTATGCGCTGCCGCGCGCGGGCGATCTGCCTGCGCTGGACGGCGAATTCACGGAGATCCTTTGCACCACTAACGCGCTGGGCAGCAAGGGAGCCGGTGAAGCCGGCACGATGGCGAGCGCGCCGGCGATCGTGAGCGCTGTCCTCGATGCGCTTGCCGGTGATGGCGTGCGCGACCTCGACATGCCGGTCACATCAGAAAAAATCTGGAATGCCCTGCGCAAGACTCGGCATGCTTCATGAACAACGGGCTGCTGGTGGTGTTGCCCTCGTCACGTACTTCTGTGGTCCAGGTGAGAGCCGGCGACTTTCTTTGGCCTATGTGGAGCCCCAGCGCGGCCCGCATAGCCGGAACGCAATGGGCGGGCTCGCCTAAACGCCAAGCCTGACGCGGGTCTTGTTCAGGAGCGGGCCAATGCGCTTTTGGTTAGTGCCGACCCGTTTTTCTACAGCCGGCGCGAGCACCTCATTGCGCTTGCGGCGCGTCACGCAATTCCGACGCTCTACAAAATCCGCGAGTATGTCGAAGTCGGCGGCTTAATGAGCTATGGAACGGTGTTCCGGGACGGCTATCACAAAGGCGGCATTTACGTGGGCTGCATTCTTAAGGGTGTGAAACCGCTGAGTTGCCGGTTGAGCAGATAAATAAGCTAGAACTCGTCTTTAATGGCAAAACTGCTAAGACGCTCGCGCTGGAAATCCCTGCAAAACTGCTCGCGCTCGCGGACGAGGTGATCAAGTAAGTCTGTTTGCTGCACCTGCTCACATCCGGTCCTGGCACGAAGCATCGCTAGCAATCGGGCAGAGTAATGTCCGCTCTGCCCGGATACTTCAGACTTCGACTTGCTCAGCGATAGCAAGCGCATCATCGACCTCGATTCCGAGATATCGGACCGTACTTTCCATTTTCTTGTGGCCA
>Ga0306920_100007206_pt1 | contig 14613 bp, 15 predicted proteins | sample flu12Cox44000170_FD_204666 | JGI IMG/M metagenome (GOLD analysis project Ga0306920, IMG submission 204666) | Lab enrichment of tropical soil microbial communities from Luquillo Experimental Forest, Puerto Rico - flux4day.12C.oxic.44.000.170 (v2)... | ecosystem: Environmental > Terrestrial >...
GGGACAGGGACGCCGGCACCTACCGGCGAGATCGGCTGCGTGGGACAGGCTGGCCTGCGCCGCGTACGCCATTGACGCACGTACGCCAGAGACGTATCCTGTCGCCAATAGCCGACACCGGCTACCCTCTCGATCTGGAGCTGCTGCGGGCGCGATGAAAAGCGAGATCATTCAGTTTGACCAGTTGCTGGCGAATGTCCGGCAGGCGACTGCCCGGGCGGGTCACACGCGCCGTACCACCCGCCCCACCGAGATCAACGCGCTCACCGTGAAACGGCTGCGAGGCTGGACCGGGCTCAGTCAGCCGGAGTTCGCGCGGCTGCTCGGTGTGGAGCTCGGCACGCTCCGCAATTGGGAGCAGGGACGGCGCGAGCCGACCGGTCCCGCACGTGCACTACTGCGGGCGATCTGCAACGATCCGGAGCACGTACTGCGCGCTTTGCGTGCCAGGGGTCCCCGACGCGGTCCCGCGCTGCGCCGCCGGGAGGCCGCCGCATGATCACGCCAGTGGCCAAGCGTGGCGGCAGCCGCTCGTTGCGCGCGCTGCTGCCGATCCTCACCGGATGCGCTGCGCTCCTCGGTGCGGCGGGGAACGCCTTCGGCGGTCCTGCCACCGCCTCCTTCGCGGCCGCAGCGGCTGCGCCCGCGGCACCCGCCAGTCTTCCGTCGGCCGGCGCGCCCGCGCCCACACCGATGCTCGAGGCGAGCGGGGCGCTGCGTGAGCCGGAGGCTGTGCTCTTCGATCCGTTCCTGAGCGAGCTCGAGGAGCGCACCTTCCGCTACTTCTGGGACACGGCCAATCCAAAGAATGGCTTGATTCCGGACCGCTACCCGACGCCTTCGTTCGCCAGCATCGCGGCGGTCGGCTTCGGGCTCACCGCCTATCCGATCGGCGTCGAGCGTCACTACATCACGCGCGCCGAGGCGCGCGAGCGTGTGCTCGTCACGTTGCGCTTCTTCCTGCGCGCGCCGAATGAGCACGGGTTCTTCTACCACTTCCTCGACATGAAGACCGGCGTGCGCGCCAACGACAGCGAGGTGTCGACCGTCGACACCGCGCTGCTGCTCGCGGGAATGCTCTTCTGCCAGAGCTATTTCGACACGCAGAACCCGCGCGAGGTGCAGATCCGCAAGCTCGTCGATGAGATCTACCGGCGCGTCGATTGGACCTGGGCACAGCCGCGACCGCCGGTGGTGGCGCTCGCCTGGACTCCGGAAAGCGGCTTCTCCGGCCTCGACTGGCAGGGTTACAACGAGGCGATGCTGGTTTATCTGCTCGCACTCGGCTCACCCACGCATCCGATCAGCCCGCAGGCGTGGACGACGTGGACCAGCACCTACGACCAGCATTGGGGCACGATCTACAACCAGACTTACCTCGGCTTCGGGCCGCTGTTCGGCCATCAGTACACTCACGTGTGGGTGGACTTCCGCGGCATTCGCGACGCGTACATGCGCAAGCACGGACTCGACTACTTCGAGAACAGCCGTCGCGCGACCTACACGCAGCGCCGCTACGCGATCGCCAATCCCAAGCACTGGGAGGCATACGGCAAGAACATCTGGGGCATCAGCGCCTCCGATGGACCGGGCGCCGCCGAGCCTTACGAAGGTCGCGAAACCTCCTTCCTGCACTACGCCGCACGCGGCGTGGGTGTCGGCCACATCGTCGATGACGGTACCATCGCGCCGACGGCGGCCATCAGCTCGCTGCCCTTCGCGCCCGAGATCGTGCTGCCGGCAACGCTCGAGATGTACCATCGCTTCGGCTCGGCCATCTACAGCTCGTACGGCTTCCTCGATGCCTTCAACGCCAGCTTCCACGAGCCTTCAGAGTCGCCAGCTGCGGGACAGGCACACGCACCGGATTCGCCGGGTGACCGCGGCGGGCGCGGCTACACCGGCTGGGTTGACCCTGACTACATCGGGATCGACGAGGGCCCGATCATCGCCATGATCGAGAACTACCGCAGCGATCTCGTCTGGCGGGTGATGCGCTCCGATCCGTACCTCCGTCAGGGGCTGGAGCGCGCCGGATTCTCGGGCGGCTGGCTCGCACCCGCTCAATGACTGCGGCCGCGCCCGCGGACGCGCAGCCGTGAGCTTCGCGCGCGCTCTCGCCGTCATCCTGCTGACCCTCGCCGCGACTTCACTCGCGGCACAGCCGCGCGAGACCATCACCGTGGACGCGAGCGCCCCGGCAGAGCCTTTCCCGCATTTCTGGGAGCACATGTTCGGCTCGGGACGTGCGGTGCTGAGCCTGCGCGAGAGCTACCGCGAAGACCTGCGCGCCGTGCGGGCGGTCACCGCTGTCCGATACGTACGCTTTCACGCGGTGCTGCATGACGAGATGGGCGTCTACGGCGTCAACGGGCACGGCGCACCCGTCTACAACTTTTCCTACATCGATCAGGTATACGACGGCCTGCTCGCCAATGGCGTGCGACCCTTCGTCGAGATCAGCTTCATGCCGGCGAAGCTCGCCGCGCGCGATGTCCGCCAGAGCTTCTGGTATCGCCCGATCGTCTCGCCTCCCGCCGACTACAAACGCTGGGACGCGCTCATCATGGCGCTGGCGCGCCACCTCATCGAGCGTTACGGGATCGACGAGGTCAGCCAGTGGTATTTCGAGGTGTGGAACGAGCCCAACCTCGATTTCTGGGCGGGCGAGCCGAAGCAGGCGACTTACTTCACGCTCTACGACCACACCGCCCGCAGCCTCAAGGCGGTCGATGCGAGGCTGCGCGTCGGCGGACCTGCGACCGCACAGGCCGCCTGGGTCGCGGCATTCCTGCGGCATTGCAAGGACAACCAAACACCGGTGGATTTCGTGTCGACGCACGTCTACGGCGATGACAAAGCGAAGGACGTGTTCGGCACGAACGAGCACCTGACGCGCCGCCAGATGGTCTGCCGCGCGGTCCAGAAGGTCCATACGGAGATTCAGGCATCGCCGCTGCCGGCGGTGCCGCTTCTCTGGTCGGAATTCAATGCGAGCTGGAGCAACCATCCCGAGGTGACCGACGCTCCGTTCATGGGACCGTGGCTCGCCGAGACCATCCGCCAGTGCGATGGCTTCGTGCAGGAGATGTCGTATTGGACGTTCTCGGATGTGTTCGAAGAGCAGGGCGTGGTGAAGACCCCGTTCTACGGCGGCTTCGGGCTGCTCGCCGTGGGGGGCATCCCGAAGCCCGCATTCAACGCCTTCGCGCTGCTGCACGGCCTCGGCGAGCAGCGCCTGGCGAATGACGCCCCCGAGATCCTGGTCACCCGGCAGAGCGATGGTGCGCTCGTGGTCGCACTGTGGAATTACGCGGAGGTCGGGACCACGGCTCCGATGCGCAGCGTCGCGCTACGAATCGCCCACAGCGCCGCGCAGAGCGCGAGCGTGCAGTCGATCGATGGCGTACACGGCAACGTCCGCATCGCTTACGAGCGCATGGGATCGCCTCGCTACCCGACCCAGCGCGAGCTCGCGCAGCTCCGCGAAGCCGCCGCGATCCCCCCTCCGATCACTCACCCGCTGCAATCGGGCGAGCTCAATCTCCAGATTCCGTCCGACGGCCTGGTGTTGGTTACCGTCGCCCGCAACCCGTAGCTACTTGGCTGTCCAGGAGCTGCACCAACCGGTGGCTTTGACCGACTTGCCGGGGAAGAGCAGGCAGGGACCCTGGCTCGAGTTCGCCGCGCCCTGGTAGAGCTTGCAATTGCCGCAGTGACTGTCAGGCTTTGCCCCGGTGGCCTTAGCAGCGTCGGGCACGTATTTCAGCGCCTTGGCCGTGGGATCATCGTCGGTGACGAGTGGCAGGTCTGCCGCCCATGCCGTCCTCAGGGCCGCTCCGGCAATCGGTGCGACGGCCACGCCGAGTGAGACTCGCTTCAACAGGCGGCGGCGCGATTCATCGAACTTGAGCTTCATCTGGTCTCTCCATGGCGGGGGCAGTGGGCTGCCGGCACCGGCAGTATGTATCAGGTCCGGCAGTCAGTTCATAGAACCGGCGGCTCATAGAAACGGTGGCGGCACTGCGCGCATCGCAACTGCTGCACCGCGGGAGCGTCGCGGGCGAGGACGGGAGCGGGTCGTGGCGGCAGCCGGGGCGCGCTCGACGCCTGACTTGAAGCCGCGCGGTTTCACGACGAGCACATCGCACGTGAGCCGATCGAGCGTGCGCTCCGCGGTGTTGCCGATGAACAGGCGCGCGATCGCCGAACGGGACACCGCCCCCATGACCACGATGGCCGTCCGGCTGCGGCGGACGAAAGCACTCAGTTGGTCGGCAACCTCACCCATGCGGATGTGACAGCGGCTGCGTGGAATCCCGGCCTTCTGCGCCAACTCACCGATCGCGTGATTGACCTGCTCGGTGTGCGCGGACTCCGCCTCCGGCGCCATCATCATCATCGGCGCGCCCGCCCCGGCAACCATGGGCTCGACAGTGACGAGCGGCCGGTACGCGTGGAACACCTGGAGGCTGCCGTGCAGCAGCCGGGCAATCTCACCACCGCTTTCCAGAACCCGCGTATCGAGACCCGCGGGCCGCGCGTGCTTGTGATAGGGATCGACGGCCGCGAGGATCAACGGTCGGGAATAAGGGCGCGGTGACTTGACCATCAGAAGTGGAACGGGGCAGTGGCGGATCAGCTCCCAGTCGGTGTTGCGCAGAAACAGCCGCGCGCCTAAACCGTGACCGCGCGCGGTAGCGATGACGAGACCGCTGTGCGCGGCGAGGGCGCGGCGGATGATCGCTTCGTGCGGCGGGTAATCCCAGACCGCCGTGCAGCGCACCGTCACACCCCGCAGCGATGGGTCGCGGGCGAAGCCCTCGAGCCGGCGCCGGTACTTATCCACGATGGCACCGCGTTGCTGCTCGACCTCTTCCTCTGTCGCGGTCTCGGGGAAGCTTCTCTCCGGGTCAGGCTCAGCGATTGCGTGGAACAGCTCCACCGTCGCCCGCGCCGCCCGTGCCAGGACTCCCGCCTTGCGCAGCTCGATGCGCGGAGCCCGTTCGACGTCGGCGATCGCTACCAGGATGTGCCGGATCTGCGTTGCCATGTCCGTTGCCCTCGCAAACGCCGTATCACTCTAGTCGGCCCCGCGGGTGCGGTCATCGGGGAAAGTGCCTAGAGGTAACCCAATAGAATCTGGAAAGAACCGAAAAAGAACCCCGCTGGCGCCCATTCTGCCGCACAATGACACTACGCGCTTTCACGTATGGCCGGTGCGGAGCGCTCACCGGAGAATGTCACATGGAGGATGTCGTGATGACGGAGACACAGCCAAGAGCCCCGGGCCGCCTGGTGACGTTGAATCCTTTCGAGCTCGGAGCACCCCCGCGCGAGATTGCGAGCGCGCCCGATGTCGGCTGTGTCGACTGGTATCTCTATCCGGTCAGTAGAAAGGCCCACTCGACGCCAAGCTCACGTAGTGCGTCCCGCGGCGGCGTCGCGGCACCTTCCCGCGAAAACCGCTGGGCTTGATCACCAGCAGATCGGACGGCAGCTGACCCAGCACGCGCTCGGCGGTATTTCCGATCAGCAGTCCTTTCAGGCCCGAGCGCGCGAGCGCTCCCATCACGACGACTGCGCTGTACGTCTCGGCAGCCGCCTGCTCGATCGCATCGCTCGGATGACGCCCGACGAGATGACGGATCCTTGACGGCTACGAGAATGGATCTGATGCGGGCCATCGTTGGGGTGGTCCACGTCGCGAGTGTCTAGGGCTGGGCCTCGAGGTACGCCGCCACCGCCTGCATTTGTGGGGCGCGCAGGTTCATCGCCACACCATGCATGATCGCTACATCGCGCATGTTGTTCTGGAACGAGCCGAGCTGTTTCAGGATGTACTGCGAGTGCTGTCCGGCGAGGCGCGGAAACTCCTTCGTGCCGTGCGCGTCCGGCCCGTGACAGGAGCTGCAGGCGGGCACGCCCGCGGCGGCGATGCCGTTCTGGTAGATGTCGCGTCCTGTGGCGACGGCTGCCGCATTGCCGCCTGGGGTGGCTTCGGGTTTCTGCGCTGTGTAGTAAGCGGCGAGCGCGGCAATGGTGTCGTCTTCGAGCCGTGCGGCCATGCCCCACATGTAGCCGATGGCGTCCGGGTCGCCGCGGCTCTCGGAGCGAAACGCCTTGAGCTGCGTCGCGAGATAGTTGGCGTTCTGTCCGGCGAGCACCGGGAACTTCGGGTTGGTGTTGTTGCCCACCGGGCCGTGGCAGGTGCCGCATATGGTGATGGCGACCGTACGCGCATGCAACGTAGCTGCGGCATCGGGCGCATCGGCTGCTGCGGCAGAGCGGGCGCTCGAGAGCACTATGGTGGCGAGGAGCACGGGCACGACTTTCGCGCGGCCGCAGGTGAGCGGGCGATCTACGGTCATTTCGCTAGTGCGCATGATCAGGACCCTCAGTACGCGAACCAGAGGAGCAGATACAACGTGTTGTTATCGGAGGCACTGCGCCCCAACCCGTCGTAATTGCTGCCAGCGCCGTTGAACTTGTTGTAGAACGTGTATTGTGCCGAGATCTTCACGTTCAGCCAGGGAAGGTAGTTCACCTCTGCGATCCAGCCGCGCGTGTCGGGCGAGCCGTTGGCGCTCACGATCACCCCCGGTTGACCTCCCGCAGGTGGCGGTGAAACGGTGGCCGGGTACAGCAGAGCATCGGTGCTGCCGGTGGTGGAGAAGTACGCGGCGGTAGCACCGATCTTGCGCCGGTAGTAGTAGGTGGCCCAGACGCGCGTGGTCGAGAGGTTGTCCTTCGGGTTCGCTGCGCCGCCGTTCGCGAAGCTGGCATCGAGCGTCTGCGATTCGTGGATGTGCGTGCCGGCAACGGTCACCTGGTGGGTGTCGCCCACGAACTGATACTGCAGATCCTCGGCGACATCGTTGAATTTATTCAGCGGGCCGCGCAGGGGGCTGCCGGCTCCCGGATAAAGGCGGAACTCGGCGCCGTAGAGCCCGGCCTCGATGGAGTGTGCACCCCAGTTGTATTCGTAGGCGGCCCGCCAATAGGGCGCGAGTCCCGACATGACATTCGAAGCGGTGCCATCGAGGGGGCCGGCGCCGCCGGTCAGCGCATTGGTCTGCCCCTGCTTGGCGGAGCGGTAGCCGCCGAATTCGGCGTACAGCGATTCGTTCCAGAAGAGGTAGGCGGTGATTCCCGCCACGTCCTGGGCGAAGGCGCCGTCGATCGCCGTGCCGGCGAGCGGCGAGACCACCGCGTTGCTTGCCGTGTAGGGGTAACCCCAGGCAGGGATTGTGTTCCACAGATCCTGCACCGTCGGGTTGTTGTTGAGTGACAAGCCGTACGTCAGCGGACGGTTGTCCGCGAGCGCCACGGTATCCGCAAACCGCAGGTCGGTGTTGTCGATGCCGATGGTCCCGCTGTCATTCGCATAGGTGAGCTGGAAAAAGGCGCCGAAGTTCGGCGCGATCTTGCCGGCGTAGAACAGGCTCAGCTGCTGCGGGAAGCCGGCCGTGCCGTTCTGGGCGACGCCCGGCGCACCGGCGCTCGACAGGTCGGGCACCGAGGTCTTCATCTGGCTGTAAGAGATCTGCGCCATGATCGAAAGCGGCACGGTCTGTGCCAGTGACAGCAGCTCCTCTTTCTTGCCGGTCACATCCCGCACCTGCTTGACGTTGCTGAGGATATAGCCGTTGGCCTTGAACACGCGGCCGAAATGTGTCAGTTCCGGGTAGACCGTATGACAGGCCTCGCACGCCATCCCGGTCTGCCGCGCGAAGCTCGGCACCGCGTGTGCGACGGGCGCCGCTCCGAGTAGTAACGTCGCCGTGAGGAGTGCGGTGACTGTGAGGTTTCGAAAGCCTTCACCGTGTGTGTTGCCCGACATACTGTACTCCCTCAAGTCCCCTGCAGTTTTCCGCAAGTTGGCGTTTAGAGTAGTTGCATAGCGGTGCTGCGCCAGTGCGGAGAGTACGTATAGACGTCCGTACTAACGCGGGCCGTCACACGAGCTTCGAGTACGACGGCGAGCCCGGGCCCGCGCGCGGCCCATCGAGGTAGGCATCGAAGCACATCGCAATACTGCGCAGGAGCAGCCGCCCCGTAGGGGTCACTGCGATTCGCCCCGGCTCGACTTCTACCAGCCCGTCGGCGAGGTGCGGCTGCAGCTTCTCGAGTGCATCGCGGAAATAAACCTTGAAATCGATGCCATGACGCTCCTCGGTGGCCGCTATATCAACTCGAGCCTGACACATCAGCTGACCGATCACATCAGCGCGCACGCGATCATCGGCGGTGAGCGCCTTACCCCGCCAGAGCGGTAGCCGGCCACTGTCCACCGCGTCCTCCCAGGATTTGAGATCGCGAAAGTTCTGGCTGAAGCTGTCGCCAACGTGACTGATCGCGCTCACGCCCAGGCCGATCAGATCGCAATGGGCGTGGGTGGTGTAGCCCATGAAGTTGCGCTGCAGCTCATCGGCTTGCTGAGCACTCACCAGCTCATCGGTGGGCAACGCAAAGTGATCCATGCCGATGTAGTGATAACCGCCCGCAGAGAGCTCTTCGATTGCGAGCCGCAACAGATCCAGCCGCGCTTCGGGACTCGGCAGCGCGGCGGTTTCGATGCGGCGTTGGCCCTTGAAAAGGCTTGGCAGGTGCGCATAGCCATACACCGCCACGCGATCGGGACGCGCCGACATCACCAGGCGCAGCGTTTGCCGGAATCCCTCGAGCGTCTGTCGCGGCAGGCCGTAGATCAGATCGACGTTGACTGAACCGATGCCGCTGTCGCGGCACGCGTCGATGAGGTCAAATGTCTGGTCCACGCTCTGCAGGCGGTTGACCGCACGTTGAACCTCCGGATCAAAGTCCTGCACACCGAGACTGACGCGATTGAACCCGAGTTGTGCGAGCGCCGGCGCGTAATCGGGTGGGACCGACCGTGGGTCGAGCTCGATGGAGAAATCCCTTTCGCGGCCGGTGCTCCGCCGAAAGCAGCGGCCAAGTCCCTGAATGAGTCCCGCGAGCGTCTCAGCGGAGAGAAAGTTGGGCGTCCCGCCGCCCAGGTGCAGTTGCACGACCTGGCGTGCGCCGTCGAAGAGCGGCGCCATCCGCTCGATCTCACACAACAGACGCTCGGCGTAGCGCACGCCCCGGGCGGCGTCGCGCGTAATGATGCGATTGCAGCCACAGTAGAAGCAGGGGCTGAGGCAGTACGGGATGTGCAGGTACAGCGATAGCGGCCGCTCGAGCGCCGCCTCATTGGTGTGCCGCGCGTGTTCGATGAGCTGTGAGGTACTGAAGTCAGGCGTGAACTGCGGAGCGCTCGGGTAGGAGGTGTAGCGAGGACCCGGGCGGTCGTGGCGCCGGAGCAGCGCGGCATCGAATTTTGGCAGGTCGTGCATCACAGTGGACCAAGCGAGTTACGCCAAGACGCCGCGACGATGACTTCCCGTCATCGCCGCGGCGCCCCACCTGATCCGGTCGTCACTGGACCTTGATCGTCGTGGGCTTTGTGACCTCCGCCTTCGTCTTCGGGACGTGTATGGTCAGTACGCCGTCCCTGGACTCCGCGCGGATCGCAGAGGTATCGACCGCTTCCGGGAGCGCAAAGCTGCGCGAGAAGCTGCCATAGAAGCTCTCGACCTTGTAGAACTTCTCGTCCTTCTGCTCTTCTTTCTGCCGCCGCTCGCCGCTCAAAGTCAGCATGCCGTCACCGACGGTGACCGAGACGTCTTCCTTCCTGACCGCCGGCAAGGCGGCGCGAATGAGGTACTCCTCGCCCGTCTCGCTGATGTCCACCGACGGCGACCAGTCAGTGTTCGGTTGGCCCGCGAACGACGGCAACCGGCCGAAGAGACTCGGCAGGCTCTTGAACATGTCGTCCATCGAATAAAACGGTTCCCAGCGGATCAGACTCATGACATTTCTCCTTTAACCGGCTGGGGTCAGAGTAGAGACTTCACCGTGAGCCGCTCAATTCGGATGAATGCGTATGTGGATTCGGGGTCAGGCCACGATGCAGATCAATGGTGTTGACGACGGCAGTGACGCCCGCCACGCGCTTCACGGCGTCTTCGGCGCCGTATTTTTGACAGAGGTTACGCGCTTTCCCCGACAGAGTTACGACGCCATCTTTGACATTGACCACGATATCCCTGTCATCCACGAGCGGATGGCAGCTGAGCTCGGCTTCGACCGCGGAGCGGATATCACTGTCAGATCTCACGAGCCTTCTCCTTCACTCGCTGGCTCAGGGAGTACCTGGCTACGCGGCTTGAATATCTGCGTCGATTCCGGTCGTCGGAATACGGATTAGTGCGTAACCGCGATTGTGTCGTGCAATAATTGCATCGTGGCGCGCCGCCAACCGGCGGCGCGATACCCGCACCAGGCATTACTCACGACATGCTGTCGACTTCAGTGGAACTGGCCCGCAGGGCGCTGGACGCTGCGCCGGATGCCATGATCATCATCGATGATGCCGGCATCGTTCGCTTCGCAAATCGCCAGGTTTCAGCTCTGTTCGGCTATGCGCACGCCGAAATCGTCGGGCACAGCGTCGAGCAGCTGATGCCCGAGCGCTTTCGGGCCCGCCACGTCGGCCATCGGGTGGACTACGCCAGGGCGCTACGACAGCGCGCGATGGGGGAGGGGCTCACCCTGTTCGGGCAACGCCGGGACGGCAGCGAGTTTCCGGTCGAGATCAGCCTGAGTCCCATTCAGGACACGGATCGCGTGCTGGTCTCCGCGGCCATCCGCGACGTCACTGACCGCAAGCGTGTGGAAGCCGAGCTCACTCTGGCGCGTGAGACGGCCGAGCGGGCGCGGGAGGCCGCCAATCAGGCACGCGAAAGTGCCGATCGGGCCAATCAGGCAAAGAGCCGCTTCCTCGCCACGGCGAGTCACGACCTGCGCCAGCCGCTGCAGACGCTGGCACTCCTCAACGGCACGCTGCGACGCATGATCATCCATGGGAATGCGGAAGAAGTGCTGTCGCAGCAGGAGCAGGCCATCGGCGCAATGTCGCGCCTGCTGAACGCGCTGCTCGACATCAGCAAGCTCGAGTCAGGCGCCATCAAACCGGAGCTCTGCGACTTCAGGGTGGCTAACCTCTTCGAAGGCTTGCGGCGCGAGTTCGCCAGCATCGCGGCGAACAAGGGCCTGGCGCTCGAGGTGGAGTCGACCGGCGAATACGCACACAGCGATGCCGCACTGGTTGAGCAGATCCTGAAGAACCTGGTCTCGAACGCCATCAAGTACACGCGGCAGGGACAGGTCCTGTTACGGTGCTCGCGACTACACGACTCTCTGTGCATCGAAGTGCGCGATACCGGCATCGGCATCCCCGCGGAACAGATCGCCTACATCTATGACGAGTTCTACCAGGTTGGCGTACGAACCAACAGCTCGCGCGATGGCTACGGGCTCGGCCTCAGCATCGTGCAGCGCCTGGTGAGGTTACTGAACGTTCGTCTGGAGGTGGCCTCCGAGGTGGGCCGGGGCTCGGTGTTCTCGCTCATACTTCCCGTGGGGAAATCGCAAAGCACAACCGCAACACGCGAGCCCGCCGCGGCCCTGGCGGCTAAACCGCAGAGCGGCAGGGCCCGAGTGCTGCTCGTGGAGGACGACCCGGGGGTGCGGGATGCGACTCGCATGCTGCTCGCCGTTGAGGGCTATCGCGTCACGGCGGTGTCGTCAGAGTCCGAAGCACTCCGCAGCGTGCGGGAGGAGGGGACGCCGGATCTGCTGATCACGGACTATCACCTCGCAGACGGTGAGCTCGGCACGCAGGTGATTGCGGCCTTGCGCGAGGGCTCAGGTACCGATCTCAAGGCCGTGCTCGTCACCGGCGATACCTCGGCTCTCATCAAACAGATGTCCTGCGACCCGCATCTGCGGATCGCGAGCAAACCGATCAACGCCGAAGAGCTCCTGGATCTCCTCCGGTCGCTGGCCACTTGAGCTGTTCCGCGGCCCTCGTCAGCGTTCGTGCCGCCCGCCGGTGCAGCCGGCGCAGCCCGCTATTTCGCGGCCTGCTCTGCTTCCAGATCCATGACCATGCGCACGAGCTGGGCCAGGGACGTTGCACCGCTCTTTTCCATGACGCGTGCGCGATGAATCTCCACGGTGCGCTGGCTGACCCCCAGGTCTGCGGCCATCACTTTGTTGGGTCTTCCCTGTGTCATGAGCGTGAGCACTTCACGCTCCCGTGGCGTGAGAGACGCGATGCGCTCGCGAATCTTTTTATGCTGAGCCAGGGCGGTGCGGCTGCGGGCATCGCGCTCGAGTGCGCGCTGGATGCGGTCAATCAGATCCTGATCCCGAAACGGCTTCTGCAGGAAGTCGAAGGCGCCATGTTGCATCGCGTCCACGGCCATCGGCACATCACCGTGTCCAGTGATGAAGATGACCGGGATCGTGGCGCCACGGAGATTCAGCTGCTGCTGCAGCTCGAGGCCACTCATCCCGGGCATCCGCACGTCCAGCACCAGACAGCCCGGCTGGCTGGGCTTGTAGGTATCCAGAAATTCGATGGCTGAGGACAGTGCCCGGGTATTGAGGCCCACCGACTTCAACAGGAACCGCAGGGAGTTACGTACGCCTTCATCGTCGTCGACGACAAAGACCGTAGGGGGCTGTTGTTGCATTTCAGTCCGCCGCCGGCGTGGGCAGGACAATGTAGAAGCACGCACCGGTCGGCGGATTGGGGCGATAGCCCACCGAGCCCCCATGCCCTCGCGCTATGGTATTACTGATGGCGAGGCCCAGTCCGGTACCGTTCTCCTTCGTCGAGAAGAACGGATCAAACAGGCGCGGCATCGCCTCCCGCGATAGCCCCGGGCCATTGTCGATGACGGCGAACTCGACTTCCTGGTGGGGCGTCACGGAGGTCCGAATCACGATCTGCGGCTTTCCCACCCGGTGCAGCGCTAACGCGTCCAGGCTGTTGCGCACGAAATTGAGAATGACCTGCTGTATCTGCCCGCTATCGACAACCACCTCAGGCAGGTCAGCGGCCAGATCGAGAGAGAGTTGGACGCCGTGCACGTGAGCATCGGTCTGCACCAGCTCGTGCAGCTCGGTCACCAGGGCGTTGGCGCTGACGCTGGCGCGTTCGCTCTGATGGGTACGTGCCAGAGTACGCAGGCGGCGGATGATGTCGGCGGCTCGCGCGGTCTGGGCCGTGATCTGACGCAGGGCTTCCCGCAGCTCCGCGGGGTCGGTGAGCGGGCGTGCCAATAGCCGGTCGCAGGCCTGGGCGTAGTTGGCAATGGCCGTAAGCGGTTGGTTCAGCTCGTGGGCGACACCTGCGGCCATCTCGCCGATGGTGGCCATGCGCGACACGTTCAGCAGCCGCCCATGCAGCGTCGCCGGTGGTTCGCGTGCGGCAGCGCCCAGAGCTCCATCGGCAGCCGTTTCAGCACTCGGTACGTTATCGGTCTTCATCGAGGCTCGAAGATGATACTGACTCACCGGCACAGCCGCCCACTTTCGTCTCGAGCATCCGCGATTTGCGGCCGTGTGTCCGTACGTACTTGTCGCAGCAGGGCTGAAAGCCGGTAGGTACTTTCCGGCACCAACTGCGTGTTGCAGTTAAGCCCGCGACGCCCTGATGCGCGCAATTATCGTCTCGATCTCCGCATCGTCGGGGCTCACAGATACTGACTCCCTGGGACGTGGCCAGGGTACGGAAGCGCGAGCGGTCCTCGGCACGCGCGAAGGTGGTGTCCACGAGGGTCGTGTATTCGCCCCGGAGTGCGTCCGCGGCACACTCTGCCAGGCGGGTGTAGACCCGCTCACTCGAACAAAGGAATGCCGTACAGGCCGCTTGATCTTGTAGGCGAACTCGCCCGTCAACAGGACCCATGAAACGTGGGTCTCGATGAGCTGCACCGCGTGCACGGGGTGGGGGTAGGCTCGCGGCAAGAGGAGCGCCTGCAGGTGACCCGGAAGGACGCTCATAGCCGACACCCCCGCCGGAAAAAGCGTACTGCCATCATGCCATAGCCAGTTACATTGAAGCGGAGGTCCAGGCGGAGCTTCCCTGCGCAAGTCACAAGTCGGGAAAGCGCGGACATCCGCAGAAATACGGACGCCTCAGCGGGGACATCCCACTAACCTCCAGCGCGCGGAGGTGCACGAGTACGTCGTGCAAACCGTAATGAATGTCCCGAGTACCGAACTCTCACGCCTGGTGCGTAACTTCCGCGCTGAGCAGGACAGCGCCGCGCTCTATGACGCACTGGCTGAACTCGAGGGCGACCCCCGCCGCAAAGGCGTATACCGCCAGCTCGCCCTCAGTGAGCGGCGGCATGCCGCCTTCTGGGAAGAGCAGCTCGCCGCCGCCGGGCGGGTGATGCCGCGCTTTCACCCTTCAGCGCGCACGAGGCTCCTGACTTTTCTGGCACGCCACTTCGGCATCGGCTTCATCGTGCCGAATGTGATCGCGCGCGAGATGAAGGATCGGGACGACTATACCGGCCAGGCCGATGCCCGCGGGGCGGGCCTGGCGGAAGAGGAACAGGCACACGCCTCGGCACTACGAGTCACGGGCGGCAGCACACTGGGGGGCAATCTGCGTGCGGCGGTCCTCGGCGCCAACGACGGCGTGAGCTCCAACTTCTGTCTGATCATGGGGGTGGCGGGAGGGGGAGC
>Ga0306920_100007207_pt1 | contig 14612 bp, 10 predicted proteins | sample flu12Cox44000170_FD_204666 | JGI IMG/M metagenome (GOLD analysis project Ga0306920, IMG submission 204666) | Lab enrichment of tropical soil microbial communities from Luquillo Experimental Forest, Puerto Rico - flux4day.12C.oxic.44.000.170 (v2)... | ecosystem: Environmental > Terrestrial >...
CTTCGCCTCAGCCGTCGGGCGCTGCTTTGTTCCGCCGCCGCCAGCGCAGGACAGCTACTCTGGCGTGGCGCGGCCCGCGCCGACGACCTGCCGAGCACTCGAGCGGCCTCCTCGACTCGCCTTTCCACCGCGAGATTGATTCCGCGTCACGTCCTCTTCGGGGGCGCGGACCGATCGATCGTACGGCTGAGCCCCGACGGACGCCGCATCGCCTTCCTCGCCCCAATTGGCGGCGTGCTCAACCTGTGGGTGGCCGACGTGCGTCACCCCACGAAGGCGCGCTCTTTGACCCGGGTCACCGACCGCGATCTCGGTCCCTGGATCGTATGGCTCCCCAACAACCGCCACGTCGTCTTCTTCCGAGACCAGGGCGGTGACGAGAACTGGCAGGCTCATCGCGTCGATCTCGACACGGGGGAGATTCTCGCCCTCAGCCCCGCGCCGGGGGTCAAAGCTTACGTGCAGCAGACGTCGCATCGTTTCCCGGACGAGCTCTTGATCGCTCACAATCAGCGCGACCCGCGCTACTCGGACATCTTCCGCGTGAACGTGGTGACGGGACAGGCGACCTTGCTCGAGACAAACGACCATTTCGTATCGATGTTCACCGACCCGCAATTCCGGGTTCGCTACGGGATCCGCCAGAGCGACGAGGGCGCCACCGAGTACCTGCAGCGCGGGACAGGAGGCGAGTGGGAGGTCTTCGCCCGGATCGACATGGCCGATTCGATGTCGACGCGCGGCATCGAGTTCAGCGATGACGGCTCGGAGCTTTACTGGGTGGATTCCCGCGGCCGGGACACCGCCGCCATCGTCGCCGAGGATCTGAGGACGGGAGCGCGGCAGGTGCTCGCCCACGATGACCGAGCGGACATGGCCGAGGCCCTCCTGACGCCCCGGACCTATCGCCCGCTCGCCGCCGTGTCGGTCTTTACCCGCAGGCGCTGGCGGGCGATCGATCCGGCCTGTGCGCCCGACTTCGCCTATCTCGCCAAGCTATCTCCCGGTGATCTCTCCATCACGAGCCTCTCCGACGACAACCGGCACTGGCTCGTCTACTACGAGCGCGATGCTGCCCCGGGTCAGTACTTCCACTACGACCGGGCCGCGAAAAAGGCCCAGTTCCTGTTCGGCAACCGGGCCGCCCTGGATCGCGCGCCCCTGGTGCCCATGGAACCCGTGGTGATCCGGGCCCGTGACGGGCTTCCGCTCGTGTCCTATCTCTCGCGACCGCGCGGCGCGATCAAGAGCGTACCATCGCCGATGGTCCTGCTCGTCCATGGCGGCCCGTGGGCACGTGATACGTGGGCGCTGTCCTCGACGCATCAATGGCTCGCGAATCGTGGGTACGCGGTCCTCAGCGTCAACTTCCGCGGCTCGACCGGTCTCGGCAAAGCGTTTGTCAACGCCGCCAACCTGGAATGGGCGGGCAAGATGCACGACGACCTGATCGACGGGGTCGACTGGGCCATCGCCCAGGGCGTGGCCGACCCGGCGCGCGTCGCCATCTATGGGGGCAGCTACGGCGGCTATTCGGCGCTGGTCGGCGTGACCTTCACGCCGGAGAAGTTCGCGTGCGCTATCGACCTCTTCGGCATTTCGAACCTGGTCACCCTCATGAACACCGTGCCGCCGTACTGGAAGCCCTGGCAGGCGGTCTGGAGGGTGCGCATGGGCGACTACACGAGCGAGGCGGGCCGCCGTTTCCTGGAGGAGCGCTCGCCCCTCAATCGCGTCGATCGCATCGTCCGGCCGCTGCTCATCGCCCAGGGCGCCAACGATGTGCGAGTCAAGCCATCGGAGTCGGAGCAGATCGTGGCGGCGATGCAGGCTCGGCGCATTCCCGTGACCTACATCTACTATTCCGACGAGGGCCACGGCTTCGGCCGGAAGGCGAATCGGCGCTCCTTCACCGCGGTGGTGGAGGCCTTCCTTGCCGCCCATCTGGGAGGCCGCTTTGAGCCCGTGGGAGACGACTTCGTGGGCTCGACGATCGAGTTCCGCGCGGGCCGTGAGCTGATTCCCGGTCTCACGTGAGTCCTTGGGAGCAATGCCACCATTGAACTGTCGTTGCTCCTGCGGTATTTTTGCCCGGTCCCCCTCGCAATAGAGCAGCGGTCCCCATTCCCGGAGGAGTGACGATGGCGAACTCGGTGGGGTATCACGAGTCGGAAGACAAGCTGCGCCCCGAAACCATGGACAATCACCGGGCGCTCACCTCCATGCAGGAGGAGCTGGAGGCGGCCGACTGGTACGATCAGCGGGTCGACGCGACGAGCGATCCGGACCTGAAGGAGATCCTGGCCCACAACCGCGACGAGGAGAAGGAGCACTTCGCCATGGTCCTCGAGTGGTACCGGCGGCGCGATGCCAAGATGGACGCGCACCTCAAGGAGTACCTTTTCACCACCGGCTCGCTCATCGCGCGGGAGCAGGCGAGCACGGGAGGCGGTGAGGGCGGAGGCGAGGGAGCGGGTGACGGTGGCGGCTCCCTCGGCATCGGCAGTCTCAAGGGAGGGCAGAGCCTGTGAACAACCTCAAGCGAGAGCTCGCGCCCCTCTCGACGGCCGCGTGGAAGGAGATCGACGCGGAAGCCACCCGCGTCCTCAAGCTGAAGCTCGCTGGCCGGAAGCTCGTGGACTTCGAGGGGCCGCTCGGCCCCGCCGCCGCTGGGGTGAACACCGGACGCCGGGAGCCGCTCAGCAAACCTCCGCTCGCCGACATCGAGGCCTCCCGACGGCAGGTCATCCCCCTCGTCGAGCTGCGCTCGTACTTCGAGCTCTCGCGGGAGGAGATGGACGCCGTCGAACGCGGCGCCAAGGATCCGGAGCTTCAGCCCTTGATCGACGCGGCGACCCGCATCGCCTACGCGGAGGACACCGCGATCTTCCACGGCTACGCGGCGGGCGGCATCAAGGGCATCGACGAGAGCTCCGCCCATCCCATCCTGTCCGTCTCCGACGACTATCAGGCCTACCCCCATAGCATCGCAGAGGCGACCCGACTCCTGCGCCTGGCCGGCGTGGACGGCCCTTACGCGATCGCCATGGGGCCGCGTGACTTCACCGGGCTCACCCAAGCCGTGGGCGATGGTGGCTATCCCGTGCTGAACGTCGTTCGGAAGCTGGTGGATGGCCCGATCGTGTGGGCGCCTGCCGTGAACGGTGCGATGGTGATGAGCCTGCGGGGCGAAGACTTCGAGCTCACCATCGGCCGCGACCTGTCCATCGCCTACCAGAGCCACACGGACAGAGTGGTGCGGCTCTATCTGGTCGAGTCGATGGCCTTCCGCGTGATCACGCCGGAGGCCGCGGTGGCGCTCGCTCACCGCGACAGCAAGGGAGGCCGAAAGGGCTGATCCGCTCCTCGGGCCTTCGAGCGACGCGCGCGTGACCGCAGGGGCGCGCTGCCTGGCTCACGACGGCTCCGGCGGAGGGCCGGTGCGCCTTCCCGGAGCCGTCAATTCTTGTCACCCCGCTCCGTGATCTTGTCTCCTTCCCCGTCGTCTCCCGGAGACCGCTCGTAACAATTCGCCTATTTACCCCTCTCCGGCCGTGGGCTGCACATGGCACAGGCATTGCCCTCAATCATCCCTGGACAGCCCGACCTCGGCCCTCGACTGGACCGGGAGAGGCGAGAAAGGGCAGCATGACCACCGGCACGGACGAGCTCAAGACATCCCCTTCGCGCCTGCACACGCTGCTCGCCATCACGCGCCAGCTCTCGCAGATCCTGCCTCTCGACGAGTTGCTGACGAACATGGCGCGGGCCTGTGGGATGCTGCTCGACTCGGATTCCGTGGGCATCCGCATTGTCGAGGGCGACGACCTCGTGCTCCTCGGCGTGTGGGGCGACGCGCTCTCCGCGATGCCGACCCGGCGGATCAAGATGGGCGAGAGTCTCACGGGGATCGTGGTCGCCACGGGGGAACCCCTCCTCGTGGCGGACCCCGTCAACGACCATCGCCTCACCCCGTCCCATCGCGAGGCGTACCGGTTGGGCGGATATCGCGGCTTCCTCGGTGTGCCCCTCAAGGTGGGCGATCGGGTGCTGGGTGCGCTGAGCATCCGCACGCGCCGCGAGACAGGGTTCTCCGCGGAGGACGTGGAGATCGCCACCGCCTTCGCGGCCCAGGCCGCTATCAGCCTGGACAATGCCCGGCTCTATCAGCAGTCGGAATCTCGCGCGGAGAATCTCCGCACCCTGAGCCGCCTCACCCGCCTGATGAGCTCGGCAGAGGGCGGACCCCAAGTCTGCCAGGCCGTGGCGCGCGCCGCGACGACGCTGCTCGGCGCCGCCACTACGCGCGTCTCGGTTGTTGATCCGACGGCCAAGCTCCTCCGCACCGAGGGCGGCTTCAGCCTCGACCCCGACATAGAGCTGATCGTGACGGAGTCGGCCACCATTCCCTACGGGGAAGGCCTCACGGGGCGGATCGTGGAGACGCGGAGGCCGGAATACATCGTGGACATCGCGGAGGCGCCGCACCTCAGGAACCGGCGTCTGTCCAGCGTGGCGCGCCTCCGTGGCTTCGCGGGCATTCCGCTCATCGCGGACGACGAGATCGTGGGCGTGCTCGCCATCTTCTTCCACGAGCGGCGATTTTTCACCAGCGAGGAGCGGGAGCTCATGGCTCTCCTCGCCGATCAGGCGGCCATCGCCATCCGCAACGCTCGCCTCCAGCACGTCCTGCGCACCCGCCAGGCGCACTTGGAAACGCTGCTCGAGATGAGCCGGCAGCTCTCCAAGATCCAACCCGTGGAGTCCCTGCTCGCCACCATCGCGGAAGCGTGCGGCCGACTGCTCGACTCGGATACCGTAGGCTTCCGGCGCGTCGACGGCGACGAGCTCGTGCTCGCGGGGCTGTGGGGCGACGCCAAGAACGTGATGATCACCTCTCGTCTCCGGATGGGCGAGAGCCTGGCGGGACGCGTCGCCCTCGCCGGCGAGCCGCTGGTGGTGACGGACCTGGCCAACGATTCGCGCATCACACCCGCCCACCGGGCGAGCTTCTCCGGCGGCGGCTACCGCGCGCTGCTCGCATTGCCCGTCAAGGTCGGGGAGCGGGTGGTCGGCGTGCTCAGCGTGCTCTCCCGCGCCGACGAGGGCTTCACGGTGGAGGATGTCATGATCGCCACCGCCTTCGCGGCCCAGGCCGCGGTGGCTCTCGAGAACAGCCGGCTCTACCAGGAAATCCAGCGCGCGTACGACGAGTTGTCGCAGACGCAGGACCAGCTCGCGCAGGCGAGCAAGATGGAGGCGGTGGGCCATCTGGCGGGCGGGGTGGCGCACGACTTCAACAACCTCCTCATGGTGATCATGGGCCGGGCCGACGTCATGTTGAGCCGTCTCGACCACGCGCATCCCATGCGGGCGGCCATTCACGAGATCACGCGCACGGCCCGGCGCGCCGCCGACCTGACGCATCAGCTCCTCGCCTTCAGCCGTAAGCAGGTCCTCAAGCCGGCGGTCTTGGACTTGAACGCCGTGCTGACCAACCTCGGCGAGATGCTGCGACGGCTCATCGGTGAAGACATCGAGCTGATCACCGCGCTCGCCCCCGCCCTCGGCCACGTGAAGGCGGATCCAGGGCAGATCGAGCAGATCGTGATGAACCTCTGCGTCAACGCGCGCGACGCCATGCCCCAGGGCGGCCAACTCACCATCGAGACGGCGAACGTGGAGCTCGACGAGGCCTACGCTCGCCGCCACGTCGGAGTCAGGCCGGGGTTCTACGTCATGCTGGCCTTGAGCGACACCGGTGTCGGCATGGATCCGGCAACCCAGGCGCGCATCTTCGAGCCGTTCTTCACTACGAAGGGGCCGCGCAAGGGCACGGGCCTGGGGCTCGCCATGGTCTACGGCATCGTCAAGCAGAGCGAGGGCAACATCTGGGTCTACAGCGAGCGCGGCCAGGGCACGACCTTCAAGATCTACCTGCCCAAGGTCGACGCGCCCCTCGCGGGCGCTCATGCGGACACGACGCCAGCCCTGCCGCCTCATGGCAAAGAGACGGTCCTGGTGGTGGAGGATGAGGAGGGTGTGCGCGAGCTCGTGCGGGACATCCTCGAGGCGAGCGGTTACAAGGTCCTGGAGGCCGCCCACGGCGCGGGTGCGCTGGAGATCGTTGAGCGGCACACGGGCCCCATCCATCTCCTGGTGTCGGACGTCGTGATGCCGGAGATGAGTGGCCGCGATCTGGCTCAGCAGCTCGCCGTCCGCTGCCCCGACACGAAAGTGCTGTTCATGTCCGGCTATACGGATCACGCCGTCGCACACCGGGGCGTGCTCGACCCCGAAATGGAGTTCCTCCAGAAGCCCTTCACGGCGGCGACCTTCACCGGCAAGGTGCGCGAGCTCCTCGACGCCCCCCGCGTGAAGTAGCCCATCTCGAAAGCGGCTGGCGCTGCCCTGGCGCCGGTCCTGGTTTGCCGCTGCCCTCCCACCTAAACGAAGACGACGAACTGGTACGGTTTGGCCCGCATGAACCTCCCGTATACTGTCCGACTACATTGAGCGGGCCCTCGCGAGGACTAGGCCCGGAGATCACACGAATGGTACCCGTGGAGACGCGGATGAGCGGTGACGATGATCGCATGGCGCAGTCATGAGGGTCCTCAAGCTCGCGGACACGGAGGCGCAGATCAGGTCGCTCCGGCACGATGTCGCCGAACGGTGCGTGTCGATCGCCTCCAGCATCGACACGCTCCCCGTCGGAACGGTGCCACCAGAAATGCGTGAACGATGGCTGCAGGAGCTGCATCAGGCGGCGGTCGCCCTGGTCCTGGTGACGGACCGGCTACGGGGTGGGATCTGACGTCTGGCCGCCGCCCTGTCGGGCGGCTTATCGTTTCGGCGGCGGCACCACGAGATCCCGCGGCTGGCCATCGAGGAAGAGCTGCACGTTCTCCACGGCGCGCAGCACGCCGTTGTCGATGACCTCCCGGGTCATGCCGCCATTGTGGGGCGTGAGCACCAGCTCGGGCAGGGCGAGGAGCGGATCGCCGGGCGGGATCGGCTCCTCGTGAAAGACGTCGAGGGCGGCGCCCGCGATGCGCTTGTCCCGCACGGCCTCGATGAGCGCTTGCTTGTCGATCAGCCCACCGCGCGCGGTGTTGATGAGGAAGGCCGTCGGCTTCATGAGGGCGAGTCGGTCCCTGCCCAGATAGCCCTGGGTGTCCGCGCTCAGGCGCAGGTGCAGGCTCACGATGTCCGACTCGCGCAGGAGCTGCGCGAGGGGGACGTGCTGCGCACCGAGCGCCGCCGCGCGCCCGTTGTCCGCTCCGAAGGTCGTGGCGAGCATGCGCATCCCGAAGGGCTGAGCGAGGACGGCGACGCGGCTGCCGATGGCGCCGAGCCCGATCAGGCCCAGGGTGCGGCCCTCCAGCTGGGTGAGGAGCCCCCGCGGCCACTGGCCTGCCCGCACGTCGCAATCCATGGCGGGGATGCGCCGGGTCACGGCGAGCATGAGGGCGATGGTGTGCTCGGCCAGCGCGTGCGCGTTGACGCCGGGGGTGTTGGTGACGGTGACGCCGCGCGCTGTGCACGCGGCGAGGTCGACGTTGTCCGTGCCCGCCCCCCAGATGGAGATGAGGCGCAGCTTGGGGCAGGCGGCGAGCACGCGGTCGCTGAAGCGGGCATGGGCGCGGATGTTCACCACCACCTCCGCGTCACCGATGCGCTCGATGAGCGTCGCTTCCTGATCCGCGCCGCGCTCGGTGAACACGCGCACCTGCCCGATCTTCTTGAGCGGCGCCTCGGCGACGGAGCCGGTGAGGGCGGGGGGAAAGTCGTCGGGGACCACGATCTTCACGGCGTCACTCGGCATCGGGCTTGTCCTTGTGGGCGTCGCCGGCGAGGCGGACATCCTTGCCGAACCGGGCGGGGTTGAACAGCGAGAGATCCATCGAGGGCCTGCCGTCCACGATCCACTCGGCGACCATGCGGCCGGTCATCGGGGAGTGCTGGAAGCCGTGTCCGCAGAATCCCACGGCGAGGAAGAACCCCTCTACGCCGGGGGCGGGGCCGATGATGGCGTGATCGTCGGGGGTGAGCGGCCGCAAACCCGCCCAGCCGCCGGCGATCTTCGCCCGCTCGAGCAAGGGGAGGCGATGGATGGCCTTGGTCACGGTCTCGTCGAGCTTGCCCCAGTCCATGGGCACTTCCTGGTCCTGGCCGATATCCTCCACGTCGCCCGGGCTCAGCAGCACCTGCTCCATCTCCTTGCGGAAATAGAAACCACTGGCCTGGTCGTTGGTCAGGGGCACGGGTCCCGGCAGCTCGGGGAACGGCTCGGTGAAGAAGATGTGACGGCGGCGCGGGAAAACGGCCACGGGAACGCCGGCAAGCCGACCCACCCGCGCCGCGGTGGGGCCGGCGGCGTTGATGACGAGCGGGGCCGAGACGTCGCCCTCTGTCGTCCGCACGCCGCGCACGCGGCCGTTCGCCACGTCGACGGCCATGACCTCGACGCCTTCCACGATACGGGCGCCCAGCTCCCGGGCGCGCGTGGCGAAGCCTTGCGTCACCTCGGCAGGGCCGGCCAGGCCGTCCTGCGGCCCCCACACGGCGGCGATGAGATCGTCTACGCGGAGGGCGGGCACGAGGGCCTGGGCGTCCTTGGGGGTGATTACGCGTACGTCCACGCCGAAGCGCCGCTGTACCGCGATGCGCTGCTCGAAGCCGCGGAGGTTCTCCTCCTCGGAGATGAGGAAGAGGTAGCCGATCTGCTTGAAGCCGGGATCGACGCCGAACTCCTCCGCGAAGTTCTGGAGCACCTTGAGGCTCTCCAGGGAGAAGCGGATCTCCGTTTCGGTAGGAAACTGCGCGCGGATGCCGCCCGCCGCCTTGCTCGTGGTCCCGCTGCCCACCGTCTCGCGCTCGAGGACGACCACGTCTCGCTGCCCGCGACGGGCGAGGTGATACGCGATGCTGCAGCCCACCACGCCGCCCCCGATGATGACGACACTCGCCGTTTTTGGTTGCGCCATGGTCAGATCGTCCTCGCCACGCGCGTGCCCTCGAGGAGCGCATCGTGAATGCGTCGCGGCGACACGGCGTCGCCGATCATGGTGAGCTCGGGCACCTTGCCCGTGAGCTGATGGAAGAGGCTATCGTTGGCCTTGCCCCCGAAGGCGAGGACCACCGTGTCGGCCTCCAGCACCGTCTCGACGCCGGAGAAGGTGTGGCGGGTGCGCAGGCCCGCGGGGAGCATCTCGACTGCCTGGGTCATGGGATGGATCACCACGCCCTGGGTGAAGAGACGCTGGTAGATGTCCGAGCGCACTCCCTCGTCGATGTCTTCCCCCACCATGAAGTAGCGCGTGATGATGGTGACCTGACAGCCCTTGCCCGTTAGAAAATCCGCGGTGGTCGGGGCGGTGAAGTGGCCGTCCTCGTCCACCACGACGCAGCGCGCACCCGGCCGGATCTGTCCCGTGAGGACGTCGGAGGCCGTCGTCACGTGAGCCAAGTGCACGCCGGGGATCTGCGGCACGCGTGGGACGGCGCCCGTGGCCACGACCACCGATTCGGCGCCGAGCTTGAGCACGTCGGCCACGTCGGCGGGCGCGTTGAGGCGCACATCCACTCCAGCTTTCCGCACTTGGCCGACGAGCCAGTGGGCGATGGCCGCGTAATCCTCGCGCTTGGGCGCGCGCGCGGCGACCAAGACCTGGCCGCCGAGGGCGGGCGCCGCCTCCAGCAACGTCACCTTGTGGCCACGCAGCGCGGCCACCCGCGCCGTCTCGAGACCTCCCACGCCGCCTCCGACCACGAGCACGCGCCGAGACCGCCGGGCGGGCGTGATGATGCCGAGCTCCTCCTCGCGCCCGATCAGCGGGTTCTGAACACAGGTGATCGCCTTGCCCTGGCGTAAGCGGCCGATGCAGCCCTCGCTCGCTCCCACGCAGGTGCGGATGTCGTCGAGGCGTCCTTCCATGGCCTTTTTCGGCATCTCGGGGTCGGCGATCATGGCGCGCGTCATGCCGACCATGTCGCACACACCAGCGGCGAGCACCCGCTCCGCCTGCTCGGGCGTGCTCACGCGTCCCGCGAGGATCACCGGCACCTTGACCACCGAGCGCGTGGCCGCGGCGAGATCGGCGTAGAGCGCGTGCGGGTGGTAGAGCGACGGTGTCACCATCGCCTCGAACCGGAGCGTCTCCGAGTTGGACCCGCTCACCATCCAGTAGTCCGCGATGCGGAGGGCGTCGGTGAGCCGCGCCACCTGGAGGAGGTCCTCCTTGGTCAGCCCGCCCGGCACGAGGTGGTCGCCGCTGTGCCGGATGCCGATGATGAAGTCCTTGCCTACGGCGTCGCGCACGGCGTGGAGCACCTCGTGGGCGAGACGAAGCCGGCTCTCGAGGCTGCCGCCGTACTCGTCGGTACGCGTGTTGGCGAGCGGGGAGAGGAAGTTCTCGATGAGGTGGCCGCCGTAGAAGGGGATGTCGCAGCCGTCGTAGCCGCCCTTCTTGAGCCGGCCGGCGGCGGCGGCCCAGGCGTCGATCACCTCGCGTATCTCGGCCTTGGTCATGATGTGGGGCCATTCGCGATGACGCTCTTCACGGGTGTCGGAGGGCCCCCACAGGGGAGTTCCCGAGTACCAAGAGTGCCCGCGACGGCCGCGATGAGAAATCTGGGAGAGGCAGAGGGCGCCGTGGCGATGGATGGCGTCGCTCATCTGCTTGAACTGGGGAATGATGCTGTCGTCCCAGTTGTTGATCTCGGCCCAGTCGTTGACCGAGGTGGGATGGATGCTCGAGGAGCCGAACATCATCACCGTGCCGCAGCCACCCTTGGCCTTCTCCTCGTGATAGCGGATGTAGCGATCGGTGAGGCCGCCGCGCTCCCCGTAGGCGGCGCCGTGCGGAGTGGACACGATGCGGTTCTTGGCCACGGTGTGGCCGATGGGGATGGAACGGAAGAGGTGCCGGAGCTCGGTGGCCATGGCTACTTGAGCTTGGCGTCGTAGAGGAAGAGCATGTTGTCGACCCAGGGCTTCCAGTCGAGACGGTTGCTGACGCCGAAGATGTGAGCCTGCTGGTACGCCTTGATGATGGGGGCCTCCTCGTAGATGAGCTCCTGGGCCTTCCAGTAGATCGCCTTCCGTCGCTCCGGGTCGTTGGTCGCCTGCGCGTCCTCCAGCATCTTGTCGAGCGCCTCGTTCTTGAAGATGGCCAGCGCGGACTTGGAGTGCACCGAGCTGCTGAGGAGATCGCCGTCGAACACGCCCGCCCCGCCCCACGCCACCATGTAGGCGGGGAGCAGCTCGCGCTTTCGCCACTTCGTCGTGTAGATGCTCTGCTCCCACACTTCGACCTTGGCCTTGATGCCCACCTTGCCGAGCATCTGGGCCATGGCCTGCATCACTTCGATGTCGTTCATGTAGCGGCGATTTGGCGCATGGAGCGTCATCTCGAAGCCGTTGGGGTAGCCCGCTTCGCGCAGGAGGGCCTTGGCGCGCTCGGGATCGTAGCCGTACCACTTGATGTTAGGGTTGAAGCCGAACGCTTCTTTCTCCAGCGGCACGCCCAGCACCGTCCCGTAGCCCTCGAGCACAGTCTTGATGATGGTGTCCATGTCGATGGCGTAGTTGATGGCTCGCCGCACCCGCACGTCCGTCCAGGGGCCGGGCATCAAGTAGTTCGTCATCTTGACCATGATGACGAAGCCGCCCAGCGTGCTGATCTCCACGTGGGCGTTGCCGCTCGCCTGGATCTTCCCCGTCTGGTCGGGCGGGATGTCGCTCACCAGATCGGCCTGGCCGGAGACGAGGGCGGCCACCCGCGTGGTCAGCTCCGGTACGGGACGGAAGATGAGGCGATCGATGGCGGGCGCGCCGCGGTGGTAGTCCTTGTTGGCCTCGAGCACGAGCCGGTCGTCCTTGACCCACTCCACGAACTTGTACGGGCCGGTGCCCACCGGCTTCACCGCGAAGCCGGCGTCGCCCACCTGCGCGAGGTACTTGGGCGGCACGATGCCCACGGTGCCGCAGTGGCCCGGGCTCATGCGGACGGGAAGGAGCGGAAAGGGCGCCTTGGTCACGATGTTGACGGTGTAGGGGTCGACCACGTCCACGTGGTCGATGGTGGCGATGCTCGTGCGTCCCGGCGCGCCCTGCTTGGGGTTGAGCATGCGCTCGACGCTGAACTTCACCGCGGCCGCGTCGAAGGGCTCTCCGTTGTGGAACTTCACGTTGTGCTTGAGCTTGAACTGCCAGGTCGTGTCGTTGACGGTCCGCCACGACTCGGCGAGATTGCCTTCGAGCTGGAGGGTTTTCAGGTTGCGCCGCAACAGGGTGTCGAAAATCTGGCGATCCGGCTCGTGCGCATTCTTGTCGCAATGCATGTGCCAGTCGAGGGTGGCCGCCTCGCCCGACTGCACGATCACGACCGGTTTGGGCTGGGCGTGGGCGGGGAGCGCCACCCCCAGGAGGAGGGCGGTGATGGCCATGACGGGTACGGCGAGCTGTCGGATCATCGTGGTCCTCCTTGGGGAAGTCGCCGCCTGGCTAGAGCTGGTCCAGGCTGCGTCGCACGTGAAGATAGGGATCGAAGGCGTCGCGAAGGGTGTCGCCGACGAGGTTGATGGCCATGACCGTCAGGAAGAGTGCAGCGCCGGGGAACAGGGCGAGCCAGTAGCGTGTGTCGACGTATTGCCGTCCCTCGGCGAGCATGCCGCCCCAGGAGGGAACGGCCACGGGCACGCCTAGCCCGAGGAAGGAGAGTCCCGCCTCGGTGAGAATAGCGCTCGCTACGCCGAAGGTCGCCACCACCATGAGGGACGCGCTCACGTTGGGCAGGATGTGACGCACCACGAGGTGGGGCAGGGTCAATCCGAGCGAGCGTGCCGCCTCCACGAAGGGGCGCTCGCGTACGGCCAGGGTCTCCGCCCGCACCACGCGTGCGTAGGCCGCCCAGTTGGCGAAGCCCACCACGAGGATGAGGTTGCGGATGCTTGGGCCGAGGATGCCGATCACCGTGATGGCGAGGAGGATGAACGGAAAGGCGAGCTGCATGTCGGCGAGCCGCATGACCACGTGATCGGACATCCCGCCGCGCACGCCGGCGAGGAGACCCAGGACGGTGCCCGTGAGCCCTGCGATGAGCACCGCTGCGAACCCGATGAGGCTCGAGGTGCGGGCGCCGTAGATGAGCCGGCTCAAGATGTCGCGGCCGAGCTGGTCAGTTCCGAGGACGGCGAAGGTGCCGTCGGCCGACCGGGTCAACGGTGGGGTGAACCGGGCGAGGAGTCGCTGCTCGGTGGGATCGATGGGCGCCAGGAGCTGAGGGACGGCGGCGCACAGGCCGATCACCACGAGGATCGCCGCGCCCACCCGGGCGCTCCCTGAGGCGCGCAGGATGCCGAGCGAGCGACGCGAGCGCTCAGGCAAGGCGGATCCGCGGGTCGAGGGCGACGTACACCACGTCGATCAGGATGTTGAGCAGCAGCACGGCGGCCCCCACCGTGAGCACCACCGCCTCGATCAGAGGCACGTCCTTGTTGATGACCGCCTCGACGGCGAGGCGGCCGATGCCCGGGTAGGCGAACACCGCCTCGGTGATGACGGCGCCGCCGAGCAGGTTTCCCAATTCGAGCCCGAGCGCCGTCACGATGGGTATCGCGCAGTTGCGCAGCGCGTGCCGGAGCACCACCGTCCACTCGCCCAGGCCCTTCGCGCGCGCCGTGCGCAGGAAGTCCTGGGGCAGGATGTCGAGCATGCTCGAGCGGGTGATACGGGCCGTGCGAGCCATGGCCCACACCCCGAGGGTGACGGCGGGCAGGACGATGGCCGCGGGGCCGTCGCCGCCGTACACCGGGAACCATCGGAGCTGGACGGCGAAGATGAGGATGAGAAGGATGCCGAGCCAGAACGTCGGCATGCACTGCCCGGCCAGCGCGAACATCATCCCGCCCGCGTCCAAGATGGTCTTGCGACGGAGGGCGGAGAGGAGGCCCAAGGGCAAAGCGAGGAGCAGAGCGAGCAGCATGGCGGCCGCGGTAAGGGCCAGCGTCGCGGGAAGCCGTGCGAGGACGAGCGGAAGCGTGGGCTGCTGATGACGCAGCGATCGGCCGAAGTTGCCTCGGACGGCGCGCCAGAGGAAGAGCCCGTACTGCTCGGGAAGAGGACGGTCGAACCCGAGGGCCGAGCGGAGGAGCTGGTAGTCCTCCTTGGTCCCCTCCGGCCCCATGTACAGCGCGGCGGGATCGCCCGAGAGATGCACGACCACGAACACGATCCCCGAGATGCCCAGGAGAACGAGCAGCGTCCACGCGAGGCGCTGGCAGAGGTACGCGATCACGTCCGGCTCCTGACCCTGATGCGGAAACCTTCACATGCTCGGCCGTCGGGGCGCATCGTCGATGAGTGGCTCGCTGCCCTCCCGGATCGAGCAAGAGCGATGCGGCATTATACGGGATCTCAGCCTCGGCGTTCCGGAAGGTGAGCGGCACCTCGGCGTCCCGCCTGCTTCGTGGACGTCGACGGGCGAGCCGATCGAGCGCCGGGACGCTCGGGGCGCTGGTCGGACGGCCAGTCGGCGAGCATCGCCATCAGCGAGCGCGTCGCTCCGGACTGATAAGCGCGGCAACGATGAATGAGCACGACGGGC
>Ga0306920_100007208_pt1 | contig 14610 bp, 17 predicted proteins | sample flu12Cox44000170_FD_204666 | JGI IMG/M metagenome (GOLD analysis project Ga0306920, IMG submission 204666) | Lab enrichment of tropical soil microbial communities from Luquillo Experimental Forest, Puerto Rico - flux4day.12C.oxic.44.000.170 (v2)... | ecosystem: Environmental > Terrestrial >...
GGCGCGCTTCCCGGACGGCTGCCGCTTCCACCCGCGCTGCCCGTGCGCGATCGAGCGCTGCCGCGACAGTGATCCGCCGGTGGAGCGCGTCGGCGACGATCACCTGGCGCGCTGCTGGCGCAGCCGCGAGATCGCCGCCGGCACGCTCGACCCGGTGACCGGGGCGGCGCCGGTCGCGGGGGCGGGGGGAGCGCGTGGCTGAGCCGCTGCTCGAGGTGCGGGACCTGGTCAAGCACTTCCCGATCCGCCGCGGCCTGCTGTCGCGCACCGTGGGCCAGGTGCGCGCGGTCGACGGGGTGTCGTTCGCGGTCAGGCCTGGCGAGGTGCTGGGGCTGGTGGGGGAGAGCGGCTGCGGCAAGACCACGACCGGGCGCTGCATCCTGCGCCTCATCGAGCCCAGCTCGGGGAGCGTGCGCTTCGACGGCCGCGAGGTGCTGACCCTCGACCGGCGCGCGCTGCGCGCGCTGCGGCGCGAGATGCAGATCGTGTTCCAGGATCCCTACTCGAGCCTGAACCCGCGCCTCACCGTCGGCAGCATGCTGGGCGAGCCGCTCCAGATCCACGGCCTGGCGCGCGGGGCCGCGGCACGCGAGCGCGTCGCCGAGCTGCTCACCCTGGTGGGCCTGTCGCCCGACCACGCGCGCCGCTATCCGCACGAGTTCTCGGGCGGCCAGCGCCAGCGCATTGGCGTGGCGCGCGCGCTGGCGGTCAAGCCGCGACTGATCGTCGCCGACGAGCCGGTGTCGGCGCTCGATGTCTCGATCCAGGCCCAGATCATCAACCTGCTGCGCGACCTGCAGCGCCGCATGGACCTCACCTATCTGTTCGTCGCCCACGACCTGTCGGTGGTCGAATTCATCAGCGACCGCGTCGCGGTCATGTACCTGGGGAAGATCGTCGAGCTGGCGGCGAGCGCCGACCTCTACCGCATGCCGCTCCATCCCTATACCGTCTCGCTGCTATCGGCCATCCCGGTGCCCGACCCGGAGAGAAAGCGCGCCCGGATCGTGCTCAAGGGAGACGTGCCGAGCCCCGCCAGCCCACCCGCCGGATGCCGCTTCCATCCGCGCTGCTACATGGCGCGCGAGATCTGCTCCCGCGAGGAGCCGCCGCTCAGGGAAGTGCGTCCCGGGCACTGGTCGGCCTGCCACTTCGCCTCGGACCTGCTGACCGTGGCGCCCGCGGCCGCCTCCGGCACCTCCGCTCCCGCCTGAGCGCGGGGAAAATCCCCAGCGAAGGCTGAGAGGCGGGGAAAAATACCCTGGCGCGCGCCGCACGCGGCGCCCCCGGGCCGCGCCTTCCCTCATCCGCGGTTTGAGCCCATGCCTGCAAGTCGTTGCGGCACTTGGCACTCCGCGGCCGCGCCGCGAACACCCGCCACGCCGCGCCGGGCGGCACCGCGCTTGCGATGAGTCTGTGCGAACACGCCGGCAGCGCCCGGCGCTCCCTGGAAAAACCGAATACGCTGTTCCCCTGTGCGACTCGTGATTGGCTGGCTGTGGGCTGATCCCCCTATCGCGAGCGAAGGAGTCTATCGGCACAGCACACGGTCGATACGGGGGACACCTTGGCCCCGCTTCCGCGGAATCGCCTCGTTGCGATTCCGTCCCACCCGAAGCGGGGCCGTCCATTTTGGGCCGCGCGTTGACCGGTCATCGCAAGCCTGCTAGCGTGCCGCGCACGAGTGGCAAGTGCTGTGGCCGCATGCAGATTGGCGCGGAGGTGAAACGCAAGCGGTGGGGCGCGAGGCGCTGGGACTCATCGAGACGCGCGGCTTCGTCGCCGCCGTGGAGGCGGCCGACGCCATGTGCAAGGCCGCGCGGGTGCGCCTGACTCGCTATGAAGTGACCCGGGACGCGCTGGTCACCATCGTGGTCCGCGGCGCGGTCGCCGACGTGGACGCGGCGGTGGCGGCCGGCTCCGGCGCGGCGGCGCGCCTGGGAGAGCTGATGAGCCGACACGTCATCCCCGCCCCGGAGCGGGACCTCGAGCCGTCGATCGCCGGCGAGCGGCCCGGCCCGGGTGATCAGGCGGTTCCCTAACCTCGAGGAGAGGACCCATGCAGGAAGAAGCCCTGGGACTGATCGAAACGCGCGGATTCGTGGCCATGGTCGAGGCGTCGGACGCCATGGTCAAGGCCGCCCGCGTGCAGCTCGTCCATTACGAGAAGATCGGCGGAGGCTACGTCACCACCATCGTGCGCGGCGACGTCGCCGCGGTGCGCGCCGCGACCGAGGCCGGCTCGGCGGCGGCGGCCAAGGTCGGGGAGGTCGTGAGCGTTCACGTCATTCCGCGGCCGCACACGATGCTCGAGGACGTGCTGCCGATCACCCGCCCGGAGGTCTCGGGCACCAAGAAGTAGCGCGCGCGATGATTCTGGCGCAGGTCATGGGCACGGTGGTGTCCACGCGCAAGGACAGCGGGTTGATGGGCCTCAAGCTGCTGCTGGTGCGTGAGGTGGACGGGCAGTTCAAGCCCACCGGCGCCTTCGTGGTGGCCGCCGACGCGGTGGGGGCCGGGCACGACGAGCTGGTGCTGGTCGCCCAGGGCTCGTCGGCGCGCATGACCGAGGTGTCACGCGACAAGCCGGTCGATGCGGTGATCGCTGGCATCGTCGACACCGTCGAGCAGGGCGGCCGCGACGTCTACCTCAAGCATGCCGCCAAGAGCGGCGCGGGCCGCTGACGTGACCCTCGACCCCGGACGGATCGAGTCGATCGTCGCTGACGTGCTGGAGCGTCTCGAGACGCCGGGGCGCGGCGCGGGCGCCGCCGCCGGCGGCGCGGCGGCGCCGCTCGGCGTCCATCCCACGCTCGACGCCGCGGTCCAGGCGGCGCGCGATTCGTTCGCCGCCTTCGACCGGACCCCGCTCGAGACCCGCCGCGCCATCGTCGCCGCGGTGCGCGCCGGCCTGCTCGCCAACCTGCGCGTGCTGTCCGAGACCGCGGTGTCCGAGACCGGGCTTGGCCGCGTCGAGGACAAGTTGATCAAGAACCAGCTGGTGGCCGAGAAGACGCCCGGCCCCGAGGACCTCGAGCCGCTGACCTGGACCGGCGACCACGGCATGACGCTGCTGGAGCGCGCGCCCTACGGGGTGATCGCGGTCATCACGCCGGTGACCAATCCCAGCGAGACCGTCATCAACAACGGCCTCTCGATGATCGCCGGCGGCAACACGGTGGTGGTCTGCCCGCATCCCAACGCGCGCCGGGTGTCGAACCTGACCATCGACATCATGAACCGCGCGGCGCGCCGCGCCGGCGCCCCGCTGCCGCTGTTCCACTCGGTCGAGCAGCCCACACTCGAGGTGGCCCAGGCGCTGCTGCGCTACAAGGGCATCCGGCTCAACGTGGTGACCGGCGGCCCGGGGGTGGTCAGGGAGGCGCTGGCGGCGGGGAAGAAGGCGATCACCGCCGGGCCCGGCAATCCGCCCGCGGTGGTCGACGAGACCGCCGACCTCGAGAAGGCCGCGCGCGACCTCAGCTTCGGGGCCTCGCTCGACAACAACATCATCTGCACCGACGAGAAGGAAGTCATCGCGGTGGCGCTGATCGCCGACCGCCTCAAGGAGGCGTTCGCGCGCGCCGGGGCGGTGGTGCTGGCGCCGCACCAGACCGAGAAGCTGCGCGCCCTGCTGCTCGAGAAGGAGAACGGCCCGCGCAAGCACGCGGTGATCCAGCGCTCGTTCGTCGGCAAGAACGTCGACACCATCCTGGCGGCGGCCGGAATTCCGTGCGACGCCGGGCGGCGCCTCGCGGTGTGCGAGGTCGACAACGACCACCCGTTCCTGTGGACCGAGATGATGATGCCGGTGCTGCCGCTCACCCGGGTGCGCTCGGTGGACGAGGCGATCGACTTCGCGATCGAAGTCGAGCACGGCTTCCGCCACACCGCCTCGATGCACTCGCGCAACATCGACAAGCTCTCGAAGATGGCGCGCGCCTGCGACTGCTCGATCTTCGTCAAGAACGGCCCCAACGCCGCCGGGCTGGGCTGGGGCGGCGAGGGTCCGACCAGCTTCACCATCGCCAGCCCGAGCGGCGAGGGCATGACCACGGCGCGCAGCTTCACCCGGGTGCGGCGCTGCACCCTGGTCGATCACTTCCGGATCGTGTGATGGTCATCGCGATCGCCGCCATCGAGACCGGCAGCATTGCCCAGGGGACGGTGGCGGCCGACGCCATGGTCAAGACCGCCGAGGTCGAGCTGCTGGCCGCCTCGCCGATCTCGCCCGGCAAGTACTGGGTGCTGATCGGCGGCGAGGTCGGGCCGGTGCGCCACTCGTTCCAGCGCGGCGTCGAGGTGGCCGGCGACACCCTGCTCGATCAGCTGCTGATCCCGGCACTCCACGAGGGCGTGCTGCCGGCGCTGCGCGGCGTCGCCGCCCCCGCCGACCACGACGCGCTGGGGGTGATCGAGACCATGACCGCCGCGGCGGCGATCGTGGCCGCCGACCAGGCCGCCAAGGCGGCCGACGTGGTGCTGCGCGACCTGAGGCTCGCGAACGGCCTGGGTGGCAAGGGGGTGCTGTTCCTGTCCGGCGACGTCAGCAACGTCCAGGCCGCGGTGGACGCCGGGCGGGCCGAGGCGGCGCGCCGCGGGCTGCTGGCACGCGCGGTGGTCATCCCGCGGCTCCATGCCCAGATGAAAGCGCTGGTGCTGTGATGCACTTCGCGCAGGTGGTTGGCACCGTGGTGTGCACCGAGCGCGTGCCGTCGTTCCGCCACCAGCGCCTGCTGCTGCTCCAGCCCACCGACGCCGCCGGGGCGCCCCAGGGGCGCACCCTGGTCGCGGTCGACCTGGTGTCGGCCGCCCCCGGGCAGCGGGTGTTCTACGTGCGCGGGCGCGAGGCCGCGAACGCGCTCGCCAACCCCGACAACCCCGCCGACGCCGCGATCGTCGGCATCGTCGATCAGGTGCGCGAGCACGCGCCGGCGGGCGGGCGCTGAATGTTCCTGGCGCGCGTGGTGGGCGAGGTGGTGGCGACCATCAAGCACGCCGAGCTCGGGGCCCAGAAGCTGCTGCTGGTGCGCGGCGAGAACCCCGACGGCGCCGCGACCAGCCGGCTGATGATCGCGCTCGACACCGTCGATGCCGGGCACGGCGACCGGGTGCTAGTCGCCGACGAGGGCAACAGCGCGGCCCAGGTGCTGCGCCGCGGCCGCGGCGCGGTGCGCACCGTGATCGTGGGGGTGGTCGACGAGGTCAGCGAGCGGGCGTGATCGGGGTCCCGTTCCGACCCCGCTCGTGCTAGATTGTGCTCGGACCTCTCGGGGGGATGGATGCCGATCTTCGAATACGAGTGCGCCGCGTGCCGGAGCCGCTTCGAGCTCCTGGTTTCCGGCGCCGATGACTCGAGCCGCGCCTGTCCGAGCTGTGGCGCCGCGAAGCCGCGGCGCCTGCCCTCGACGTTCGCGGTCCTCGCCGCTCCCGCGCCCGGTACGGCGCCGGGGTGCTGCGGTGCGGGGCCGGACGCCGGCCCGTGCGCGTGCCGACCGAGCTGACGACGCGTGAACAGCGAAGGAGGAACCCCATGACCAAAGCGGAATTGGTTGAGGAAGTATCGGTCGAGACCGGTGTCTCCAAGAACCATACGGCAGTGATCGTGGACCACCTGCTCGAGGCCATCTGCCGGGCGCTGAGCGAGGGCAAGCACCTCGAGATCCGCGGCTTCGGCACCTTCAAGGTGCGCGAGCGCCGCGCCCGTCGCGCCCGCAACCCGCGCAGCGGCTCCGAGGTGCTGGTGCCGGCCAAGCTCGTGCCGGTGTTCAAGCCCAGCAAGGAGCTCAAGACCCAGGTGCTTCAGCCCACCGCCACCGAGGTGGCGACCGTGGCGAGCTGACCCCCCAACCTGAGGAGCGTGCATGGGTTCCGGCAAGAAGCGGAAGCGCAAGAAGATTGCGACCCACAAGCGGAAGAAGCGCCTCCGGAAGAACCGGCATAAGAAGCGCATCCGCTAGGGACGACCCCGCCGACGAGCAGCCCCCGCGCCTGCTGGGGCGCGCGTGGCTGCGGCACGGGCGCTGGGTGTTCGATCCAGCGCGGCGGTGGCGGGGCGGGGCGCGTGAGCTGATGTGGAAGGGCGCTCACGCCCCCGAGGACGGCGACTACTGCATCGCCGAGGTGCCCGGCGAGGGCCCGGCGTTTCTGATCGAGGTCCTGGGGTCCGAGGACCGCCCGCAGTGGGACGATGCCGCGGTGGCCTCGCAGTTCCGGCTCCGGGTCCACCTGCCGGCGTCGGTGCGCGAGGAGGCGGAAGCCGCCGCGGCGCCGGTGTCGCGCGACCGCGCCGGGCGCCTCGATCTGCGCGACCAGCTGGTCCTCACCATCGACCCCGAGGATGCGCGCGACCACGATGACGCGCTGTCGGTGCGGCCGCTTGCCCACGGGCGCTTCGAGGTCGGGATCCACATCGCCGATGTCTCCCATTACGTGCGACCCGGGACCGCCCTCGACCGCGAGGCGCGGCGCCGCGGCACCAGCTGCTACCTGCCGGGCGGCGTCATCCCGATGCTGCCCGAGGCGCTGTCCGCCGATCTGTGCTCCCTCAAGCCCGATCGCGACCGCCTCGCGCTCTCGGTGCTGGTCGAGCTCGACCGCGACGGCCACCGCCACGGCCACCGCTTCGCCGAGACCGTGATCCGCAGCCGCCACCGCCTCCACTACACCGAGGTCCAGCAGGCGCTCGACGGCGTGGCCGCGCGCGAGCCCGAGCTCCAGCGCACGCTCGAGACCCTCAATACCCTGGCGCGCGGGCTGCGCCGGCGGCGCATGGCGGCGGGAGCGCTCGACCTCGATGTGCCCGAGGTCAAGGTCTGGGTCGACGCTCACGGGGTGCCACGGTCGGTGGAGCGGCGCCCGCACCTGGCGAGCCACGACCTGATCGAGGAGTTCATGCTGCTCGCCAACCGCTGCGTGGGCGAGGAGGGGGCGCGGCGCGAGAGCGGCATGCTGTACCGCGTCCACGAGCCGCCCGCCGCGTCGAAGCTCGCCGAGCTCGACCGCATGCTGCGCGCCCTCTCGCTGCCCCGTCTCGCCTCGGTGAGCGACCCGGCCCGCGCCCTGCGCGCGCTGCTTCAGGTCGCGCTCGATCCGCCCCACCGGCGCCTGCTCCATCGCTTGGTGCTGCGCTCGCTGGCGCGGGCGCGCTACCACGAGACCGACCTCGGGCACTTCGGGCTCGCGGTGCGCGAGTACTGCCACTTCACCTCGCCGATCCGGCGTTATCCCGACCTCCACAACCATCGCCGGGTGCGGGAATGGATCCATGCCGCACCCCCGGGCCGGCAGCCCCGCGCTCCCGGGGCGGGTGGGGCGGCCACGCCGCGGTCCGCCGAGCCCGAAGCCTGGGACCCGGTGGCGCTCGAGGCGCTGGCGAGCCAGTGCAGCGACCACGAGCAGACCGCCACCGACGCCGAGCGCGAGGCGGTGAAGGTCAAGACCCTGCGGCTGCTCGAGGCGCGACTTGGCGACCGGGCTTCGGGTATCATCACCGGCCTGATTCCCCAGGGCTTCTTCGTCGAGCTCGAGGACGTTCCCGCGGAAGGGTTCGTTCGGCCGTCGCTCTACCTCGACGATGCGTTCGTGCTCGAACCCTCCGGAGTGCGCATGGTGGGCCGCCGCACGCGCCGGCGCTTCAGCCTCGGCGACGTGGTCGAGGTCACCATCGCCCGGGTGGACGTGCCGGCCCGGGAGTGTGACCTGGCGCTCGATGCGCCCCGGCGGAGGAGCGGCCGCCGGCGACAGCGGAGGTAACGGATGCCCCTCAAGCGACGCCGGGGAGCGATCGAGCGACGGCGCAAGGCACGCACCGACGCCCGACTCAGCATGCGGGTCGAGGGAGTTCCCAGCGACGGACAACCGGCGCAGATCGTCACCGAAACCCAGAACATCTCGGCGAGCGGGGTCTACTGCCGCTCGTCCCACTATCTGGCGCCGCTCTCGAAGGTCGGCCTCACCATCGTGCTGCCGCGCATGCCGCGCGTCAGACCCAAGAACGAGCTGCTCAAGTGCGAGGGCATCGTGGTGCGCTGCGAGCCGGCGACCCAGAAGCGCGGCGACCGCGGCTACCTGCTGGCGTGCGCGTTCAGCGCGCTCGAGAATCGCCACCACGAGATGCTCGAGGAGTTCGTAACCTGGCGCAACCTCCAGTCACTGCGCGCCGCCGCCGCGGCGGCGCGGGGCGGCGGGGCGCGCCGGCCGGCCGCCCCCCGCGCCAGCACCCGGACCACGGCCCGGGTCGCCGCCCCGCGGCGCGCGGCCCGCGCCCGAGGGGCGCCCAAGCGACGCTCGGCGCGTTGAGCTCCGTGCCGCTGACGGTCCGGCCGGGTGCGCCGCTGTCGGGGAGCTTCCGCCCGCCGGGCGACAAGTCGATCACCCACCGCGCCGTCCTGCTCGCGCTGCTGGCGCGCGGGCGCTCCGAGATCCGCGGCGCCAACCACGGCGAGGACTGCGCCCATACCCTGGCGTGCGCCCGCGCCCTGGGCCTCGGGCTCGCGGGCGGCGGGCCGGACGCAGCGCCCGCGGCGCCACTCACGCTCGAGGGGCGTGGCGAGCGGCTCGACGAGCCGCGCGCGATCCTCGACTGCGGCAACTCGGGGACCGCGCTGCGGCTGCTGGCCGGCATCGTCGCGGCGCGCCCGTTCCTAAGCATCCTCGCCGGCGACGCCTCGCTGAGCCGCCGCCCGGTCGATCGCGTCATCGAGCCGCTGCGCCAGATGGGCGCCACACTCCACGCCCGCCACGGGGACCGCCTGCCGCCGCTGGTGGTGCGCGGCGCCACGCTGCGCCCGATCCGCTACGCGCTGCCGATCGCCAGCGCCCAGGTGGCGACGTGCGTGCTGCTCGCCGGGCTGGGCGCCCGCGGCGAGACCCAGGTCGAGCTGCCGGGGCCGGCGCGCGACCACACCGAGCGCATGCTGGCCGCCGCCGGCGTGGCGCTCGAGCGCCATGATCTTCCGAGCGGGGGGCGGCGCGTCACGCTGGGCGGGCCCGCCGAGCCGCGCCCGCTCTCGCTCGCGGTGCCGGGCGATATCTCGGCCGCCGCTTTCTTCCTCGCCGCCGCCGCGGCGAGCCCCGGGGCGCGGGTGACGGCGCTGGGGGTGAGCCTCAACCCCACGCGCACCGGGCTGCTCGAGGTGCTGGCCGAGATGGGGGCCGGGATCGAGATCGCCGGCCGGACCTGCGAGGGGGGAGAGGAGCGCGGCGACGTCACGGTGAGCGGCCCCGATCGGCTCGCCGCCTTCGACATCCCGGCGACCTGGGTGCCGCGCCTGATCGACGAGATCCCGGCCTGGATGATCGCGGCCAGCGCCGCTGCGGGCCGCTCCTCGTTCTCCGGCGCCGCCGAGTTGCGCCACAAGGAGAGCGACCGCATCGCCACCCTGGCCCGCGGGCTCGCGCGGCTCGGGATCAGCGCCCGCGAGCGCCCGGATGGACTCGACATCGAGGGGGGTCGGGCGCGCGGCGGTCGCATCGAGGCCGAGGGCGACCACCGCATCGCGATGGCCTTTGCGACCCTCGCCACCCGGGCCGCCGGTCCGGTCGAGATCGACGACGCGGCCAGCATCGCCACCTCGTACCCGGACTTCGCGGCCACGCTCGCCGCCCTCGGCGGCGCGGTCGAGCAAACGGGGAGCCCGGCGGCCCGATGAGCTTCGTGGTCACGATCGACGGGCCGGCCGCGGCGGGCAAGAGCACCACCGCGCGGGCGGTGGCCTCGCGGCTCGGCTTCCTGTACGTCGATACCGGAGCGCTCTACCGCGCCGCGGCGCTCAAGCTGCGCAACCGCGGCGTGTCGCTCGATGATGCGGCGGCGATCGAAGCCTGCCTCGCCGACACCCGGCTCGACCTGTCGGGCTCGCCCGAGCATGCCACGGTGTGGCTCGACGGCAGCGACGTGAGCGGGGAGATCCGCACCCCGGAGGTGAGCGAGCTCTCCTCACGCCTCGCCGCCATGCCGCAGGTGCGGCGGCGGCTCCAGGAGATCCAGCGCGCGCTGCGCGAGCGCGGCCCGCTGGTCGCCGAGGGCCGCGATCTCGGCACCGTCGTGTTCCCCGACGCCGAGGTCAAGGTGTTCCTCGACGCCGACCTCGACACCCGGGCACGGCGACGGGCCCGCGAACTCGAAGGGCGCGGCATCGCGGCGCGCCTCGACGAGGTGCGCGACGAGCTGGCGCGGCGCGACGAGCGCGATCGCAGCCGCGCCGACAGCCCGCTCAAGCCGCCGCCGGACGCGTCGATGATTGACGGCAGCCGGCGCGATGTCGAGCATGTGGTCGAGGCCGTGCTGGCCGCCGTAAGGGCCCACCCGGGCTACGCAAGCACGGTGCGCGGGGCCGGATCCGCCGGCCCGGCGACGGATTAGGAGATTTCGTGGGCGCGTATTATAGTGCGGCGCGGTTTTGCACGGCGGCCTTCATCGGGGCGCTGTCCCGATGGGAAGTGAAGGGGCGCGAGCGCGTGCCGGTGGACGGCGGCGTGATCGTGGCCTCGAATCACATCTCGTTCTGGGACCCGCCGATGGTCGGCGCCGCGATCCCCAGGGAAGCGCATTTCCTCGCCAAGGAAGAGCTGTTCGCGACGCCGCTGCTGGGTCCGCTGATCCGCAGCTTCAACGCCATTCCGATCCGGCGCGGGGTGGCGGATCTCAGCGGCATGTCGCGGGCCATCGCGTCGCTCAAGGGCGGCGGGGTGCTGCTCATGTTTCCGGAGGGCACCCGGATGCGTGACGGCGAGCTGCACCCGGCGCGGCCGGGAGTGGGGATGATGGCGGTGCATGCCGATGTGCCGATCGTGCCGTGCTACATTTCGGGCAGTAATCGGCCCAGACAGTGGTTGGCAGGACGCGTGCGGGTCCGGATCTGGTTCGGCGTGGCGCGTCCGTGGCGGGAGCTGGCCGGCTCGGAGTCGGACCTCACGCCGGGTCGCGCGCTCTACCAGCGCGTCGGCGACGCGGTGATGCGCGAGGTCGCGGTGCTCCGGACCGGTCAGATGAACTCGGCTTCACGTGGTGCGGCGTAGAAACCGCGCCCTCATTTCTGCTTCAAGGAGGCCTCATTTCCATGCTGGACACGACTGAGAAGACCTTCAACCCCGCCGCGGCCCCGCCGCAGCGGGCCCCCCAGGTCCCGCTGATCCCCCTCAACGCCGACGACGAGGACGAGGTCTCATCGGACGCCCGGGCCGAGATGTTCGGGAAGTACGAGGACTCGCTGCGCTCGATCGCCGAGGGCGAGATCGTGCGCGGCACCGTGCTGGCGATCGAGAACAACGAGGTGCTGGTCGACGTCGGCTTCAAGAGCGAGGGCGTGATCTCGCTCAGCGAGTTCTCCGATCCCGCCAGCATCAAGGTGGGCCAGGTCGTCGAGGTGTTCCTGGAGAAGATGGAGAACCAGGACGGGCTGGTGGTGCTGTCCAAGCAGCGCGCCGACTTCGTCCGGGTGTGGGACCGCGTCAAGGAGGCCCACGACCTGAGCCACGTGGTCGAGGGCAAGCTGGTGCGCAAGATCAAGGGTGGGGTGGTGGTCGATCTCTACGGGGTCGAGGCGTTCCTGCCCGGCTCCCAGATCGCGCTGCGCCAGGTCCAGAACGTCGATGCGCTGCTCGGCCAGACCGTGCAGGTCAAGATCATCAAGCTCAACAAGCGCCGCCGCAACATCGTGGTGTCGCGCCGCGCCGTGCTGGAGGAGGAGCGCGACCGCATGAAGGCGACGATCCTCAAGGATCTCGCCAAGGATCAGATCCGCGAGGGCGTGGTCAAGAACATCACCGACTTCGGCGCCTTCGTCGACCTGGGCGGCATCGACGGCCTGCTCCACATCACCGACATGTCGTGGGGCCGGGTCTCGCACCCCTCGGAGCTGGTCAAGATCGGTGACCGGGTGCGGGTCAAGGTGCTCAACTTCGATCCCGAGAAGGAGCGCATCTCGCTGGGCTTGAAGCAGCTCGAATCCTACCCGTGGGAGGGAGTCGACGAGAAGTACAAGGTCGGCGACCGCATCAAGGGCAAGGTGGTCTCGATCACCGACTACGGCGCATTCGTCGAGCTCGAGAAGGGTGTCGAGGGCCTGATCCACGTGTCCGAGATGTCGTGGACCCGCCATGTGCGCCACCCCTCCAAGGTGGTCAACATCGGCGACATGATCGACGCGGTGGTGCTCAAGGTCGACAAGGCGAACGAGAAGATCTCGCTGGGCCTGAAGCAGGTGGAGCCCGATCCCTGGCTCACCCTCGACCAGAAGTACCCCACCGGCATGCGGGTCAAGGGCAAGGTGCGGAACCTCACTAACTTCGGCGCGTTCGTCGAGCTCGAAGAGGGGATCGACGGGCTGGTGCACGTCTCCGACATGTCGTGGACCAAGCGCGTCGCGCATCCCAGCGAGGTGCTGAAGAAGGGCGACACGGTCGAGGTCGTCATCCTCTCGATCGACAAGGAGCATCGCCGCATCAGCCTGGGCCTCAAGCAGGTGAGCGAGGATCCGTGGCCGCAGCTGGCCGACAAGTTCCCCTCCGGCATGGTGCTGTCGGGGAGCATCAACCGCCTGTTCGACCGCGGCGCCATCGTCGACATCGGCGACGGTATCGAGGGCTTCGTGCCGCTGTCGCAGCTCGGCATCGACGATCTGAAGCGTCCCAACGACGCCTTCGAGGTCGGCGAGCCGCTGACCATGAAGGTGACGCGGGTCGACGTCGCGAACCATCGCCTGATCCTGAGCGTCAAGGCGTGGCTCGCGGATCAGGACGACATCGCGCTCGCCGAGTGGACCTCGAAGCGCAACCAGGTGCGGGCGCGCATCGCCGCCAACCCGCCGGCCGAGGAGCCCGCCCCGGCCAAGGCTCCGAAGGCGCGCGACGAGGACCTGACCGAGGAATAGCGCCGCGGGTTCCTCCGGCATCGCGACGGGCGGCTCCGTGAGGGGCCGCCCGCTTCGCTTGCCCCGGCCGGGCCGCGGGCGCCGGGGCGCCAGCCCGGCGCGGGCGTTGATTTTGCCTCGCGGAGCCTTATGCTGCCTGGCATGCTCGTCCTCACCGCGCTGCTCCTCCCGTGGCTCCTCGCCGCCCCGATCGGGATTTCGCCGGGGCTCGCGCAGCTGCTGGCGCAGACCCCGGCCGACAGCCTGCTCGGCCCGCTGCGCCGCTACGAGCTCCAGCGCCGCCATGGCGCGGCGGCCGCCGAGGCGGCGCTGATGCTCGGGCACCTCCATCTGATCCGCGGCGAATACCGCCTCGCCGCCGACGCGTTCACGCGCGCCGCCGCCGGCTTCGAGCCGGCGCGCAAGGACGAGGCGCTCTACTGGGGCGGGGTCGCCTGGCTCGGCATGCCCGACCGCGGTCGGGCCCGCGCGCTGCTCGATCAGGTGGTGTTCGACAACGGGGCGCGGCGCGACGAGGCGACGCTCGGGATCGCGCTCTCCCTCCTCGACGACAACCACCCGGAGCGGGCGCTCAAGTTCCTGGGGCGGCTGACCGGCAAGCACACCGGCGAGTGCACCGCCGAGGCGCTGGGCGCCACCGCCGCCGCCGCCGAGCGCACCCACGACCCGGCGCTCGCGAAGCGGGCGCGCGAGCGGCTCGCGCGCGAATACCCGCTCAGCCTCGCGGCGCAGAGGGTGGGCCCCGAGGGCGAACCGGGCCGGGGGCGGGCCGGCCCGTGAGCGGGGCGCGCGAGGCGACGCGCGCGCGGGCCGGCGGCGGGGCAGCCACCACCCGGGCGCGTGTCGGCGCCGGCGCGGCGGCGAGCCCGCTGATGGTCCAGTACGCGCGCCTGAAGGCCGAGCATCCCGACGCCTTCCTGTTCTTCCGCCTCGGCGATTTCTACGAGATGTTCTTCGACGACGCGGTCGAGGGCGCCCGGCTGCTCGGCCTCACCCTGACCTCGCGCAACAAGCAGGACCCCCAGCCGATCCCGATGTGCGGGGTGCCGTGGCACCAGCGCGACGCCTACATCGCGCGGCTGCTGCGCCTCGGCCGCAAGGTGGCGGTGTGCGACCAGATCGAGGACGCCTCGCAGGCCAAGGGCCTGGTGCAGCGCGCGGTCACCGAGGTGCTGACCCCGGGCTCGGTCACCGGGGACGAGTTCCTGGAGGGCGCCCGCAACAACTTCCTCGCCGCGCTGTGGCCCGACGAGACGCGGCTCGGCGTGTGCCTGGCCGACGCCTCGACCGGCGAGATCAAGCTTGCCGAGGTCGAGTGGGCCGAGGCGCCGGGCTGGCTCGCGCGCCGCGCGGTCGCCGAGTGGGTGACGCCGCAGCCGGCCGACGGCGGCGCGGGGGAGCGGCTCGAGGCCGCGCGGCGCGGGCTCGAGGGAGCGGTGAGCCCGGTGCCCGTGGCGCGCTTCGCCGCCGACCCCTCGATGGCGGCGCGGCTCGGCGAGCCGGCGGCGGCGATCGCCGCCGAGCTTCCGGCCGCGGCGCGGGCGCTGGGAGCCGCGCTCGACTACCTCGATCGGATGGCGGGCGGACGCGCCCGTCAGCTCGGCCGCGTGGAGCGCTGGCGCGACGAGCACACGCTGCGCTACGACGCCGCCACCGCGCGCCATCTCGAGCTGTTCCAGCACGCCCCCGGCGGCGAGCCGGCGCACACCCTGTGGGCCCATCTCAACCTGTGCGT
>Ga0306920_100007209_pt1 | contig 14610 bp, 16 predicted proteins | sample flu12Cox44000170_FD_204666 | JGI IMG/M metagenome (GOLD analysis project Ga0306920, IMG submission 204666) | Lab enrichment of tropical soil microbial communities from Luquillo Experimental Forest, Puerto Rico - flux4day.12C.oxic.44.000.170 (v2)... | ecosystem: Environmental > Terrestrial >...
GTCGTGCAGCCGGTTCGCGATCCTGTCAGCGCGATGCATAGCGCGTTGCGCCGCGCTCTCATTCCGCGAGGTGTATTGAAACCCATGGCATTGGTGTCGGTCATTGCCCTTTCCCTTTGCACTCGGTTATGTGGAACTTTATGCATTCCATCTCGAATGGAGCGGCGACCATCAGATATTCAATGAGGCATCGCGGATGGGCCCATGCGGAAAGCAGCTCATCGTCTTTCTTGTAGAGCGCTACCATTTCGCCCTCGGGATCGGACAGCCCGCACCTGATGCAGACGTGCTCTGGCACAAATTCAACTGCCATCATCGTCTCCCCTTGGTCCTACGCCAAGCCACCGGCCTGTTTTCAGCTTAAATGCCAAATCGTGCTCTAACCCCCGCACGGTACCGCGGGCGCTCGATTGGCCCAACGATGCGGGCTTGGTACTGCGCGCGGCGCGCCACGACCGGCACGGTTGGATGACCTGCACCGACTTCTTCTTGAACGTAAACGATGAGCCGATCGACCAGTTTGCCACCCGTCTCGATCTGGTGTGGTGCGGGGTGCCAAGGAGCGCAAAGGCAGAGTCCGAGCCTGAACCTCATTTTGTGGTTCAGGAAGAGCCTCGCCTGAACCTCATTTTGCAACCGCCGAAACCTCAAAACGAGGTTCTACACATAAGGAAAAGCCAGGAATCTGAACCGGGAGGGGCAAGCACCCTCGCCAAAACGTCGGCGAACGAGGCAAGGCCGAAGACGTGGCGCCCGGCCAAGGTAGCGACCCGGCAGCTGCCCATGGGCGCCTCCCTCAGTCCCGCCGTCGCGTTCGCCGAGCGCAACATTTTCGTGAATCAGTACGCTGAGTTGGAGATCGGCGAGGAGCTACGCGAGCGTTTACGGCGGGTTGCCAGCGACGAGCGGATCGACCTTGTTCTGCCGCGCGCCCTGGCCAACGCCCAGGGCTCACGCGACCCGGTGCGCCTTCTGGAGCAGATCAACCGCGCGCTGTCCTATGCCCGCCAGGATGCCGCCAAAATCACCAGCCGCAGCCGCTACGACGCCAGGCCTCAGGCGCAACGGTCAGCCGCCAATGAGGACGCCCGCCGCAAGCTTGAGGAGACCTATGCGGAGTTGGGGCGAGAGCTTGATGCTGAGGCGCACAAGCGTGCGCAATCGACCGCCGGTGGGAACCAATGTGATCTCGCCATCAATGAACTAGTCGGGAGGCTCGATCAGGCAGTCCACGAGGGCACCCTGGGCGGAGCCCATCAAGCGGCTACCCAGCGACGGAGTGCGAGCAATGTCGTTTAGGGTCTTGCGCATCGTTCATGGTCCTGAGGGCGGCACAGCCGCGCTGGTCGAGCATCACCAGCACGGCCTGGCCGAGATCATCCAGGCGGAGAAGGACGGTCATGCCCTGATCAAACTGCGGCGCGTGGCGCAGTCCGACAGGGTTTTGAAACTTCGCGCCCTCGATAACGCCGAGCGCATCCTGCACACGGAGTCGGAGAACCCCCAACCGCCACCGAAGCCCCCGCGTAGGCGGCCCGGCAAGATGCGCCGCACGGCATCTGGGGGCGGTGCATGAAGACGTTGGCCGAGATCCTCGACGAGGAGAGGGTCAAGCTCAAATGCCACGCCAATGGCAAACACTACACAGCATGTCCACAGTGCTCGGAACAACGCAAGAAGAGTAATCGCAGGAAGCGGTGTCTGCGCGTTGTGATCGACGGTCGTGGCGTCCGCTTCTGCTGCTTCCATTGCAGTTGGCATGTGGCGCGTTTCTACGACGAGGGGGAATGGAATGTTGGACAAACCGCGACACGCAAACTGGCTAGAGAACGTGCGCAAGATCGGCAGCGAACTGGCGGCAGAGAAGGACGTGGTCTCGAAAGGCGAGACATTGCGTTCGAGTTCCGGCAGATAAACGGCAGTGTGCCCGTTTCTCAAAGTCCGCCGGGCAATGGCAGACGGAAAGTCCTTCTGGATCGAACCGAAGGGTGCCGCGCTGTGCTTCTGGAACGAACCGTGCCTGAGCGAGCCGTCCGAGGCGCCACTGATCATCACGGAGGGCGAATTTGACGCGTTGTCGTTCCTACAGGCGGGGGAGACGCACGTGGTGTCCGTGCCGAACGGCGCTGCGTTCCATAAGCCCGGCAAAGGCGACATCGAGCCGAGTGAGGATGGCGCGTTCCGTTATCTGTGGGTCGAGAACAGGCTTAGACCGGAGCTGGCGCGGTTCGCCAAGATCATCCTCGCCACCGATGATGATCCCAAGGGCTCCATTCTGCGCGACGAGTTGGCCATTCGCCTAGGTCGCACGCGGTGCTGGTACGTGAGCTATCCCGAGCATTGCAAGGATGCGAACGAGGTCCTCGTCGAATACGGAGTGGACGCGCTGCGCAAGATGATTGCAGACGAAAAACCGATCGTGCCGAACCGGTTGGTGATGTTCTCTGACATCCCATCTCGTGCCGACAAGAGGCGATACTCCACTGGATGGTCCACATTCGACCGGCATTTCATGGTCGTGCCACCACAACTCATCATCGTCACGGGGCGACCGAACCATGGCAAAAGCCAGTGGACACTCGGTGTCGTGGCCAACCTCGCGCGCCTGTCAGGCCTCAAATGCGCGCTGCTGCAGTTCGAGGATAACCCTGAGCGCAACCGGCGCGATCTCATCCGGTACGCGCAAACTTGGGCGGCCCAGGTGCGCCCCGGCGTCGAAGAAGACCCAGTGGCGTGGGTAGACCGCATGTTCCCACCATCTCGCCGAGCGAGCACCTGCTGGAGGACCTGGATTTCAGTCTCCCTTGGCTGCACAGCGCGATCGAGGAGGCAGCGACGCGACACGGGTGCCGAGTCGTGGTCATCGACCCCTGGAACGAAGTGGAGCATCTCTGGGGGCGGCAGGATACCGAGGCCACCTATCTCAACCGCGTCCTTCGCCAGCTGAAGCTGCTAGCACGTCGATTCCAGATCGCCATCTTCATCGTCACACACCCCACGCGCGAGGCCATCAACTGAACAACAAGGCCGACATCGGGGTGATCGTCTGGGCCAAGAACGAGGGCGACCCCGAGCGCTCTGTGAAAGTCGCAAAAGTGAAGGACTGGGGCCGGATGGGGTGCCCAGGAATCGTGCGCATGACGTTCGACCCGAGACACGTGATCTGGACGTGCGCGGAATGAGATCTGAGTGCGCGCGTCAGGACTCACCACCAGGAGGTAGATTTGCAGGGTATTGAAACGGCACCGCAAGGAACGCTGGGCCGCGACCCAAAGCTGAGGACATCGGCCGCCGGCAATCCCTGGTCAAAGCTGGCTGTGGCCGTCGAGAGCGGCCAGGGCGGACGATGAACGAACTCGTCCTCGTCGCACCGGGCTCAGGGCTGCCGAAACTCGACGCCCAGAGCCTGATTGAGCGGTGGAAGGAGGGACGCTCTCGCCAGCACGCCCTGACCAACGACATCGGATTGTAGGAGATGGCCAACAGAGGTTGCTTGCGGGTGCTCACAGCGACACTCGCGCGGCTGGCCCGCCAAGGCGATGTCGAGGCCCTCCGCGAATACCTGCGCAGCGACCATTTTCTGCTGGCCTTTAACGGCCTCGATCCCGGCCGGCGGCAGAGCGTCATGCGCTGCTACGCGAAGGCCGAGGCCTTGTGCGAGGCCAAGGCCGCCCATCCGCTGGTCCAGCCCAGGCCCATAGACGCAAAGCGGGCGCACAAGGCGAGCTGGGGCGATCCCCAGATGCGCGCAAGACTGGCCGACGCGTACGCTCGTGCCGGAGGTGATGACGAGAAGGCTGCGCGTATCCTTGGCGTGAGCCGTGGCTCAGCCCGGCTTGCGAAGAAGCGGCACTTGCTTGCGACGGCAACTTACCTCCACGAGAAGGTGCTGTAGCGGGCCGTAGGCGGCCGTTTGCGTTGAGAGCACCCTGGGGCGACCGCCAGCTGCGCTCCAAATCCGGTGTGAGGAAACCCACGGCGCGCAATGAATAGGCGAGACCACGCACCTGATCGACCAGGGCTGGCAGCACCCGGCTGTTACGACGAACAGCAATGTCCGGCCCTGAAGCAGCGTTGGCTGCTAGGCACGGCTCGGCCGCTGACGAGTTTCGCCATGGCTGCTTCGAGGTGCGCGCGGCCTAGAAGGGCAGACCACCCCTTCTGTCACGCTCCTTCAGGTACCACCAGCCGGGGCTTCCGACGGGATGTGCATTGGGGTCTTGCTCCCAGTATTCGCCCCGATCGTAGGCTTTCGCGTTTTTGAGCTGCCGCGAGTTGGCACTTGGATACCTGTGGCAGTAGTCGTCGCAGTGGTTGGGATGCCGCTTGCTTGTCTTCGCGGCATCAGCTGTAGCGATGGGCCCGGCCACGAAGGCGACCGACAACAGTCCGGCGATGAGAAATCTCATGGGTGAATTTCCGCGTGGACACTCTTAGATAGCGTCGACGCCAGCGGCGTTCAAACCGCGAAGAAGAGAAGCAAGATCAGCGCTCCGCTTCCGCCTACGCTTGCCTAATCAAGCTCCGCGGTGCCGGGCTGCGGTAGGGATCAATGCTAAGTTTTGCTAAGTTTTGGGCCCTTCCCAAATCGAACGGTGTGCAAATTTTCCCGCAGTACCCGCGCCTGTGCCGAAGCGGGGGTGATCCCGCTCGTTCACCGGCACCTCCGCCGACATGGCGGCCCCTGCTTGTCGTCACTCGGCTGGCCACGTAACGGCCCAGGAGTGCGTCGCCACATTGAGCACTTCGCTCCGTGTCCAGCAATGCCGTGGTAAGACCCATCGGGACTTTCGTCACCCCAAAAAACGCGCGTGTGTCTCTCCCGTCATTGGCGAGCTTGCAACCGCACGCGTGCCGCAGCATGTGCGGATGCACCGGGAACAGAATCTTCGCAACCACAGCGAGGCGTGAGAACAGCTTGCGGAACCCCGCCGGCGTCATCGGCGCGGCGCGTTGCTCATGAACGCATAGCGGCGGAAGTAGTCCTATCTCTTTTGTTCTATTGCTCATTACAGTTGAAAAGTGCCCTCGCTTCAGAGAAAGCGACCAGCCACCGCCGTGGAAGCGGAGCACAATGGCACCACCATCGAAGGGGAGGAATTTGTCGCCTTGGTCCTGTCAATTGCCAGATGCATCATTATCGAGCTTGCGGAAGAGCGAGGGTGTGGTGCGAGTGCAATCCTGGCGCTGCGTTCCGATAGTTGGAGCCTGCCTAATTGCTGCCTGGCTTGAGTGCCCCGGCGCAGTTGGGGCCCGCACTGACAATGTGGCGGTTCTCACACAGCAAATCACCGAATTGCAGAACGCTGGCAAGTACCCCGAGTCGCTCCCGCTCGTGCAGCGTCTCATAGTGCTCAGCAAAGCGCGGTACGGTGAGAAGAGTGCGAAGTACGCGGATGCCCTCGACCGCCTGGCCGACATCTATTTCTCTCAAAGCCGATACACCGGAGCGGAACCCATCTACGCGCAAGTCCTGACGATCCGCAAAATGACGCTGGGCCCTCGCCACGAGGACGTGCTGGCGACCATCGTCTCACTCGCCGACCTCCATCGTTACACCAATCGCTCGCAATTGGGAGAACCCTTGCTGCGAGAGGGCCTTGCCGAACGTGAACGAGTGGTAGGCCCTATTCATCCCTCGCTCGCCGATGCGTTGCGGGTTCTCGCAGAAATTGAACTGGCCTTGCAGCATTACAGTGAGGCTGAGACACACATCCTCCGCGCGATCCCCCTGTTCATAAAAGGAAAACAAGATCCTACGCAAATCGCACAGCTTCTCGGAACGCAGGCAGAGATAGAGCGTAGCCAACTCCGCTTTGCGGAGGCCGAGCGATCCCTAAAGGAGGCCCTATCCTTGCATGAGAAAGCGGACCGCACAGATCCTAATGCCCAAATGGCTCACGCATTCGCATTGATGCAACTGGTGCGGCTCTACCAGCAGTCGAAGCGCGACCAGGATGCGACAATACCGGCAGAGCGCGCGCTTGACATAAGTGAGAAGGTGCTCGGACCGGATCATCCCACTATCGCCGGCCGACTCGAGGTCGTGGCCACGTTATATGAGGGCCGCGGCCGCTATCCGGAAGGCGATGCGCTGCGCAAGCGCGCGCTTACCATAATCGAGCGCGCTTACGGCTCGGAGAGCATCAATTTCGCCAATTCTCTGAAGGGGCTCGGCGTCTCCTACGGGATACAAGGCCGGGACGAGGAGGCACTAGCCCTCCTGCTCAGGGCCCTGGAAATTGCCGAGAAGGCTCTTGGTCCAAATAATCCTGCCCTCCATCCCTACCTCGCCGACATCGGTGCCCGCTATCTCAGCCAGCGACGCTACAGCGACGCTGAGCTGTTCCTCACGCGCGCCCTCGCCAGCTTGGACAAGGCGCCGCCCAGCTTCGATCCGTACCTTACTGGCATCCAACGCCTCGGAATCCTGCGAAGCCTCTTTCACGTCTACCGGTCAGAAAGCCGCTACCCTGAAGCCAAAGTTGCTCTCGACCGCGCGCTAGCTGTGACCGAGCAGCTGTTCGGTCCGGATCACAGCCAGACTGGCGAGATCATGAGCTCTCTCGCCTTCCTCCTTCTTTCGCAGGACAAAACGGACGAAGCCGAGCGGCTCTTTGAGCGGGCTCTGCCAATAACGGCAAGGGCGGGGAAGGACGATGTCGGATATGCCAGCAACATCGCCGGCCTCAGCATGGTGTATTTCAAGAGAGGACTGGGCCAAGGCCTACGCTGCCATGAGGAGCGCCTCGGCGATCTTCATGGCGGTCGATCAGAGGGTCGCCGCCGCCGGCACAATGAGGGCAAACACCGGGCCTCGGGCCAGTTCGATCTCGCACGCCACAATTTTCAGCGTGCAAGCATTCACGGCGTACTACCTGGCCAAAAATGTCGAGGCATCGGCCGAGACCTTGCGTGAGGAGGCGTTCCAAATGGCGCAGCGGGCGCAAAGCTCGCAGACAGCAGCTGCGCTTGGTCAGATGGCGGCGCGCTTTTCATCAGGCACGAGCACGCTTGCTGTTCTGGTCCGGGAGCGCCAGGATCTCGGTGTTGAGTGGCAGGCCTTGGACGCCCGCTTCGCGACCACGCTCGCCGCTCCGCCGGCGCAACGCGACCAAGAAAAAGAGCAAGCCCTTCGCCAACGGCTCGCCGACATTGCCGCGCGTCTCGATGCACTGAATGCACGCTTCGCCAAAGAGCTGCCCGAGTATGCCGCCCTCGCCAACCCGCAACCCCTCACGATCGCGGACGCTCAGAAATTCCTTCTGCCTCGAGAAGCTTTGGTTCTGATCGCAGGTCAAACCCACGAAAGCCTAGTCTGGGTTATCGCCAATGATGCGGTGCGCTGGACACACGTGCCGCTGGGCGAAGAGGAGATCGTCCGCGAGGTGGCGGCTTTGCGCTGCGGGCTCGATTACTATGGCGCCTGGGGAGTGACTGGCTCTAAATGCGCACAATTGCTCAACGTCACCTACTCCGCCATCGACTATCAACTGGGCAAGCCGCTGCCCTTCGACCTAGCCCGCGCACACCCCTCTACAAGGCGTTGCTCGGCGAGGTCGAGGACTTGATCAAAGACAAGCACCTTCTGGTGGTGCCTTCGAGCTCGCTGACGCAGCTTCCCTTCCATGTGTTGGTGACGGAGAAGCCCGAAATAGCAACGCCTGACCGCACCGACTACCGCAACATCGCATGGTTCGCGCGATCCAATGCGATCACCGTTCTGCCTGCGGTCTCATCACTGCAGGCTCTGCGCCAGTATGCCAAGTTGAGCCAAGCGACGAAGCCGCTTCTGGGCGTTGGCAACCCGCTGCTCGACGGCCCTGACAGCACGTATGCGGATCTGAAACAAGCCGCGCTGGAACGGCAGAGCTGCGGCGGCTTCGGACCCGCTCGTGTCGCCGAAAACCGAGGTAGTGGTGGCATCAATCCGTTTGTGCAGCGCGGAGGCATCGTCAATGTCGCCGAACTGCGAATGGCTCCTCCCCTGCCCGAGACGGCAGACGAGTTGTGCGATGTCGCCAAGGCCGTAGGTGCCGCCGGGGCCGATATCTTTCTCGGCGCCCGCGCCAGCGAACGTGAGATCAAGCAGCTGAGCGAGGCGGGCACCCTGCGCACCTATCGCATCGTGCACTTCGCGACGCACGGAGCGCTTGCGGGCGAAATGTCGGGGTCTGTCGAGCCGGGGCTGCTGCTGACGCCGCCGGAGACGGGGACTGAGGCCGACGACGGCTATCTTTCGGCATCCGAGATCGCGGGTCTGAAGCTCGATGCCGACTGGGTGATCCTCTCGGCATGCAACACGGGCGCAGGTGGTGCGGAGGGCGCCGAAGCACTTTCTGGTCTCGCCCGCGCCTTCTTCTACGCTGGTGCCCGAGCGCTGCTCGTCTCACACTGCTATGTGGACAGCGCCGCCACCGTTACGCTCATAACCAAGTCCTTCGATGCCTTGAAGGCAGATCCCAAGATCGGTCGGTCCGCTGGGCGATGAGTGCATTGATCTCGGGCGGCTGTCGGACCACGCACCCCGCGGCCTGGGCACCGTTCGTGGTCGTCGGTGAAGGCGGCGCGGGTCAGCCTGTGACCCAGAACGGCCATCGCTGATGCGGACCATGGCGCTTGTTGGTGGGGCGGCGGCGCGGCCGCTTGCTGCACGCGCACAACAGGACATCAAGATCCATCGAATTGCAATTATGCACCCTGCGATCCGTCCATCTAGCAGCCTCGTAAGCTCACCATGGGCAGCCGCCGCGGGCGCTTCTCCGAGGTGAAGCATTGCTCGGTCGCGAGATGCTTGCCCGACTTTTGTCACCCCAAAAAAATGCGCGTGCGCTCGAATCCCGGCATCTCACCGCGGCTTGTGGCGCTGAAGTCGTCGAACTGGGTGCATTGCGCGCGTCAGCTCATGGGCTATGTTCGGGCGATATGATTCGACACCGAGTGTCCCCGTGAATCGCCAGCACCGGTTTCTGCGTTAGCTGCATCGGACTTTCATCGCGGCCTCAACTTGGTCTGACGGAGTGGTCAATGGAGCCTGTCTACTTGCAAGACATGCTCGTGCCGGAAGAGCGTATCGCTGAAATGGCGAAATTCAGAGAATTTGCTAAAAACGACACGCCTGAGGATTTGGTCATCAAGACCGCCTGGCATGAGACAGCGCACGCCATTGGTTGGGTTCTAAGCGGCGGCGCGTTAGAACGAGCGACCATTATCCCCAATGGTAACGACCACGGAGTCTTGTGGGGCTCGGTGCATTACGAGATCGACGACGAGGTCGTGTGGACTGACGAAGAGCGGCAGTGCAGTGCGTTCGCGAGCCTGTGCGCTCCCGCCATTTGTGAACTCGCGGGCACTCCAGAACCCTTCGAAACGATGAACGACATTGAAAGTGCCATTGAACACCTGCGGCTGCTCTACCCGGCGCCGTCGACCCGCTCGACGGCACCAAGGCCTTCGTCCATCCAATCACAACGAGCCTAATTTCCGCGCCCCCGTAAAAGAGCCCAGTTGAGATGCCGCATCCACATCGCATCTAAGGATACGCGGTGAGCATGCTGCTCCGGCGTGAAGCCGGAAGCCTTGACCGCCGGCGCCCACAGTTCCGAATAGCTCAGCGCCAGTAGAACCGGTCGGTTGCAGGCTGACGGCCAGCCGCACACCTGATGCGTTCTATCGGGAGCAAGGCGTTTCCATGAAGTTGCGCTTGTCTGGGGCAGGCCCGCTTAGCCGTGTTCCAGCAGGAACTATGGCGGCTGAGGGTGGGTGCATCAGGGAATTTTGACACCCCCAAAAAAACGCGCGTACGTGCGGGGACCCGGTTATGAGGTGGCAGATCCCGTCGGCAAGTCGAAGACGCCCGCCCACGCTCCGCTGACATCCACGCGGTGGTCTTGGACGCCGTCGGATCGGGTTCCTCGCTCGGCGTTCGGTGTCTTGCCGCTCTGCCGGCGGCCTTCCGCGATGCGCTTCGCCTCGGCCTCCGCCCGGCGCCGCGCCTCCACCTCCTCCGCGGCGGTCGGTTTCGCCGTCCAACGCAAGACCCGGTTCGCCAATATCAGATCTGACTAATACCAATTTGGTAACGAACGCGACCCCAAAGGTATGGGCCAGGTGCTATGGTGGGATCGTCAGAGAGGTGGAGTCGCAACATAGAATGGAGCTTCGGCACCTGCGTTATTTCGTGGCTGCAGCTGAAGAACTCAACTTCAGCCGTGCCGCAGCGCGCCTACGCGTTTCGCAGCCCCCGCTCACTCGCCAGATCAGAAACCTGGAGGAAGAAATCGGCGCTCCGCTGTTCGACCGCTCCAGACGGAAACTGCAGCTGACGCCCGCTGGAAAGTCATTCCTTGAACAGGCAAAGCAGATTCTCGCGCTATCGGACCGGGCCGTGCGATTGGCGAAGGCCGTTAGCCAGGGAAAATGCGGTCAACTGACCGTCGGGTTCCTCAGTCCTTTAGGCGGCCTCTTCCTCCCGGCCGCCGTGCGCACGTTCCGGCAGAAATTCCCGCTGGTTGAGGTGATCCTCACCGAAATGGTGCCCCGCCGGCAGGTCAAGGCGCTGTTCGAAGGTTGGATCGACATAGGGATCATGCCGAAGGACGAGGCCCGGTTCGAGAAGGACCTCGCCCTAGAGCCGGTGGTGGAAGTCGGAATGATCGCTGCACTTCCGCCGGAACATGCGCTCACGACGTTGCGTAAAGTGCCGCTGCAGAAGCTCGCCGACGAACCGCTCGTGGTCTTCAAAAGATCCTCGGCGCCAGCTTTGCATGACTGGATTAGAGACCTGTGCCGTGCCAACGGATTTGAACCGAATATTGGAAGGCAGTGCGATCAGGCGCAGGCCCTGCTCGATTCCGTCGCCAGCGGCATCGGCATCGGCATTGTGCCGGAGTTTTTCCGCCGCTACCAGTTCGAGGTCGTGTTCCGCCCGTTCGCTCCTCATTCGCCAAAGACAGAGCTTTGCGTGGTCTGGCGGCGGCGTGATCATTCGGAGGCGGTGCGTGCATTGAGAGCCATCCTGCATTAAACCTTTCGGGAAAAATCGCGCAAACATCCGATGCAGGAATTGTAACCCGCTGTGCAGCCCATGCGAGCTGAAGGGGAGGAACCCCATGATTGATCAAGAAGACCGCATACCGGTTCTGATCGTGGGCGCCGGCGGCGCTGGCCTATCGCTCTCGCTCCTTCTTCACCAGCAGGGGATTGCATCGGTGCTGATCGAGCGTCGCCCCGATGTGTCGTGGTATCCGCGCGCACGCAACCTCAATTTCCGTACGCTGGAAGTGTTCCGCGGGCTCGGACTAGAAGCACAAGTCATCGCAGCCGGAGCCCATTTCTCACGGACATTGCGCAAAGCGACGCTGGCCTCGCACGGAGAAGAGGAGTTTCCGTCGATTGAACAGTTCCTGCACATTGCAGACCATCTCGAAGTCGTCACCCCGGAGCCGCCCTTCTGGTATTGTCCCCAGGGCCGGCTCGAACCGTTGCTGCTCGGAGAAGCGAAGCGCCGCGGATGCGATGTGCGCTACAACACCGAGCTCACCTCCTTCACCCCGGACTCCGAGGGAGTGAGCGCCACCATCACGGATCGCGCCACTGGCACTCTGTCCGTCCTCCAGGCAGATTACCTGCTGGCCGCTGATGGCGCTCATAGTCATATTCGCAAAGTGCTTGGGGTGAATGGGGAAGGATTGGGAGTGCTCGATGAGCACTATGTCTTCGTCTACTTTCGAGCCCTCTGGGGCGAGCTGATCCGCGGCTACGAAAATGACGCGATCTTGATCGATCGGCCGGGCAACCGGGGCTTCTTCCTGATCACCGATGCGGATCATGGCATGTTCTTGATCCAAGAAGAATCCGCGAAGGATTACACAGTCGAGCGGTGTAAGGAGCTGGTCCTCGATGGAATGGGCAAGCCGGATCTGCCTGTGGAGATCGTGGACATCGCCCACTGGCAGCCGGGTCAACTGGTGGCCGAGCACTTCGGGCTGGGCCGAGTCTTCCTGGTGGGTGACGCGGCTCACACGATGCCGCCTAAACTGGGGCTCGGCGTCAACACGGCGATCCAGAGCGCGCAAAACCTGGCCTGGAAACTGGCGGCGGTGCTCAAAGGACAGGCGTCACCAGGCCTGCTCTCGACCTACGAGGCCGAGCGCCGTCCTGTCGGCAGGCTCGCTGCCGAGCAGTCGCTGGTGGGGCCGGCCGCCTCTTTGTTGACCAAGGGGAGCGACGAAAAGCTGCTCCCCGTGGAGAAAAGGATATCCTACTTCTCTCTCATTGGTGGCTATCGTTATCGCTCGAAGGCCATTCTCTCCGAAGACGCCTCCCCGTCTCTTCCGGGAAAGGAGGATGCGGAGACCGAACTTCTCCAGAAGCCGGAGGCGCTCACCGGACAGCCTGGGACGCGCGTCCCCCATTTGTGGCTTGAACGGGGCGGGCAACGCATCTCCACACTCGATCTGCTCGATGGCCGTTTTGTCCTGCTCGTCGGTCCTGACGGCTCATCCTGGCAAAAGGCGGCGTCCGTCGCGGGGGCTTCTCTTGGCATCGCGCTCTCCGTCTACCGGGTCGGCGCGGAGGGCGTTCTCATCGATCTTGAGCATGGCTGGCAGACAAAAATGGGCATATCGGATGAGGCTGCCGTGCTGGTGCGGCCAGATGGCTTTGTGGCATGGCGGAGCCGGGCCGTCACGGCCGATCCTTCATCGAGTCTGGTACAGGTGCTATCACAGGTTCTGTGCCGACCAAACCCAGCCGCGTAGAGCGTGTGAAAAAATGAAGTCCCTCATCCTGAGGACGCAACGAAGTCGGGCCTGCCTGACTTCCGCACGAAAGATTTCCGGAAGCGGCAACAGTCAATTTAGGGTGCCCAGCCAGCCTTCAAGGTATTGGACACCACACGCTTTGCAAAGTTACTTGGGCATGCTGGCTCAGCTCTTTTATGGCCCGCGTGTCCAACGTCCGGCATGTCCGCCTATCGGCGGTCACGTCGAATCTGTTTCTTGGTGGGCCTGTGCACGCGGGGTCGACGCCCTCTGGGGCATGTACCGGTGGTTCGACCGCGGCCAAGGGGCGCAACGAAACGGGCGTCTCGTGGCGCCGCCACGAAGAGTACGACAAGCGCTGACTCAATCCGTAGCCCTTGGAGACTCAATACAGCTGAAATCCGCAGGAGATGATCATGCCCGACAACAAGGTGGTCTCGCACGAGGAATGGCTGAACGCGCGCCTTGCACTGCTCGCTACCGAGAAGGATTTTACGCGTCAACGTGATGCACTGACGCACCGTCGGATGGCGATGCCGTGGGAGCGCCTGGAAAAGTCCTACCAGTTTGAGGGGCCGAATGGCGCTCTTTCGCTCGCCGATCTCTTTGACGGGCGCTCCCAGCTGATCGTCTATCACTTCATGTTCGGTCCCGATTGGGAAGAGGGGTGCAAGTCATGCTCTTTCTGGGCCGACAATTTCAATGGCATCCCGATCCATCTCAATCGTCGCGATGTGACGTTGACGGCTGTTTCGCGCGCTCCGTTCGCCAAGATTGACGCTTACAAGAAGCGCATGGGCTGGAGCTTCCCATGGGTGTCGTCCTATGGAAGCGATTTTAATTTCGACTACCACGTGTCGTTTACGCCCGAAGAGGTGGCCGAGGGCAAGGCTTACTACAACTATGAAGTCCGGCCGATCGATGTCTCGGACGAGCAGGGAATCAGCGTCTTTTACAAGAACGAGAGCGGCGAGGTGTTCCACACCTATTCCTGTCACGGGCGGGGCATTGATATGGTCAATGGCGCCTACCAATTCCTCGACCTCGTGCCCAAAGGTCGCGATGAAGACGGCTTCGGATTCTCGATGGAGTGGGTCCGCCGGCACGATCAGTATTGAAGCACTAGAGTCCTTTGGTCGTGTGGGGTCAGGAATCGCTCAAGGCTAACGCGGATTGGACGCTGCTGCACTTCGCTCCGTGTCCAGCAATGCCGTGGTAAGACCCATAGGGACTTTCGTCACCCCCCAAAAAAACGCGCGTGCGCACGAGAGTATGCTTCCCTGAGATGCCGGTGGTAGCCGAGCAGGCCGCCGCCCTCAGTCGCGTCTTCTTCACCGTCGCTCGACGGCACCAAGGCCTTCGTCCGCCGCCAATCCCACGGTGTCGGCGCCATGGTGGCACTGGTAGAGGACGGCCAAGTCATGTCCGCCTACGAACACCCGCCGATTTCCTGCCTTGGCTTTGATTGATGATCAACAGAGGTAGCTATCATGTCCGCCCGCCGTCACCGCACGAATAGGCGAAGCACGACACGCACTCCGACGAGCTTGCCGCAGCGACACGCGCAATTGAGACCAATGGTCGCCACCGAAGCGGTGGAGCGAGAAGCCGACAGCTATCACGAGGCTGGGCACGTCACCATGATCCTGTGCCTAGAGCGTTTTCTACTTGATACGAGTCGGAACCGCCACAGGGATTCCATCGAGCACGCAAATCAGATTCGGGTTGCTCCGTCAGCAGCGGCGGAGAAATACCATGGCCAGGGGGTACTCGAATGACTTGCGTGCGCGCGCGGTTGCATTGGTCGAGGAGGGTGAGAGCCGGCGCGAGGTCGCGCGCCTGCTCA
>Ga0306920_100007211_pt1 | contig 14608 bp, 12 predicted proteins | sample flu12Cox44000170_FD_204666 | JGI IMG/M metagenome (GOLD analysis project Ga0306920, IMG submission 204666) | Lab enrichment of tropical soil microbial communities from Luquillo Experimental Forest, Puerto Rico - flux4day.12C.oxic.44.000.170 (v2)... | ecosystem: Environmental > Terrestrial >...
CACGGGAATCACTGCGGCGTGGCTGTCGAAGTATGTTTGCAAATTCGTCGGGCAAACCTCGCGTGGCAACCGCGCGGAAAAACTCGCCATCATAGAGTTGCAAACTGCCGGTAGCGACACCGCATAGGGCATGGGCCTTCTCCAGGATTGCGTCAAACACCGGCCCGAGGTCACCGGGCGACGAATTGATAACCTGCAATACCTCAGCAGTAGCGGTCTGCTGCTCCAACGCCTCGCGTGTCTCGGTCAAAAGCCGAGCATTCTCCATAGCAATCACGGCCTGGGCGGCGAAGTTTTGCAAGAGTGCGATCTGCTTATCAGTGAAGGGGCGCACCTCGCGACGATAGATGGCAAAGTTGCCCAGTACAGTGTCGTCCTTGAGCAAAGGCACGCTCAGCAATGTGCGAACGCCGCCGAGATCGGCTGTCGCACGCGGTATTGGGTCGCCGTCCCGGTAGGCGTCGGTCGTGGTGATATCGGCGATTTGGACGACGCGTTCGCCGCTCAGCAGCCGGTGATGCGGCCTGGCGGGCCGGTGCGATCCTTGTCTAAGGAACTCGGTGAATTGAGACGGCGCGCCGCGGATCGCTGCGGCGTGAACCATTTCGCCGTCGTAGGTCCATAGCACGCCAATATCGACCTCGCACAGCCGTAATGCCTTATCGAGCATCGCGTCGAATACTGGAGTGAGGTCGCCCGGCGACGAGTTGATGACCTGCAATATCTCTGCTGTCGCGGTCTGCTGCTCCAGTGCTTCGCGCGTCTCGGTCAGCAGCCGCGTATTCTCGATCGCGATGACCGCTTGATCGGCGAAGGTGTGTACCAATTCGATCTGTCGCTCGCTAAACGGTTCCACCCGTTGCCGCGCGAGTACGATATTCCCGACGACCTCACCTTCCCGCAGCAGCGGCACGCCGAGCGCAGTCCGCGCCTTGCTCTCTTCCGGATAGCCGGGGATGGCCAGCGCGTCATGAATATGCACCGGACGAGCTTCGCGTATACATCTCCAACCGACGAGCGGCGACTTTGCATCGAGGGGAACCGGACCCAAGGCTTGCCAATGCGCCACATATTCTGGCGGAAACCCAAAGCTCGCCGCCAGCCGCCATAAATCACCCTCGCGCCGGAAGGAAAGCGCCATCTCTGCGCTACAGAGCCGTGAGGCGGTCGCAATTAGCGTATCGAGCACCGGCTCCAGGTCGAAGGTCGAGCGGCTGATGACCTTCAGTACATCGCTGGTCGCGGTCTGATAATTGAGAGACTCTTCCAAATCACTCGTGCGCTGGCGCAATTCGTCCAGGAGCCGCGCGTTCTCCATCGCGATGACCGCCTGGGCCGCAAAGTTCTGCAACAGCGCGATCTGTTTGTCCGAGAATGCACAAACTTCCTGGCGGAATAGGATGATGAGTCCCAGAACCCTGTCAACCTTACGGAGGGAAGCGATCAGTGCGGTGCGAGCGCCACCGATATCGACGAGGGCGCGGCGGCTTGGGTGGCCTGCCTGATATACATCCTCGCGTTTCAGATCCAGGACGTGAACCACTCGGTGACCCTCAAGTACGCGAGCACCAAGCGATCCTGGGCGTGGAGTGGTAATATTGTTCTTGCGATACTGGGAAAAAACAGCGGGAACGCCCCGCGTCGCCGCCGTTTCGAAACTCACACCATTATAGGTTAGCAGTTCTCCGAAACTCGCTTCGCACAGCCGCATCGCGTTTTCCAGCATCGCGTCGAACACCGGCCCCAGATCGCCGGACGAGCTATTGATGACTTCGAGGACTTCGGCCAGTGCGGCCTTCTGGGCCTGGGCCTCGTCATGTTGGCCAAGTGCTTCTTGGAGCCGCTGCTGCAATTCGGCGTTAGCACGCCGAAGATCGGTTATCTCGTTATCGAGCGTCGCGGTCAATTTCGCCTCCCGTCGCGCCCTGCTCCCGACCGAATGATACTCTGATCGGCACCTGTCTTCAGCCGAGAAGGGCATGTGAGTCGATCACCTTCTGGTCGACAGCGTCAAGTCGGTGTTCAAGTTCCAGCGATCTTTGCCGGTTATATGGAGTAACGAACCCTTTAGAGCGTCTTAAACAAACTCGGCGACCTTCGGCGTCGACCGAAAGCACCTGAGTGTTGTTAATTTTCTGTTGGGAGAGTATAAAAATTGTCAGAACTCAAACCGGAACTAAAGCAGTTCGGCGATCTATCCTCGCCAGACTTTGATCGGCACCCTGTATGGATCGCTTGTCACACCGAAGATTTCGCGGAACCGTGGTTCAATGAAACGGATGAAGAAACCTTTCGGCCCTGGACGGGTGACCTGCCGGTTGGTCCGTCTGATGGCATGTCACTGGTGCGCGCAACTTTCGAGCTACACGACGGCAGCCGTCACGATGGATTCCTGACTCCAGCGTCTAAAGAAGGAGATCTCGGAACGCTGCAACCTCACCTCCTTGTCAGTGGCAAGAGTTTCGGATTTTGGGGTGGCAGGGCTGGTATTCGGCCCGATCAGCGAATGGCGTTCTATAAGGCGCTGGGGAAAGGCCCAGAGGCGATTTTCCCGATACGGTTCAGCACAGACCCCGATTTGGCGAAAGGGGTTGCGGCGGGGCAGATTGACGGGTTTTATCGCGGAACGCGGACTACGGAAGTTGAACTTTAGGCGACCGATCAGTCATCGCTGTCGGTCGTCACTGGCCTTTCCATACGCGCGACTGGTCGCCCATTCGTGAACTCGACCCTCACAGCGAAATCGTAGCGATCGATGTCGAGCGCGATGTCGATATCCTCCGGGTGCAAATACGGTCGATGAAAGCGCCCGACTTCACCTCCCGCCAAGATTGACCGGCGAACGGCTTCTGGGTCACCCGGCCTCCTTTCGAGCCGGTTTCGGAGATGGATCGCACATAACTCATCTTCGTCGGTTCTCTTGATGCCGTTGTCGCCCATGGCGACCAAGGAGACGTGATCGGGCGAATCCGAGAGGAGGGCGCGGACGGTCGCATCTGCCGTGACCAGGAAGGCCGCGTAAAGTTTCTCCGCCCGGCTGCAACAATGCCCTCGTGCCAGCACCCATGCTTGGCCGGGAGTGGCCATTCTCGCCTTTCGGGCGAGGCATCTGACCAATCCCGGCGTCGCTAAGTGCCCAACGCATCGTCGAGGTTTACCTCAACCAGAGGAAATCCTCCGACCATCCGCAATCCCCGCCAGTTCGAGCTAACCCTTGAAGATCTGCGTCGTCGCGCTGGTATCACCGGCTAGTACGCGAGATACCGTCAATCGCCCTGTATGGTCGAAAGCCAGAGTGCGTGCAACGCGAGCTTCCCGGCAAGCGTGGCGATGCGCAGCTATGCCGCGAAGCATCAAGCTTGTCACTGCGCTATCATTGTAACAATAATCCGTTGCAGGACACGTTGGCGTATAGCGCGTTCTTCAGTGCCTTTCGGCGCGTCTAAAATTTCCTTAAGTTGCTTGTCAATCGACGCTTCTAAAAGTTCCCTAAGTTCCTCGACAAAGTCCACGCTAAGAATTTCACTCGCCGTACCTTTGAATTTTTCATATTGGTCACGGTACTGATTGATGAATTTTTCATTAAAACCAAACCAACTGACTCTCCTTCTGATATAATCAAACAAAACATCCCTTCGGAGGTCTCGCTCGTCCGCATCTGGGGCGTCCAATATGGCACCGATAAAATGACCAATATCTGTGTTCATTGATGATGACGCTTCTTTCAGATTATCGCCGTGCCTGGGGCAAGCGGGTGGCCCAACTTCATCGAGCCATTTCTGTGTGATCCGCACCGTATATCCACAAGTCGGGCATTGCAGCTTAAGAAGCCGAGTCCCTTGCTTAGTTCTAGCCTTCTTAGAAAGCTTATTAGAAAGCTCAGCATGGGGATAGGGGCCGACTGATTCGAGTATCGGTGCGACGACCTGTTTAAACGTATCGCCCTCCGTTGTAGCGGTCATCTTGCCTTCCAGACCAATCGCTCTTGCGAGCTTGGCGAACGGTCCTCTGTGGCCGAACCCTATCCCGACCGTGGCATGGACAAGCTCATGCGCCAGCACGCCCGCCACCTTCATCGGATCATCGAGGACTGGTGAGATGATAATCTCGATATGCGCATCTTTACTGGCTGCACTGGACCAGCATTCCCCCACCCTTTGTCGGCGAGCCGAGAACGCACGTTTGCTCGGAAACCCGCAGGTAAGCCGGATCTTGTTAGGGATCGTTGCGCCGTGTGAGGCGAAGATTTCCCGAAGCCCCTCTGCCACCGCGTGCAGCCATGCCTCCCGATATTTAAACGAATTTAAGGTTGCCTGAAACAGATCCTCTGTATACATCGGTGTTATCTATCTCCTATTGCTCTCGATGGTACTAATATTCTCCATCTATGTCAATTCCGCTAGAGATCAACTCATTTTTGTGTAATTTCCCACTTGACTACTTAGGAAATTGATACAAATCCCCTAAATAAAGGGAGAATCCAGAGGAGCACACATGAAGGACTCTATTACACTGCAAAATCGCACTTACGACTGTACTAAGCTGGTGCAACAACGATTTGGTCTCGACTCTCAGACTTTAAGGAAATGGGTCAAGAACAACATCGTGCCAGCCCCCTTGCGGTTAGGGAACAAATGTTTTTACGACCGGGAGGATATCGAAAATCGCTTATTAGGGCTCAATTGAAAATAATGCCGTCTTATTTGCAGCAAACGACGATGATTCTTGAAGGCGTTTAGCGCAGCCTGTGCCTTCGGAACCATTATAAAACAACCCGCCTTGTGGCAAAGGCGGACCAAGTTGGAGGATAAACTGTCTTGTCTTACAATATATTTAGATCATCTTACTCTCCTTGGCAATACATGAGTTTGCGTGAGCGAGAAAAGCTTATCAGTGATTGTAACCGGGCACGGGATAACTACAGACGTGCCGTGGCCGACGCGCGAAGAGATTACGATGAACTCGTCAAGCGGGGTTTGATGCCTGCCGACGACGGGAAGTCGGAACAATGATCGACCAGATCGCCGATCGCCCAGAGGTTGGGTGCTGGCAGGATGCTGCCGAGCTTGCCGCTGACATCGTGGAACACGATGTGCCGCATCTAGACTGGTTCGAGTGCCCGATGATGTCACGTGGCGAAATGCTTGCGGTCATCGAGCGACAGAAGGATCTCGACGGTCGTGCGGTAAACCTGTTCAGGAATGCCTTGGTGCGGGAGCCACGGTCGGACCTGTTCAGGTATTATATCGGGCCGCACCTCTACCATCCTGGCTCCCATTACATCTATACGACACCGGACCCGAGCCGGTTCCGGTTCAAGGATTGGCGTCCCGAAGTCACAGCAGCAGCGATCGAACATTGCTCGATCAATGTTTGTGGGCTGTTTTCCAATACCTTGTCATGGATCGATGATGATGCTCGCCTGTCCCCTAGCGAGCGAGCCTACAATGCTGGGTTCGCCGTCTATACCGTCGAATCCGACTCCGATCCTCTCGATGAGCAGTTGCGGGTCGTCTACTCGGGACGGCTCAAGCGGATCGATGCCGAGCTTCGCCGGTATTGGGACTATCGCGGGTATGAAGTCGTCTATTCGGGCGGTAAAAGCCTGCATTTCCATTTCTGTTTCGATTTGCGGCATTTGAAACACGATCTGGCGGTTAGCAACAACTCGTCCTATCGAGACAACTGGACGCGGGATCTGCCGGATTGTCTGCTGCGTCCCGCTTACGCGGTGAGTTGGGATCGGTTGGCCGCGATGTTCCGCGAGATCGCTGAGATCGCCCCGGACCCACGGTTACGGTCATGGGAGCAGTTGCGGCGCTGCCCTTGGGCCTTTCGTCTCGTGGATGACGGTGGTCATCCACTCGGGATGCCTCCCGGTCATTTGATCCGGCAACCCGTTTTGGCGTCCGACATCTTCCAGAACGCGAAACGGGGGGCAACCGAGTGGTTTCACGACGCCGACAAGCTCGGCGAGTTGTCTCGGCACGAACAGGTGCGCCGTCGCAAGACCTATATCGAGCGTGATTTCATCGTCACGTCACGCGAGACGGAGTTATTCGCTCGGCACGCCCCAGCGATTTTCTGCAAGATTATTGGTAACGAATATCCTAAATTCGCTGGTTTCGACGCCACTGAAACCGGGTTCAAATGCTACTTCTACAACGGCCCCGGCGACAGCAATCCGTCGTCATTCTGCGAGGGCAACCGGAACCGGATTCTGCTGCAAGGTCGACATGACTTCGACTCTGACGGAATCCCGCTCAGTACTATCCCCAATCAAATCTTCGATTGGATTGTCTCGCAGCATCGGGTTGATGTTGATGCCCCTGCTGACAATTGGATCATGCGGCGATATAGAGCCGTCGTGAATGATCGGCATTCGCTGGCCAAATTCATAGACGACTACATAGTCGAGATGGTGGCATCGGTTGGCACCACTGCGACTCCCGCTTGGATCGAGAGGTTGTTCGGCAAGGTCGGAAGCTCGCAGACCCATGTTCTGATCCGTGGCCCGCAGGGGTGCGGGAAATCGACGAAAATGATGACGAAGATCCCGACCATTTATGAGAATGACCCCGGCGTGATCTTTTTCTCGTCCCCCTCGATCCAGCAGGCCGAGGAAAAAATCGTCACGTTCGAGCGGGTCAATCAGGACGAGCGGTTTGTCCCGTTTCTGTATCTCTCACTGACAGCACTCTACGAACGGGTTTGTCCTTCCGCAGAGCGTCTCGATCATCTCGACATTCTGGAGCAAGGGTGGTCGTCCTGGCTGCACGCCGTCTTTGAGCGGCAGAGGGAGGTGTACGAGGCGATGTTTGCGTATCGAGGACGCCTTCTCGATTTGCGAGCCGAAGGCAAATTGCCCGTCCTCTTTGGCACCCACGAAACGATGCGCCAACACGCTGGCGACGGTATGACCCGGCTGTTCTACTCTCCCAACTTTACTGAAAAATGGTTTGAAAAGTTGGCGCTGGATGACCGGGAGAAGTGGCGCAAGCACTTACTCGGCCAGAATCGAATCCATCGGGTTATCGTCGATGAGGTTACGGCGCACGATCTCATCAGCGTGCATCCGTCAGAAATTGTCGAATGGGTACAGGATTGCGCGACAAAAATTGGATTCGACAATATCCCTGACATCGCCGAACGCTACACGCGCTTCACGACCCATTTGTCCCGGCACCCTTGCAAGGACATGACCTGGAATCTCTTCCTCGAAGTGCTCACATGCAAATATACGGACCAGCATGTCGGTGAGGTTTCTGGTCTGGAAGTTCCGTTCGACGATAAGGATGGCATCTACGCCAAGATGGTCGGTCAAAAGTACTATGTTCAGTCTCGCGGATGGTGGAACGATTTTTGGCGGGTCACCATGTTGACAACCGAGGCTGTGCCGACCCGGATTATTCAAGTTCTCGACCAGGAATCCGCGGACCGAGGAGAAGAACAGGACGATCGGTGCAAGGTCTATGAATTCGACTTGCCAGACGCGTCGCGCGACACTGTGACCATCGAATTGCAACGACCGTGCAAGAAGGAGACTCTGCTCCAGCTAGTTCGAGGTTACCGCGGCCAATACCCGGAGGCTGAGATCATCGCCGATATGGTCAAAAACCGGATCTCGGAGTTAGCAGTCACGACCCATATGTCAGCCAAAGGATCAAACGCCTACATCGGCTCGGACATCATCGCCTTTTACAATGCACCATCGCCCTTTCTGTTCGCCGAGCTTGGTGCCCTTAACACGAGGTTTGGACGGTCAGACTTGGTTCGGCTCTTCTACACGGACCGTTTTGATCAGACATGCGGTCGCAATCGCGGATTCCGGGGCGAGGAAGGTCGAGACCACAAGGCGGTGTTCCCGCCAAGGCTCCACAGTTGGCTTGCACCGGCCATGTCTGGCGCGAGCTATGTGGGAATCAAGGCCAAGGCGAGTGTTACGCTAAATTTAAACACTAACGAATATGGTCAGACGACCTGTGAGTTCGATGGTCGACTCTTGTCGTCGGCTGACGCTGCATCGCTACGCAATGCAGAGCGTTGCGCCGACGATGGGCTTCAATAAAGATCGGGCTGTCGACTTCGCCCAAAGGGCGAGTCTGGCCGCGTCGCGGCCGAGCACCGATCTTTATCTTGCCCAATTTTGAGTGTGATGAAGGGAGGGGGTCGATTTTACTCAGTGCTAATAGAATCTAGTAGGGCCGAGCAAAGTTGACCCCCCTACACATCCCTTCCCCCTCCCACTGTGAACGAACATAGCTCGCCTTCAGCGATTTAAAATGGCCTCGTAATAAGTATTCGCAACACCGACCTCGGAACGGCATTGCGTATTCAGAAGACCCCGCCTCGCCGTTCTGATGCACTCAATTTGTGAAAAGATCGGGGGCTGGCGCTGGAAAAGCTGGATTCACCGGAATCCCCCTGCCAAACGGGCAACGATGGTTCACTGAGCTTGCAAAAACAAAAAACCGAATTTGCCGACTTGAACCACGGTTAGCCGCTTCAACTTTCGTACTGCGCGATTTATTACAGCAATTCTGACAAGTCCGCATAGTTCTTAAGGGCCTATGCGTCCCTCGGGCCCGACCTGGAATGTTTTCAACGCTAATGGTAGCGAGAATGCCGTTCGCCGTTGGTGCGGCACCCACTAAAAACCCGCCTACGGACACTCAAAGCTTCTGACAGTTTGATCGTGGCGCTCGGTACAGCGGCACTTGGAGCCGTGACGCTAGGAGGCTTGGCAGCAGGAAAGCTGGCAATTGGTCCGTCCTGTCGCAGGTCCGCCGACCCCGAGAGATTCTGATATATCAGAATCTCTTTACCCCGCTATATCGGACTCTCCCTCGCCCGATGCCGTCCGAAGTGGTAATTGTTTTTAGCATGAAACAATAATTTCAATGGCCGCAGAAGATTCTTTCTACTTAGACCGCATAAGCTAAGTCACCATACCTCGTTTCACCATCTTGCGGGTAGACAAAGGCAGCCACTCGCCCATATGATCTCTACGAAAGGATCAACGAGTGGCAGCGGACGGCACCCCACGGATCACGTGGCACGGCAGAGACTTTGCCGCGATCACCGAGATCGTCAAGCTCGGCGAGATCGAGATCGCCATTCAAGTGCCCGACTTACCTGATCCTTGGTTGCGCCGGTTTTACGCAGCGCTGGTCGCGCACAGGCGCGTCGAACGCGCAAACCGCATTGCCCCGGCGCACGTGCTAGAGATGGCCGGGTGCCGCTGGCTAGAGGAAGGTGGAACGGTCGAAAGCTGGTGCAGTTACGAAACCAAATTGGGTGTGACGAAATCCAAAACCCGCCAGCCGAAGAGCCTAATTCAGCCGTTTCTGCGGTGGTCGCATGGTGGTCACCCCGACCATGATGGTCATTTGGCTCGGCTGTCGGCGGCATTTGATGCGTGGCTGGCGCTGGAAAAGGAGCGTCCTAACCCGACGCCGCGTGATGGCCATCCCGGCACTAGCCAGCTTGCTGAGTGGCTCAGCCGCACCCCTGGCGGGTATCAGGCAGTAGCCAAGGCGCATAATGCCCGGCTGGAATATGAGGCGGCACTGAAGCGCGGCACAGTCTGGGTGACACATGCCCATGGCACCGAACGAGTCTATAAGAGCAAAGAGGCAGGCGAAAGCCAGAACGAGGGTCCGGCCTACGAGCAACCGGCCGAGTGGTGGGATCTAGATGACTGTGAACCGACCGGCGCTGGGGAATATCGGCGGATACATCCCGAGCCCGATCACGAAGACGAGGACGGTGCGTTTCCAGAGCCGATCAAAGGGGTGCGTGCCGCGCACCACCTCCGGTCTAACGACCAAAAAAATTATTCGGAATCGGAAAATCCCGCAGCCCTGCGGCTTGCATCGGACTACGCTACACACAACAAAAAACATTTGGCGTGGCATGCGACAGCCGGAAGCGTAGAATATTACACACATCCAAAAGTATTTGCCGCACTCGGTTGCACTTTTGATCTCGATGTTGCCAGTCCCGGTCAGTGTAAGGTTCCATGGATACCGGCCGAGCGCCATTTTACGCTCGTCGAAAATGGATTGGAGCAGGATTGGTCTGGGAATTTTGTTTGGATGAACCCTCCCTATAGCAAAGAAGGTCTGCCGCAATGGGTGGAAAAGTTCCGGCAACACGCAAATGGTATCTGCCTGACGTGTGACAGAACTTCCACTCGATGGTGGCAGGCTCTCTGCGGCTACGCAGACTTGATTTTGCAAGTGAAACAAAAAATCCAATTCCTACGTCCGCCCGGTGAACCGGCTGACGGCAACAATACTCTTGGGAGTTCGCTCGTTGCATATGGCACGCGCGGCGTCGAGGCGTTGAAGAATGCTGCCCGCAATGGCCTGGGTGCGCTGTTCGTGCCCTTCGAGAAATCCGATGCTCGCATCGCGGAATTGGAACGGGAACTCGCCCGCTTAACCGAGAAAAGAGAAGGCGCGGGAGAATCGAAACAAGAATCACCACGATTCTGGCGCACACCCCCTCCGTTATATGCGGTATTAGACCGTTTGCTTCATTTTGATTTTGACGCGTGCCCCTACCCGCGACCCCACGCCTACAATTCCCTGGAAGTGCCCTGGAAACGGAGCAACTTTGTTAATTCACCGTTTTCAGCGAGGCGGAATCCCGAGAAATACGGGCCTACTGCTTTTGCCAGAAAAGCGATCGAGGAAAATCGCCTTGGCAAAATGTCATTTATCGTTGCACCGACAATGAACTATGTGAACATGTTGCTTGAAGCAGGGGCAGAACCGATTGCGCTTGGCCACGTTCCGTGGCTAGACGCTGAGACCGGGGAGCCCCACCCATCACCGCCAAATATTACGGGGTTTGTGCTCTGGGGGGATTGTTACAGCGTTGCCGACCGTGCTGCGATCATCCGCGAATTGAAAATCGAAGTAGCAATACTTAACGAGCAATGGTGAGCCGAAGCAACAGGTCGTTGCGCGATTGCAGCGAAGCAGCAGCCAATGTTCAGCAAAGATGAAACGCCCGCATACGTGAGAAGATCGACCCTTGAGCGCATTCGCCGCGTTCGAAATTCACGGACGGGCTGACTGAAGTGGAGAGGAGAATGGAAGCGAGCAAGAAAGGTCACATCATTGAGGGTATCCGCGAATGGGTCAAGACGGCGGCTCGCGAGGATTTGCAGGGCATCTGCCTCCAACTCGCCGAAACTCTCGAACGCCTGGACAACGACGCTCGCCGATTGCTGAAAGAATTGGGGGTCGAGGATGACGTGTTGCCGCCACTCCCGACGCTCCATTGACCGACTAGATTAGCGGAGCCGACACGTCCAGCGCCGTCGCCGCATCCATATTGCGGTTCCCGCTTCGAGTAGGCTTCGCACAGCATCAGATTCTCCAGTGCGCAATATGCGGTCTCAAATGGGCTTGCTCTATCGGGTCAATTCACCGAATGTCAAAACTGTCTCACACACGTTGTGATTGATATTCTGGGACAAATGTCCCATCATCTCTTTGTGTTCAACGAGACAAGGAGATCAGATTGAAGGTCGGTTACGGGCGGACAAGCACCTTCGAACAGCAAGCCGGGATGCAGGCGCAGCTTCGCGACCTTCGAGCGGCTGGAGTTGAGAAGATTTTCCACGAACAAATTTCGTCAGTCGAAAAAAGACCGCAGCTTGAAGCCTGTCTCGATTTCATCCGGGAGGGTGACACCATGGTCGTGACCAAGCTCGACCGGCTTGCTCGCTCGACTCAGCATCTCTTGGAGATCGCCGATCTGGTCAAGTCGAAAGGCGCTGCGCTGTATATTCTCAATCTTGGAGCCGACACCGGCACTGCAACCGGCAAGCTCATGTTCACGGTGATCGGAGCAATCGCGACCTTCGAGCGCGAGATGATGCTGGAGCGCCAACGGGAGGGCATCGCGAGGGCAAAAGCTGAGGGAAAATACAAAGGTCGTAAACCGACAGCACGGGCACGGGCTGCTGAGATCGCGACGCTCAAGGCCGAGGGGGTGCGCCCGGTCGATATAGCTCGACGGTTGGGGGTTGGCAGAGCGTCGGTTTACCGCATTCTTGAAAGCCAGCCGTCCTGATCAGGGAGCAGCTTGTTCAAGCCGGTGAACGAGCCGCCGTCCCCCCGGAGCATTGAAGACGAATCCACGCCGCCATTAAAGGACCGAGGCGCAGACATGGACGCTCGCACACCCCCCGGCAGGTATGACGCGTAAGCAGTAGCGACGATTGATCAATGATCGTGATAGTCAACAAGGTCCGGTGAAAGTGGCGAGCACATTGGTCGCCGAGCAGCAGCGTCGTCCTGTGGACAAAGCGGCAAGGATCGTGACTACCCGCCAGCGCCGGGGCCGGAAGCCGTCGTAATATTGTTGGCGTCCTCGACACACGAGCTTGGCGACGTCTTGGCACCCATGGAGGCGATGCCAACGGAAGCTGAAAGTCGTTGTCCTGATCCAACCTTAGCCCAGCGTGACGCTGCCGCTTTAGAACCGGTCCCATCTTTTGACGCACCGCTGCTTCTTCCGTAGCGCTCGGGGAGGCTCACGGGTCCGATCGCCCGCTTGCCATCGGGGTCAAATACACCCACCCCTTCTCCCTGCCGCGAATTGCGGGGGAGGTGAAATCGAAGATCTACCGGGCAAAAAAGTTTCGCCGGTGACGGCAGCTATCAGCACGGTCGCCTGTCCTGTCGCGGGTCATCCCCCTCCGAACCAGGGCCAACGCCTCGTCGACAGATGCTTGCGCGACCAAACTTCTGCCTTAGCCACATGCGGTAGCCGTTAGAGCGGCGAGTTGTCAGTGGGAGTGATCGCCGGTGTAGTAGTCATTACCCCGAGAGAACTCGACGAACACGCAAGGCTCATTGCCCACAGACCACGCGTCGTGACCCGGTGGTAGCAACATCACATCGTTCTTTGAGAAATCTTGCTGTGAGCCATCGTCCATCACGACCCGCAACGTTCCCGAAAGAACCAGGGCCACGTGCGGCAGTTGGCAGCTATCGGTTCCCGCATACTCCTTGAGGTCATTCGACCATTTCGCCCCGGCATCGAAAGTCACACGGGTCACCGAGACACCCTGGAGAGCCACTGTCTCCTTTTTGATCTTGCCGTGTTCATCGGCCTTGGCGGCGTCCAGATTACCCTTCTGCATCCCCGGAAAATAGCTCATCGTGGGCTCCTTCGGCGAGTTACTGATCACTACGTAATTGGGAAGGTGCGTGTAATCCGCGATCCTTGGCGGAGGACCGATCCGATCATGTTCGGGACCAATATAGCGTGGGTAGGACGTCCCCGGATAGGGCGACGCAAGGCGTGCCTTGCCGTTATTCTCTCCCCCTATCCACAGCGATAGGAGCCACATTGCTTGTGCCTTACGTACCAACGTCGCCCAGCCACTCCAACGGTGCCCCCAATCGGAACTCAAACGGAGCCAAGGCTTCCATGTGTCCCGTTCAGGCGGCATGAACCACAGGATTATCTGCGACTAACTCCAATACCAATCACGCAATATTGCACGCAGACGACTCGCTTTTTTCTCCTGGTCTGTTGCCCAAGGATCGGTTACAAACTCCACACGACAAAGCGGATTGTCGAGCACCAACCACTCTGGCTCGAACCCGTGAGTGATGGCAAGATGGCGAAATCCATCAACAGAAACCCGAGAACCATTTCCCAGATACTTATCGGCTCGCGCGATTATCTCCCGGCAGATATCCAGCCGAGGCCCCATCCTTGCTTTAGTGTCTGGCTGTAACGAGGGCCATATTTGCTCGATGACTTCGATAAAAAATTTCATAGCAGAAAGCCGGTATGGTGCCGCGTCAGCGACGTCCCGTTCCGACAATCCGGGGCCCAGTATCCTTCTGATCTGATGATCCAGCCGCTTCCCCGCTTGTAAAACCCTCATATCATCAGCAAGTGGTGTCCTTCGATTCCAAAAACCAACCGTACGGACCGGAGGAAGACTCAGCACATCTTCTGTGCGTAGTGCCTGTTGATAGACTGGAGACCGTCTCAGATCCTCAAACATAGCGTGCTCTCGGCGTGGCAAAGTAAATTCAATTCTGGCTTCTGGCACTTTGCATCGTGTGCTGGAATTCTGGTCGAACAGTGATCCCTAGCCGCTCTGAAGGCAGCGCTCATAAATGAGCACGAAAATCGAGGGTCGTGCACATCCCCAGTCGCCTGCGGTCCCCGTATCGATCGCCGCGGTTAGCCTGCGAAAGCCGATCCCGCACCCTTCGAGGTCTTTCATCAACTGGATCAGGTGCGCAAGGCTCCGCCCCAACCGATAGAGCCCGCAGATGGCATCCCCGCAGCGGGCGAACTCCAGCGCTTGCTTCAATCCAGGTTTGTCACGTCGGGAACCGGACCCGGTGTCTGAAAAGATTTTTTCACAGCCTGCGGCCGAGAGGGCATCGACTTGCAGGTCGATTGATTGGGTGTCTTGGGAGATCCATGCGTATCCGATCAGCATTATTCCTCAGTGGTTATCAAACCTCATAAAAGTATACCACAATCAGAGGCGCAAAATCGAGAGAGGGTTCTGAGAACCGCGATCAGTGTTTTAACTATATTGCGCTATATCAGTTTC
>Ga0306920_100007212_pt1 | contig 14608 bp, 13 predicted proteins | sample flu12Cox44000170_FD_204666 | JGI IMG/M metagenome (GOLD analysis project Ga0306920, IMG submission 204666) | Lab enrichment of tropical soil microbial communities from Luquillo Experimental Forest, Puerto Rico - flux4day.12C.oxic.44.000.170 (v2)... | ecosystem: Environmental > Terrestrial >...
CACCCGCGCCACATCCCTCTCCCGCCCGAAGAACCCATCGGCCCCTCGCTCGTCAAACGGAAGAAAAGTCCCGAACGCCATGATCAGCCCCTCACCCGCTCAGCGGATCGGAGGCGGGCTCTGCCCGCCGGAGAAAAGGTTCGTCGAGCAGATCCGGCCCCGGCTCTCGTCGGGGGTGGGCCCGTGGGAGGGGTGAAACCCCTCCCACGCTAGGCTTGCCGAATGTCAGATTCGAGCATCTCGGGCTCCTCGTCATAGTCCGAGATGATGATCTCGCGATTGTGGGCATCGGTCGAGGATGGGGTGAAGAAACCCTCGACGAGGTCGGCCACCTCCTCGTGCGAGGTCCCGCGCTTGACCGTCGACAGCGCGTACACGACGTGTCCGTCGTCGACGACCGACAGGAACCCGACCCGCCGGCCGTCCTCGACCGACCACAGATCCCACGACTCGCCGGCCTGGGTCCGTGTGACGCGGGTCGCGTAGAAGGTCCGCGGCTCGTGGCGGGTGATGGGGGTGATTTTCGGATCGCGGGCCACCGTCAGGTCTCCGAGGAAGGGGCGAGGATATCCAGCATGGGGGTCAACGGCAAGGCACCTCGAACCAGAAGGTCGCCCCGGCACCGACGGTGCTGTCGACGCCGATCGTTCCGCGATGGCGCTCGACGATGATACGGCAGAGGTAGAGGCCGATGCCGAGCCCACCCTTCGCCTCGGCCGCGGCGGCGCCGCGCACGAAGCGATCGAAGATCCGGCTCTTCTCGTGATCGGGGACGCCGACGCCGCGATCGCGGACGGTGATGCGCGCCGCCGGTCCTGCCGGTCCGGATGAGCGGGACACCGCCACCGCGACGGGAGCGCCGGCGGGCGAATAGCGGGCCGCGTTCTCCAGCAGGTTGAGCAGCACCTGCTCGATGCGGGTCCCGTCGACGGGAGCCGCCAGCGGCCCGTCGGGGAGCGCGAGCGTGACGGGCCCGACGTGCCCGCGGCGGAACGCCTCCACCGCAGCGGTGGCGACGCCGCGCAGGTCGAGGTCCGCCGGCTCGATCGACAGCTGCCCGAGATCGAGGCGCGACAGATCCATCAGATCGGCGACCAGCCGCGCGATGCGCCGGACCTGCGCGCGCGCGAACGCCAGGTCGGCGTGGGCGACGGTCTGCCCGGCGAGGAGCTGCCGCTCGGCGAGCTGCAGCGTCATCGCCAGCGGGCCCAGCGCGTTCTTGATCTCGTGCGCGGCCGCGCCGAACACGGCGGCGGCGGCGTCGGGAAGCGCGCTGGCGTCCGCCGCCGTGTCGCCCGCGGACGCGTCGTCCGCAGGATCTAGCTTGGGTTCGCTCATGCGCGCTCGAAGATGGCGGTGATCCCCTGGCCGACGCCAATGCACATGCTCGCGAGACCGTAGCGCGCGCCCCGCCGCCCGAGCTCGTGCACGAGCGTGGTCACGAGCCGCGCCCCAGACGCCCCCAACGGATGCCCGATGGCGATCGCCCCGCCGTTGACGTTGACGCGCGCCGGATCGAGCTCGAGCTCGCGCACGCACGGGATCGCCTGCGCCGCGAACGCCTCGTTGAGCTCGACCAGATCGACGTCACCGGCGCGCAGCCCGGCGCGCGAGAGCGCCCGCCGCGTGGCCGGGATCGGCCCCTCGCCCATCAGCTTGGGCTCGACGCCCGCCACGCCCGACGCCACGTAGCGCGCGAGCGGCTTCCGCCCGAGCCGCTCGAGCCCCGCGCGCGACGCGAGCAGCACCGCCGCCGCGCCGTCGTTGATCCCCGATGCGTTCCCGGCGGTCACCGTCCCACGCTCCTTCCGGAACACGGGCTTGAGCGCCGCGAGCTCCGCCGCCGTCGTCTCTGGCCGCGGGTGCTCGTCGATCTCCACCCGCCGCGCCTTCTCCCCGCGCCCGCGCGCAGGCACCTCGACCGCCACCAGCTCGTCGGCGAACCGCCCGGCCGCCTGCGCCGCCGCCCACCGCCGCTGGCTCTCGAGCGCGAACGCATCCTGCGCCTCGCGCGAAACGCCGTACTTCTCCGCGACCAGCTCCGCCGTCTCCCCGAGCGCGTGCGTCCCGTAGAGCGCCTCCATCCGCGGATTCACAAACCGCCACCCGAGCGTGCTGTCGTGCATCGTGACGTCGCCGCGCGGAAACGCCTCCCGCGCCTTCCCCATGACGAGCGGCGCCCGCGACATCGACTCCACCCCGCCCGCGATCAGCAGATCGGCATCCCCACACGCCACCGCCCGCGCGCCGTCGACCACCGCCATCAGCCCCGACCCGCAAAGCCGATTCGCCGTCCCCCCCGGCACGGAGACCGGAAGCCCCGCGAGGAGCAGGCTCATCCGCGCCACGTTCCGGTTGTCCTCACCCGCCTGATTCGCGCACCCCATCAGCACGTCGTCGATCGCCGCCGGATCGGCCCCCGTGCGCCTGACGAGCTCTGCGAGCACCACGGCGCCGAGATCGTCCGGCCGCACCTCGGCCAGCGCACCCCGATAGCGGCCGATCGGCGTCCGGACCGCGTCGACGACGAACACGTCACGCAAGGACTCCGGCATGCGCCGTCGATCCTACTAGAAGAACCCCAGCGCCGCGATGCCAGGCGTCGTATTGCCCGCGGCGTCACGCATCGGCGCGATCGTCGCGATCGGCATCGTGGACGGCGCGGCCGGCGCGTCGCTGCGGTCGTCGTCGAGGTGCCGGGTGAGCAGCGCGCCGCCCACGCCGCCCACGAGCGCGCCCCCGAGGGACACCCAGGCCGCCTTGGCGCGCGCGCTGTCGCTCGGGTTCGAGATCAGGCAGCCGTCCGTCGCCACGCACCCGAACGTTCCCCCGGCGACCGCGCCCGCCGCGATTGCCAGATCGACGAGCAACACCCGCTGGGCGCTCGGCCCGCTGCGTGACTGGTCCGGGAGATACGCGGCGAGGAGGCCGGCCGTGAGGCCGATGTTGAGCCCGATGAGCGCGCCCGGCGCGAGGTCGAGGACGCTGTACTCGGGGATGGCGCAGTCGTACTTCGTATCCGGGGTCGTGCTGGTCGTATTCAGAGAGCAGTTGATCATGCTCGCTTTATCCGAGATGTCGGTCATGGAGGGCTTGACGGTGCGCCCCCAGGTGTTGCCGTACGGTTTCCACTTCGTCGCCAGCTGCGTGATCGCCCCCATGAAGAAACCACCCATTGCCGCGCTCTGAATGAGCGCATTGCGGCCATAGCTCGGCGCAAACCTCCCGGAGAGGCCGCTCGCTGTCAGGCCGATGGTGAGGCCGGGGAGGCTGCCGATGAATCCAGCCCGGAGCTGCTCGCCGATCGGACCTCGGCAGGGGGTGCCGCAGGGGTCGGTGGTGCCGGTCCGGCTCGCGGTGACGATCTGCTTCGTGACGAGGCCGACCTCCGCCCCCTCGGCGGCGCCGATCCACATGCCGCCGAGGATGTACAGCGCCCGGTTGTCGGGTATGTACTGCGGGACGAGCGGCGTCGCGATGAGGCCTCCGGCAATGGCGCCCGCCGCCAGGCCCCCGGTGGTGAACAGCAGCGACGAGACCCCCTGGTCCTCGAAGTGGCTGCCTATCGCCGCGGCGATCGCGCCGGCACCGACGAGCCCGCCGACGACGACCGAAGCGACGAGCATCTCGGGACGCCCCGATCGGTCCTTGTAAGGCAGGCGAAGGAGGTTCTCCCCGGTGAGCGACCGATGCTCGCCCGGCGCGAGGTCGATCTCGAGCGTCCGCGGTTGATAGTCGCTCGCCTCGGCGAAGATCTCGACGTGCCCGGGCGCGACGTTCTGGTGATACGGGTTCCGCGCGCGGTTGCCGTTGACGTAGAGGGTCGCCCAGTTCGGCGTGGTCTCGATCTCCAGGCGGGCGGGGATCGGCTCGAGCTTGAAGAACAGGGGCTTGGTCTCGGCGATGTCGATCTCGACGATGCGGGTCTGGCCCTGGAAGTTGGGCTTGGTGACGTCGATGCGATAGCGGCCGGGCGGGATCGAGAAGTTGTTGGGAGCCTGGCCCGTGACGGCGGGCTCGCCCGGCTTCCCCTCGGGCGAGAGGCTGATGGTCACGTCGTCCGGGACGGTGTTGATGGCGAAGGTGCTCTTGCGCTTGTTGATGCTCTCGATCCGGTCGCGGGCGAGCTCGTGGAACTCGCCGTCCGGGAGGGCGTCGATGTACTGCTGGTAGTGGGTGCGCGCTTCCTTGAGGCGGCCGAGCAAGTACTCGGCCTGGGCCATCATGAAGACGGCGGCGGGTCGGGACTTGATCTCGTTGGCCTTGGTGAACTCGATGAGCGCCTGCTCGTTCTCGCGCGCCTCGAACAGCTTCACGCCCATCTCGTAGTGCGAGCGGGCGTCGGCGTTGGCGCGAGCGTCGGCGTCGTCGGCGCGGGCGGTGGAGGCCGCCGCCAGGAGGAGGGTCGCGACGGCGACGGCGGGGAACCAGACCGCGCGCGTCACTTATCCTGGTAGCCCTCTTGGGAGGCGGGCGCGAGCACGCCCCGTTTCGAGTCCGAGGTTTCGGGCTTGGCCGCGGCCTTGGCCGGGGGCTTCGCCGGGCGCTCGGCGTGCGGGCGGACGCGGCGCACAGGCGCGACCGCGACACGCTCGGGGCCGGGCGACGCGGTCGCCGGCGCGACGGCGGGTGGGAGCGCTGCGGGGGCCCCGGGGGGCGCGACGGTCGGAGGCGGGGACGCGGGCGCCGGCACCGCCACGACCGCGGGCGCCGGCGCGGCGACGGACGCCGTCGTCGACCAGCGGCTGACCGCGTAGCCGATGCCGCCGACCAGCACGACCGCCGCCGTCACCAGCGGCCAGCGGCTGGGAACGGAGGTGGGCGCCGACGACGTCGCCGTCGCAGGCGGCAGCCCGACGTTCTGGTCGCCGGCGAGGAGGCGGTCGAGGTCGTGCTCGAGCTCGGCCATCGTCTGGTAGCGCTTGGCGCGGTCCTTCTCCATGGCGCGCATGACCACCGTCTCGACCGCGTCGGGGATCCCGAGCTCCGGGCGGAGCTGCGACGGCGGAGCGGGCGTGTGCGTGAGGACCTGGGAGATGATCTGGAGGTAGTTGTTGGCGCGGAACGGGACCTCGCCGGTCAGGCACTCGTAGAGCATCACGCCCAGCGCCCAGATGTCGACGCGGTGGTCGAGGTCCTCGTCGCCGCGCGCCTGCTCCGGGGACATGTAGAGCGGCGTCCCGAGCAGGAGGCCCGTGTGGGTGAGGCGGTAGGCGTCGGCCCCCTCCTCGGCGCCGCCCGGCTTGACCGCCTTCGAGATGCCGAAGTCGACCACCTTGACGAAGTCGGCCTCGCCGCGCCGCACGAGGTAGATGTTCTCGGGCTTCACGTCGCGGTGGAAGATCCCCTTGGCGTGCGCGGCGCCGAGCGCGCTCGCCGCCTGGCGGGCGATGCGCAGGCTGCGCTCGATGGGGAGCGGCGCCTCGCGCATCGTGAGCTCGGCCAGCGACTCGCCGTCGAGGAACTCCATGACCACGAACGACCGCCCGTCGTCGGTGGTGCCGAAGTCGGTGACGTCGACGATGTTCTCGTGGCCGATGGAGCTGGCCAGCCGCGCCTCCTGCAAGAGGCGCGCGACGAAGTCGCTCTTGGCGATGAACTTCTCCAGCAGCACCTTGACCGCCACCCGCTTGCCGATGAGCGTGTGCTTGGCCTCGTAGACCGCGCCCATCCCCCCCTCGCCGATCCGGCGCACCACCTGGTAGCGCCCCGCGAGCACGGCGCCGACCAGCGGGTCGAAGGCGGGGTCGGCCGCGGCGGCGGCGCGCACCGCGGGCTCGCCGAGCGCGCCCCCGGCGGGCGTCGGCACGGTCGCGGCGAACGCGGCCGGGGTGGCGGCGCCGGCCGGGCGCGGCTCTGCCGCTGGGGCCCTGCCGCGGTCGAGCTCGGTCGCAGCCGGCACTTGAACCGCCGTCGTGGCCTGCCCCGCGACCTTCATCTCCGACGTCAAAGCCGTGCCGTCCCGGGGACAGGTCGAGGTCCCCGCGGGGTAGTCGGTGTGGCAGGTGGCACAGATCGGCACAGGCTGCGGTCGAGCATATCAGGCAGGTCGCGCGGGCGCCGTTTCGACCCGCTTTTCATGCGGCGCGCGCGTCCGCGACGCCGGCCATTCCGGTCAGACCCGCGCGAAGTTGATAGAGTTAGCTGGCCGATGCCGAAACCCGACCGCGCCTTCATCTTCGACCTCGACGGGACGCTCGTCGACACCATGCCTTCGCACTTCGTGGCCTGGACCGAGATCGCCACCCGCCACGGCCTGACCTTCCCGGAGGCGCGCTTCTATTCGCTGGGGGGCGTGCCGACCGCGAAGATCGCGGCGATGCTGATCGGCGAGGCGGGGCTGAAGCTCGATCCGATCGCCGTCGCGCTCGAGAAGGAGCAGCTCTACTACGAGCAGCTCGCCCAGGGGGCCATCAAGCCGATCCCCGCGGTCATCGATCTGGCCCGCCGCCACCGCGCGGAGGGGCCGCTCGCGATCGCGTCCGGGAGCGTGCGGCGCCTGGTGACCCGCACGCTGGCCGCGCTCCACATCGCCGACTGGTTCGCCGCCGTGGTCGCCGCCGAGGACACCGCGCGCCACAAGCCCGAGCCGGACGTCTTCCTCGAGGCCGCGCGCCGCATGGACGCCGACCCCGCCGTCTGCACCGTCTACGAGGACACCGACATCGGCCTCGAGGCCGCGCGGCGCGCCGGCATGATCCCGATCGACGTGCGCCCGCTCGCCGCCTTGCGCAGCTGACGCGCGCTGCGACGGCCGGATCGGCGTCAACGCCGCGACGTCCACGTTAACGATCGCGTTAACAAACACGTTGCGATTGTTTGCCAATTATCGCTCGCCCACGGGCGGCACTCGTGTACCCTCGGCGTCCCCTTCTCCGAGGAGACCATCATGCGCACTCCGATCCGGTCGTCGTCTCTGGCTGTCACGTTCGTCGGGTTCTTCGTTTCGTCGGTCGGTTGCGGCGATCCCAACGTCGATCCCGTGACCACGACGACCGCCACGCTCACCGCGAGCCAGTCCTACCTGGTCGCCTTCACGGGCGGCTCGATCCCGAGCACCGCCGACGCGATCGTCGGCAGCGCGGGCGGGACGATCGCCGCCCGCTACCTGAACGTCGGCGCGGTCCTCGCCCGGTCGTCGAGCGCCTCGTTCGCCACGACGCTGCGCGGCCTGGCCGGCGTCGACGTCGTCGGCGCGGTCTCGGCGGTCTCGAGCAAGCTCACGCCGCTCGCTGCCCCCGCCGGCGTCCGTCACCCGGGCAAGCCCGGGACCGGCGGCGACCCGCTGTCGTTCCGGCAGTGGGACATGGACCAGATCCACGCTACGCAGGCCCACGCCGTCTCCAACGGCAGCAAGTCGGTGCTGCTCGGTTACCTCGACTCGGGCGTCGACATCACCCACCCCGACCTCGCCGGGCAGGTCAACGCCGCGGCGAGCGCGTCGTGCCTCGGCGGCGTCGCCGACCCGTCGCCGGCGATCTGGTCCAACGACGTCTTCGGGCACGGCACCTTCACCACGGGAAGCGTGGTGGCGCCCAAGAACGGCGTCGGCATCATCGGCGTCGCGCCGGGCATCCAGGCGGCGATGGTCAAGGTCGCCGTCGACGACTTCAACGATCCGAACGTCGGCCTCGTCTTCGCCGACGCGTTCGTTTGCGGCATCGACTGGGCCATCGGACACAACTTCGATCTCATCAACGCCAGCCTGACCATCGATCCCTTCACCGCGCCGGAGGACGACATCTTCTGCAGCGACCAGCCCGACCGGGCCGCCGTCGTGCAGATCGTCCGGACGGCGATCCAGAAGGCGGCCGCCCAGAAGATCACCGTCATCGCCGCCGCCGGGAACTTCTTCCTCGACCTCGCCAATCTCCCGGGCTCGGGCAACGGCGTGAACTGCAAGGTGATCCCGGTCGGGCTCCCCAAGGTCATCGGCGTGAGCGGCGTCGGCTACACGAAAGAGCTCGCCCTCTACTCCGACTACGGCTTCGGATCCGTCGACCTCACCGCCCCGGGCGGCGATCAGAACATCCCCGATCCGCTGGTCACCGACACGGCCGCCTCGGGCCAGGTGATCGGCCCGCTGCCCGCGGGGAGCTTCTTCGACCAGGTGGCCGGCACCTACGGCGGCCAGGTCCAGGACTGCTCGTCGGGGACCTGCGCCGAGTACGCCTACCTCCAGGGGACGTCGGCCGCCGCGCCGCGCGTCGCCGGCGTGGCCGCACTCGTCGAGAGCAAGTACGGGCGGCTGGCGCCCGACGCGCTCCTCGCCAAGCTGAGCCTCTCCGCGACGCCCATCGCCTGCCCGCCGAACCCGTACAACCCGCCCAACGCCTTCGGCCCGCCGGCCACCTGCAAGGGCCCGGCCTTCTACAACAACTTCTACGGCGCGGGCGAGGTCGACGCCCTCGCCGCGATCAAGTAGCAGAAGACCCGCTCGGGTCGAGCCCTGGCGAGCTCTGCTCGCCGGGGCTCGTCTTTCTCAATTCCGCCCGATGCCGAAGAACGCGGCGATCTTAGTGGCCAGCTGCGTCTTCTTCACCGTCGACGGAACGGCGCTCGGGACAGTCTCGGTGCTGCCGATCGGCACCTGCCGCCGCGACAGGATGTCGCTGATCGTCCCGGCGAGGTCCGGCTTCTCCTCCAGGATCTTCTGGAAGGCCTCCTTGTCGACGATGTAGCACTCGGCGTCTGTCTTGGCGACGACCGTCGCCGCGCGCGTCTCGCCGGTCATGAGCGACATCTCGCCGAAGAACTGCCCGTCGGTGAGCTGGGCGATCTCCTGCGACGCGCCCAACAGGCCGACCTGCAGCGCCACCTTCCCCCGGCGCACGACGTAAAGCGAGTCGCCCGGATCGCCCTGGCGCAGGATCACCTCCCCAGGACCGAACATCACCCGCCGCATCCGGCGCGCCAGCCGGTCGATCTTCTCGGCGTCGAGCGCCCGGAACACGTCCACCCGCGCCAGGGCGTCGACGCGGCGGGCGTACTCCTCGTCGAGCTTGCGCTGGGCGCGGTCCTCGTTGATCTCGGTGACGTTGATGTTGGCCGACGGGAACGGGATCTCCATCCCCGCGCGGTGCAGCGCGTACCAGATCGCGCTCCGCACCGCGCTGTCCATGGAGTCGTCGCGCTGCACATCGTCCATCCAGTAGCGGACGGAGTAGGTGCAGGCGTCCTCCTTGAACTCGTGGAGGATGCAGTCCGGCGCCGGATCGGCCCGCACGAACGCGTGCGCCCGGACCGCCTCGAGGATCACCTCGCGCACGCGGCCCGGCGGGTGGCGGAAATGGATGCGGACGTTGATCCACTGGCGGTGGGCGGTCGTGGGGCGGCTGAAGTTGACGATGGTCGCCCGGGTGATGGCCGCGTTCGGGATCAGCATGAGGTCGCCGTTCTTGGTGACGATGGTCGTCGCCCGCCAGCGGACCTCGCGAATGCGCCCCGTGATCCGCTCGTCGAGGCTGATCCAGTCGCCGACCTCGAAGTCCCGCTCGAGCTGCAACGCGAGGCCGGCCATCACGTTCCCCAGCGTCTCCTGCAGCGCGAGGCCGATCACGGCGGTGGTGAGCACCGAGGCAGTGAACACCTTGGTGACGTCGATCTCGGAGCGCGTCAGCACGAACAGCGCTGTGATGAGGTAGGCGATCCCCTGCAGGAGGTCGCGCAGGATGCGGGGGATCTCGCGCCGGACCAGCACGACGTCGAACAGGAACAGGCTGGCTGTCATCACCGCCGAGAACGAGAACAGCAGCACGGACAGCAGCCGGAACCAGTCGTGGCGCGGCACCGAGGTGGCGGGGTGGTGGACGAGGCCCAGCGCCAGCAGCGACACCAAGTAGGCGCCGGCGAAGAAGATTCCCGCCTTGACGCGACCCCGCTCGGAAGGCGGGACGACCAACCGGAGCAGGAACAGGGCGCCGAGCAGCCCCAGCGAGAGGGCGGGGAGCGGCCACTGGGCCGACCACTCCTGGGCAAGAACGGTGTTCATTCGAGGGAGGGGGGACCTGAAATTTTATACGATTTTCACGGACTTCGCCTCTCCCAAGGCTTGACTCGGCGGGGGCCGGAAAGTAGGGTCCCGCGAATGTCGAACTTCAAGATCGCCGATTCCAAGCTTGCCGACGCAGGGCGCCTCCGCATCGAGTGGGCCGAGAGCCGCATGCCCGTCCTCATGCACCTCCGCGAGAGCGGGAAGAAGGACCTCCCGCTGCGCGGCATGAAGGTCGCCGGCTGCCTGCACGTGACCAAGGAGACGGCGGTCCTCGTCCGCACCATCCGCGCCGCCGGCGCCGAGGTGTCGTGGTCGGGCTGCAACCCGCTGTCGACCCAGGACGACGTCGCCGCCGCGCTCGCCGCCGAGGGGACCTCGATCTACGCCTGGCACGGCCTCTCCAAGGACGAGTTCTACTGGTGCATCGACAAGACGCTGGAGATGAAGCCGACATTGACACTGGACGACGGCGCCGACCTCATCTTTAGTGTTCACGACCGCTACAAGGACCTCGCCAAGACCGTCATCGGCGGCACCGAGGAGACCACCACCGGCGTCCACCGCCTGCGCTCGATGGGCAAGGCCGGCAAGCTCCTCTACCCGGTCATCGCCGTCAACGACAGCGAGACCAAGTGGGACTTCGACAACGTCTACGGCACCGGCCAGTCGTCGCTCGACGGCATCCTGCGCGCCTCGAGCGTGCTCGTCGCCGGCAAGACCTTCGTCGTCGCCGGCTACGGCCACTGCGGCCGCGGCGTCGCCATCCGCGCGCGCGGCCTCGGCGCCAACGTCATCGTCACCGAGATCAAGCCGACCGCGGCGCTCAAGGCGACGCTCGACGGCTTCCGGGTCATGAAGATGGACGACGCCGCCGCCCTCGGCGACATCTTCATCACCGCCACCGGCATGAAGGACGTCATCGTCGGCCGCCACTTCGACGTGATGAAGGAAGGGGCCCTGGTCTGCAACACCGGCCACTACGACTGCGAGATCAACCTCGTCGACCTCGAGGCGCGCTCGAAGGGGAAGCGCGAGATCCGCCACGCCAACGAGGAGTACACCCTCAAGAACGGGCGCCGCGTCTACGTGCTCGCCCAGGGCCGCCTCGTCAACCTGGCCGCCGCCGAGGGGCACCCCTCGGAGGTCATGGACATGTCGTTCGCGAACCAGTACCTCGCCCTCTGCAAGCTGGCGAAGGACGGCAAGTCGATGAAGCCCGGCGTCTACGAGCTGCCGCCCGAGCAGGATCAGGAGCTCGCGCGCATCAAGCTCACGACCCAGGGCCTGTCGATCGACGCGCTCACCGCCGAGCAGATCGCCTACAACGACGACTACGCGGCCGGGACCTAATCTCAGCGGTCAGGGGTGCACGGTCAGCACCAGCTGACCGTCGAAGGTCGTGTCGACGGTGGGCTGGTGGCCGGTGCCCGTGGCGTTGACCAGCGCGCCCGCGCGCACGTACGGGAGCAGGTTCACGCTGCCCGTCGGCTCGAGCGACATCGTCGACGAGCCGGGGGTCGGCTTGCCAGACGCGATCTGAACCTCCGTCAGCACCTCGTTGGTGGGCGAGACGATCGACATCGTCACCGAATCGACGAAGTCGAAGGTCGCGCCGGCGGGGGACGTGATCGTGAACGTGCCGGACTTCAGCGTCACGGCGGTGATGAAGCCGGAGCCGCCTGGCAGATCTTTCTGGCTCAGCGCCTGGCTCACGGTCAGCGCGGTCGAGCTGACGCCGTCCGCGGGATTGCCGGGGATGGTCTGTGCGGGGACGTTTTCGGTAACGTCGAACGCGGCGAGGTCACAGCCCGTTCCCAGCAAGGCTACGCACAACGCGACCATTGGTCTCATGCCCGAGATGACTGTTCAAGCGACGTGCCATCCAGGTGACGGCTGAGGTTCGCGAACTGCCGTAATCTCGACCACAAAGGCGAAGCTCGAATACAATGTGCCCCTCGAAGAAAGGCGGGGCGTTGTACCGAGCAAGCCAGTGGGTGCTGATAGCCGTCGTGATCTTCGCCGCCGTCCCTGAGGCCTGGGGACAACAGGGCGATGTCGAAGCAGCACGCCTCGCGGCGGAGCGGGGACGGCGCGAGTACAACCTCGGCCACTGGCAGCAATCGATCGAAGGCTTCGAGAAGGCCTATCAGCTGAGTGGCGACGCCGCCTTCCTGTTCAACCTCGGCCAGGCCCACCGCCAGCTGGGTCACATTGGCGAGGCGCTGCGTCTTTATCGGACATATCTGCGCGAGCGCCCAGACGCCTCCAACCGCGACGTCGCCGAGAAGCAGATCAAGGAGCTCGAGGCTCAGGAGGCGCGCGCCCCGGCGCCAGCAAGCTCGGCCGCAAAACCGGCGCCGGGACCGGCGGCGCCCGCGCCTGCGGCCGCCAAGCCGGCGCCCGTCTCGACGGCGCCCGCGCCTGCGGTCGCCAAGCCGGCGCCCGTCTCGACGGCGCCCGCGCCAGCCACCGCCAAACCCCAGCCCGGACCGACGGCCGCGCCCCAACCGACGGCGGCGGCGCCCGTCGCGACGACGCCGGCATCGAGCCCGAAACCCGCGCCGCCACCGGCGCCCGCGCCGCCACCCGCCGCTGCAACGACGCCTGCGGCGGCAGTCATCGTCGCCCCCGCCGCGCCGCCGCCGGCTCTGCAGACACCGCTACCGCGCTGGCTGCCGCTCGTCGGGGCGGTGCTGACCGTCGCCACGGCCGCCAGCGCCACGGTCGTGGGCCTGCAGGCCTCGAGTCGCTACGACGATCTCAAGTCCACCTGCGGCCAGACAGCGGCGGGGTGCACCAGCGATCAGGTCGACGGCGTGCGGTCGCGTGACCGCACCGCGACGATCCTCTGGGTCTCGGCCGGCGTGTTGGCCGCCGCAACCGGCGTCGCGATCGTCGTCAACACGCACGCCGCGGGCGCCTCGGCGCTGTGGAGATTCTGATGCGCGCCGGTCGCTTGCTCATCGCGCTCGTGGCCATCGGCTGCACGCACGACTACGAGGCGCTCTCGGGCCGTGACGGCGCCGCCGGTCAGGGTGAAGCAGGCAGCGGTACCGCGGGCGTCGGTGTTGCCGGAACGACAGGCAGCGGCGGGCGCGGCGGCACGACGGGTGCCGCGGGCACCGTGGGAACCGCGGGAACGACCGGCGCCGCCGGCCGAGGCGGCACGACAGGCTCCGCAGGAACGACAGGCAGCGCGGGGACGACGGGCAGCGGCGGCGCGATTGGCACGGCCGGCACCACGGGCGCCGCGGGGCGCGGCGGCACGACAGGCACTGCCGGCACGACAGGCACTGCCGGCACCACGGGCACCGCCGGCACCACGGGCGCCGCGGGGCGCGGCGGCACGACAGGCACTGCCGGCACCACGGGCACCGCCGGCACCACGGGCACGGCCGGCAGCGGCGGCGTGACGGGGACCGGCCCTTGCGCCGGCCTGTGCGCGAATCCGACGACCATCGCGCCCGCCTCGACGTCAGGAGACCTCGGAACGGGCGCGACGTGCGACCAGGTGCTGTCCACGACGGTCACGCACATCGTCTGCGGAAACTTCGCTGCCCCCCGGACCTTCACCGTGAACGGAACCTCGTTCGACTGCACGACCTCGGGTGGCGCAACCTACACGCTCCCGGCTGCGCGGAACGGTGGCTACTGCGTGGAGGCCGGCGCTGGCCTCTACGCTTACGCCTACTTCAGCACCTTCTAGCGAACCGCGTCGCCCGGCGCTCTTGTCGGCCCGTCGTCCTACAAGTTGTCGGACGACCAGCCGCCGTCCTACAAGTTGTCGGACGGGGCGTCGCGCATAACTAAGCGATTTTATTGTTCATTTTTGTGGCATTCCGCTTGCTCAAGGGTCCGGGCAGGAGGACACGGAAAATGAACGCCATCTCGAAGCTGCTCTTCGTCTCGCTGTTCGGAATCGGTTGCGCGAGCGCCCAGGTCGGACAGACGTCGGTCGCGGACCTGCGCGGCAACCTGGTCGTCAGCGGAGCCGCCGAGAAGGCGATCGTGGTCGGCCCGGCCGACCTGCACGCCTACGCGGGATTCAAGGGCGGCGAGGTCTACACCGTCCCGGCGGTGGCTGGGCGCGACGCGGACTGCGCGGCGCCCCACGCGGGCGGCCGGGCCATCGAAGCTGACCGGACGGCGGTGGTGCACGTCGGCGCCGGCCAGGTGGCGTGCGTGGCGACGACGAACGCGCGCGGCCTGGAGCTCGTCTGGCACGCCCGCGCGCCGAAGACCGGCGAGAAGACGGAAGAGATCGCCGTCGCCTCCGCGCCGGCCATCCGCGGCCGCGCGCAGTGACCGGACGCTGGCACCGAGGGGGGATGACGCCATGACCACGATCGATCACAGCCTCGACCGAGCCGGCGACGCCGCGATGGCCCGGTACGCAACCGGGGACGACGGAGCCTTCACCGCCGTCTACGCCGCCGTCAGCCCGCGGCTCAGGAGCTTTCTCGGCCGCCGCGTGCCGGACCGGGCGCTGGTGGAGGACCTGGTGCAGGAGACGCTGCTGCGGGTGCACCGGGCGCGCGCGCGCTTCGTGCCGGGCGCGCCGGTCATGCCCTGGGTGCTGGCCATCGCGCGCCGGCAGATGGTGGACGCGCACCG
>Ga0306920_100007213_pt1 | contig 14607 bp, 14 predicted proteins | sample flu12Cox44000170_FD_204666 | JGI IMG/M metagenome (GOLD analysis project Ga0306920, IMG submission 204666) | Lab enrichment of tropical soil microbial communities from Luquillo Experimental Forest, Puerto Rico - flux4day.12C.oxic.44.000.170 (v2)... | ecosystem: Environmental > Terrestrial >...
GGCGGCCGCGGCGGTGCGCTCGTTGGTGCCGGCGCGCGACTCGTCGCCCGCGCTGGCGGCGCGCTCGGCGCTCAAGTCGCGAGCGCCCCAGCGCTGCGCGAGCGCCGCGCACACCATGAGCTGGATCTGATGGAACAGCATGAGCGGCAGCACGACCGCGCCCACGGCGTTCGACGCGAAGATGACCTTCGCCATCGGCACGCCGGCCGCGAGGCTCTTCTTCGAGCCACAAAAAATGATGGTGATCTGGTCGGCGCGCGAGAAGCCGAGCTTCTTGCTCGTGAACATCGTGATGCCGAGCGCGAGCGCGAGCAGCACGGCATTCACGATGAGCAGGCCGCCGAGCGCGGTGAGCGGAATGTGATGCCAGAGCCCTTCGTTCACGGCCTCGGAAAACGCGCCGAACACCACGAGCAGGATCGAGCCCTGATCGACGAACTTGAGCACGCTCCTGTTGCGCTCGATCCAGTGGCCGATCACCGGGCGCAGCAGTTGGCCCGCCACGAACGGCACCAGCAGTTGCAGGACGATGTTCCACACGGTGTGCCACGCCGAGCCGCCGCTCGCGCTCTGGTTCGTGACGATGAGGCTCACGAGCGCGGGCGTGACGAAGATGCCGATCAGGCTGGACGCCGAAGCGCTGCAAACGGCGGCGGGCACATTGCCGCGCGCGATCGAGGTGAAGGCGATGGACGACTGCACCGTGGAAGGAAGCGTGCAAAGGAACAGCACGCCCGCGTAGAGCGCCGGGGTGACGAGCGGCGAAAGCACGGGCTTGAGCACGAGGCCCAGCGCCGGAAAGAGCACGAAAGTGCTGACGAGCACGACGAGGTGCAGCCGCCAGTGCGTCGCGCCGGCGATGATCGCCTCGCGCGAAAGCTTGGCGCCGTGCAGGAAGAACAACAGGCCGACAGCCACGTTGGTGAGCCAGTTGAAGCCGGTTGCGGCCTGGCCGTGCACCGGGAACAGGCTCGCAAGAATCACCGTGCCGACGAGGCAGAGGGTGAAGTTATCGGGCAGGAATTTCGGACGTGCCATCGGACAATCTCAAGTGCGCGCCTCGGCGCCTGGCTGCGCGCAGATCGATGTGCGTGCAACGGGTGATCGGGGCATCTATTGTCGGCGCAAGCCGATTGAAAAAGCAAATTCATTTGAAGCATCGATTAATGAGCGCTGCGCATGTATCGACCCTTTCGATGCGCCCTCGATGCGTCATTTGCGCCGCATTCCTCATCGACGTGCGAGGCGTATTCCGGTACGCCAAAGTCTTCAGGAGTCCCCGCATTCTTCAGACATTCCAGCGTGGCGCAAGCATAACGCGAGCCTCGTTCGCACCCGCCCGGAAAGCCTTGCTGGACGGCCGTTCCAGGCCGGCCGGCCAGCTCTCGTGGAGCAAGAAATCTCTTCAGTAACATGGTGTTACAACCCTTCGGGCGGCATAACATCTTTTGGCTCGACACCCATACGGCACGCCCATAAATTACCGTCAATGGGAAGTTCGAACCGTTGCGGCGGCAATCGTTACGCGCTGCGCCGTGAGCTTCCCGGGACTGGCCCGCCATGGCCCGAGTGGCGGGTTGCCATGAGGAAATGTCGGGCAGGCGAAACTTCACAATGCACGCAGGGTTGTCAAAACTGGGACAGTGGGTCTTGGGGGCCGGGTTGGCGGCCTTCTTTGCGCTCGCCCATGCTCAGCCCGGTTTTTCGGGGCACGGCGGGGGCGGCGGTTTTGCGCGCGCGCCCAGCATGCCCTCGATGCCCGCGATGCATTCCATGTCTGCCGCGCCCGCATCTCGCGGCGGCATGAGCGGCATGTCGTGGGGCGGCGGCTACCACGGCGCGGTGTACGGCGGCCAGGGCGCGCCCAGCCCCGGCCGTGCTGCCGCTGGCTACGCGCCTTCACCCATGCGCGTGGCCGAGCAGGGCGGCCGGCACGATCGCGGTGCGGGCCGTGCGCCGAACCAGTGGCAAGGGCAGGTGCAGCAACAGGCTCCCCATCGCACCTACAGCTACGGCACGCCGTTCGGCGGCGACTATGGGGGCTATCGCGGCAATCCTCACGGTAATCCCATTACGCCGGTCAGCGCGGAGTCGCGCCAGGTGCCGCACCCACCGCCCGACTCGCCGGTGCGCGCCGGCTCGATCCGCGAAGACGTCGCCCGCTACAACGAGGAACGTGGCGGTACGTACCGGCCTTTCCCGCGCAACAGCGGCGAGGTCCCGCGCCCGCCCATGCCCTCGCCTTACCGGAACTAAGCGCCGCCTCGCGGCTGCGTTGCGTTTTCTCCCTCCCCACGCTTTCACCTCCTCCTCCGTTTGATGCGCTTCAGGCACTGACCTGTTAGCGCCGCCGAAACACGTCCAATACAAGTTCCGTTCATTCGCGCAGTAAAAACTGACGCGCGGATACCACACTTTTTTACAAATCTCTCGTCATACAGAACCGTTTCGTCATCAAATCCCGCTTCCGTTTTGGCGGCGCGTCATGCGCAGCCCGCGGCGCGCGCGAGCGCCCCGCTGGGCGCGGCGCAGCAGGCTGTGATCCGCAGTGGTGCAGCGCAGCGGAAGTTGGTTTTTGAAGCGACAAAAGCGGGACGAAACCGGATTCATCAACGGAAAACTAATCCGCCCGATATACCGGCAATAACACCGCTCATTTTTGACCACAAAAATGGTCCGCAAAGATGGTTCCGCCCAGAACGGCCACGCCTGCGAGCGACGAAAAAACAAAGCCCTGCGCGAGCGCCTCAGCCGCCCGACACCCTTTTTTTGACAAAGACTGGAGAACCCATGAATACAACGGTCAGCCACGCGCTGCGCACCACCCTGAAGGCGAGCGCACTCGCCGCTGTTCTTGCCGCCGCGTCGTCGGCGGCGTTCGCGCAGTCGAGCGTCCAGCTCTACGGCCAGGTCGACGAGTGGGTCGGGGCGACGAAATTTCCGGGCGGCCAGACGGCCTGGAACGTGAGCGGCGGGGGCATGTCGACGTCGTACTGGGGTATGAAGGGTTCTGAGGATCTGGGCGGCGGCTACAAGGCGATCTTCACGCTCGAAAGCTTCTTCCGCGCGCAAAACGGCCAGTTCGGCCGCTTCGCCGGCGACACGTTCTTCGCGCGCAACGCGTACGTCGGCCTCGAATCGCCATATGGCACGGTCACGGCAGGGCGCCTCACGACGCAACTGTTCGTCTCGACGATTCTCTTCAACCCGTTCATCGATTCGTACACCTTCTCGCCGATGGTGTACCACGTGTACCTCGGCCTTTCGACGTTCCCGACCTACACGACCGACCAGGGCGTGGTCGGCGACTCGGGCTGGAACAACGCCGTGCAGTATTCGACGCCCAACTTCAACGGCCTGTCGGGCTCGGCGATGTACGCGTTCGGCAACCAGGCGGGCCAGAACGGCTCGAAGAAGTGGAGCGTGCAGGGTCTGTACTTCCACGGCCCGTTCGCGGCGACGGCTGTCTACCAGTACGTGAACTTCAACAACACGCCGGGCGACATCGGCAGCATCGTGAGCGGCGACACGACCATCATCGGCCTGAAGAGCCAGGGCGTCGCGCAGGTCGGCCTTTCGTACGACCTCAAGTATGTGAAGTTCTTCGGCCAGTACATGTACACGGCGAACTGGCAGGACGTGGGCAGCTGGCACGTGAACACCGCGCAGGGCGGCGTCACCGCGCCGGTCGGTCCGGGTACGGTCATGGCTTCGTACGCGTACTCGCGCAACGGTGGCGGCCTGAACCAGACACGCCAGACGGCGGCTATCGGCTACGACTATCCGCTCTCCAAGCGCACCGACGTCTACGCCGCCTACATGTACGACCACTTCGACAACATGTCGAGCGGCCAGACCTACGGCGTGGGCATGCGCGCGAAGTTCTGATCCGCGCCGCCACGAAAAAGTCGAGGTTCGACGCGAAAACCCCGCGCTGTTCGCAGCGCGGGGTTTTTACTTTCCTGGCCGCTCAGTGCGAGTCGATGCCAGGCGCGCCCGTGCGTTTGAATACCTGCATTTGATAAAGCGCGCACAATAGCGCCGATTGATTCCTGCTTGTTTACGTCCGAATTGAAGGCCGCGCGATGGATACCCTCGTCAGCATGAAAGTGTTCCGCCAGGTGGTGGAGGCGGGCAGCTTCGTCGCGGCGGCCGAGCGCATGGACATGTCCGCCGCGATGGCGAGCAAGCACGTGATGCATCTGGAACAGCAGCTTGGCGCGCGTCTGTTGAACCGCACCACGCGGCGCGTCGCGCCCACCGAGGCGGGCCGCGAGTACTACGAGCGCGTCGCCCAGGCGCTCACCGAGCTCGACGAGGCCGGCCAGGCCGTGGGCGCCGCGAGCGTCGTGCCGCAGGGACGGCTGCGCGTGTCGTCGCTCACGGCGTTCGGGTTGCGTCATGTGATGAGCGCGGTGGCCGACTATGCCGCCGGGTTTCCGCAGGTGACCGTCGACATCACGCTCTCCGACCGCGTGGTCGAGCTGATCGACGAGGGCTTCGACGTGGCGATCCGCGCCGCGCCCTCGGGGCTCAAATCTTCTTCGCTGATCGCGCGGCCGCTCGCCACCGCGCATATCGTGCTGTGCGCCTCGCCCGAGTACCTGCGCCGCCACGGCGCGCCGAAGAGCGTGGCCGATCTCGCGCGCCACAACTTCGTGCAGTACGCGGGCGCTTCGGCGCAGGAACTCGCGCCGTTTGCGGAAGGCGCCGGCGCCGCGAGCGTGAAGCCGAAGCCGGGCGGCAACCTCATCGTCAATCACCTGGAAGCGCTGCGCGTGGTGGTGCTGCAAGGCGGCGGCCTGTCGATGCTCGGCACCGAGGTGGTGGGCGACGATATCGCCGAAGGCCGGCTCGTGCCGCTGCTCGTCGACGCGCTGCCGCCGCGCGAGCTGCCGATCTACGCCGTGTACGCGAGCCGCCGCCATCTTTCGGCGAAGGTGCGCTCGTTCGTCGATTTCCTCGCCGCGCGCTTTTCGGAGCGCGAGCTCTGGCCGGGCGTGGAGGCGATCCGCGCGGCGGCACTCAGCGCCGACGCCGGGCGAAATACCACCACGCAGGGTTGAAGTCCGCCCTTTCGACGCTCAGCGGCCGACGCCCAGCCGCGCCTTCGTCTCGTCGTACTCGCGCTTCAGGCGCCCGACGAGTTCGGCCACGGAGGGCACGTCGTCCATCAGGCCCACGGCCTGGCCCGCGCCCCACACGTCCCTCCAGGCCTTCGCCTTCGAGGTGCCCGCGCCGAAATCCATTTTCGACTTGTCCGACTCGGGCAGCGCATCGGGATCGAGTCCGGCATTCACGATGCTCTCGCGGATGTAGTTGCCGTGCACGCCCGTGAAGAGATTCGTGTAGACGATGTCGGCGGCCTTCGCTTCGAGAATGGCGTGCTTGTAGGCGTCCATGGCGTGCGCCTCTTTCGTCGCGATGAAGCGCGTGCCCATGTACGCGAGGTCCGCGCCCATGGCCTGGGCGGCGAGGATCGAGCCGCCGTTGGCGATCGCGCCCGACAGCACGATCGGGCCGTCGAAGAGGCGCCGCACTTCGCCCACGAGCGCGAACGGCGAGGTCGTGCCCGCATGGCCGCCGGCGCCCGCGGCCACGAGGATCAGCCCGTCCACGCCCGCTTCGAGCGCCTTCGCCGCATGACGTAGATTGATGACGTCGTGCAGCACGATGCCGCCATAGCCGTGCACGGCGTCGAGCAGTTCCCTCGGAGGCGCGCGCAGGCTCGTGATGAAGATCGGCACCTGATGCTCCACGCACACGCGCACGTCGTGCTCGAGCCGTGCATTCGACTGATGCACGATCTGGTTCACGGCGATCGGCCCGATGACGGCCTCGGGATTCGCGGCCTTGTGCGCGGCGAGTTCGGCCTTGATCTGCGCGAGCCATTCACCGAGCAATTCAGCGGGGCGGGCGTTGAGCGCCGGGAACGATCCGACGATGCCCGCCTTGCACTGCGCGAGCACCAGCTCCGGGTAGCTGACGATGAACATCGGCGAGCCCACGACGGGCAGCGAGAGGTTTTGCAGGACGGCGGGCAATGCCATGTCGGAGGTCTCCTTGCGGCGCTCTGGTGAAGGGCGGGCGGACGTACGCGACTGCGGCGCCGGGTTTGAGCAAGCGCGGTCTGGCTTGATCCGGCTCGGCCGCGCCGGGAATTGCGATCGGGATTGCGATGGGAATTGCGATGAAATCGGATCGCAGAAACGATCGTTCGATTATAGGCTGGCGGGCGTTCGGGCATCCCGCGTGCGGTATTCGAGGGAGTGTTCGGTTTCTACCGTTGTGGGACCAAAAGCGCATTTTCGGGTCGCACTCGCCTCATACAATGACCGCAGACCAACAAACACAAGAGACGACCCCATGCCCTTCGACGGATTCCAGCCTTTCACCGTTCGCACCGCGAGCGGCGTTGACATCTGCGGCGTGAAGGGCGGCGACGGACCGCCGCTGTTGCTGCTGCACGGCCATCCGCAGACCCATATGATCTGGCATCGCTGCGCCCCCGCGCTCGCGCAGCACTTCACCGTCATCGCGACGGACCTGCGCGGCTATGGCGCGTCCTCGAAACCGGCCAGCGACGACACGCACGCCGCCTATTCGAAACGCGCGATGGCGGCCGATCAGGTCGAGGTCATGCGGCACTTCGGCCACGAGCGCTTCCTCGTGTGCGCGCACGACCGCGGCGCGCGCGTCGCTCACCGCATGGCGGTCGACTTTGCTGGCGCCGTCGAGCGGCTCATGCTGCTCGACATTGCGCCCACGCTCGCCATGTACGAGCAAACCGACCGCGAGTTCGCCACGCTCTATTTCCACTGGTTCTTCCTGATCCAGCCCGAGCCGCTGCCGGAAACGCTCATCGAGGCGAACCCCGACGTCTACATCGAGCGCGTGATGGGCAGCCGCCACGCGGGTCTCGCGCCCTTCGCGCCGAAGGCGCTCGGCGCATACCGCGCGGCGCTGCGCCAGCCGGGCGCGGTGCACGCGATGTGCGAGGACTACCGCGCCTCCGCGACCATCGACCTCGAGCACGACCGCGCCGATCTGGAACGCGGCAACAAGGTGGCGTGCCCGCTGCGCGTGCTGTGGGGCGCCCAGGGCGTGATCGAGCGCTGCTTCGATCCGCTCGCCGAATGGCGCAAGGTGGCGCGCGACGTGAGCGGTCGCGCGCTGCCGTGCGGTCACTACATTCCCGAGGAAGCGAGCGATGCGCTCGTCGAGGAAATGCTGGCGTTCTTCGAAACCACGGAGCAATGAGTGGCCGCGCAGGCCCGTGCATGCGCGGGCGGGCCGCCGCGCCCGAGGTTCAGCCGAGCGGCGGCAGGCGGCGCGGCACCGGCGTCGACTTGACGATGGCCGTGCTGGTTTCGGCGCGCTCGGTGACCTTCGCGAGGATCTCGTCGAGCTGTTCGATCGAATGCAGATAAAGCCGGGCGATGAAGCAGTCGTCGCCGGTGACCTTGTCGCACTCGACGAACTCGGGAATGCGCCGCAGCACCTCTTCCACCAGATGCAACTGCCCGGGCATCGGCTTCACGCGCACGATCGCCTGCAGCGTATAGCCGAGCGCCCGCGGATCGATCTGCACCGTATAGCCGCCGATCACGCCCTGCGCTTCGAGCCGGCGCAGCCGCTCGGACGTGCTCGGCGCCGAAAGCCCGATGTGTTTCGCGAGTTCGGCCACGCTCGCGCGGGCGTCCTCGGCGAGCGCTGCGAGCAGCATGCGGTCGATGTCGTCGAGCGGGGCCGCCGTGGGCGGCGCGGTGGTGCGTCGGTTCATGATTTTGCGGGTGCCTCGCCAGGTTGGCCTTTCAATCGAAGGCAAGTATTGCCTCTCGCCTAAGTTTAGCCATGTATTCCTCGCATGACAGCCGATAAACTGGCTTGCAGATGAGAAGGGCCGCGCGAGCGTCGCCCGCCAGAACGAGGATGCAATCGCATGTCTTCCACCACTCCTGAAATTCGCCGCGGCGCCGCCGAGATGATCGTCGCGATGCTGATGTCCGGCACCATCGGCTGGCTCGTGGTCGCCTCGCGCCAGGCCCCGATCAACATCGCCTTCTTGCGCTGCGTGCTCGGCGGCGCGACGCTCACGCTCGTGTGCGCGGCGCTCGGCCTCCTGCGCCGCAAGCACCTGCCGGCGCGCACGCTGGCGCTTGCCGTGCTGGGCGGCGCGGCGATCGTCGCGAACTGGGTGCTGCTGTTCGCCGCCTATTCGCGCGCTTCGATTTCGATGGCCACGGCCGTCTACAACACGCAGCCGTTCATGCTCGTCGGCCTCGGTGCGCTCATCCTGCGCGAGCGCGTGAGCGCCTCGACCGTCGCCTGGCTCGCGGTCGCCTTCATCGGGCTCGTGTGCGTGGTCGAGGTGCAGCCCGCCGTGCTCGCGGTGCCCGGCGAGTATCTGCAAGGCGTGGCGTGCGCCGCGGGCGCGGCGTTTCTGTACGCGATCTCGTCGATCATCACGCGCCACCTCAAGGGCACGCCGCCGCACCTCATCGCGCTCGTGCAGCTCGCCTTCGGCGCGCTCGCGCTCGCGCCGTTCATCCGCTACGGCACGCTGCCCGCCACGCCGCTGCACTGGGCGCAGCTCGTCACGCTCGGCATCGTGCATACGGGCATCATGTACGTGCTGCTCTATGGCGCAATCCAGAAGCTGCCCACGGCGATGACGGGCGCGCTCTCGTTCATCTATCCGGTGGTCGCGATCCTCGTGGACTGGTTCGCGTTCGGCCAGCGCCTCGCGTGGATCCAGGTGGTGGGCGCCGCGCTCATTCTGGTCGCGGCGGCGGGCGTGAACCTCGGCTGGCGGATCGTGCCGCAGCGGCGCGCCGCGCGCTCGGCCTGAGGCGCAACGTCAAGCGCCGCGTGCGCCCGGGGCGTGTGCGGCGCCCGGACGCGCGCCGGTGGCGGCTGCGGCCGCATAATGTCGCGGTTCGAACTCGCGACCTTACCCCCGCATGACGCTCCCTCACGCCAGCCACGACGAAGCCGAACTCGCGCGCGCCAAACGCCGCGCGCTGCGGTTGCTGATCGGCGCGGCGCTCGTGTTCGTCGGCACGGCGCTTTCTCCGCCCGGCATCGTGATCGACGGCGTGAAGGCCGTGAGCGAAGCCGCCATGGTCGGCGCGCTGGCCGACTGGTTCGCCGTGGTCGCGCTGTTTCGCCGCGTGCCGATTCCCTTCGTTTCGGCGCGTACGGGCGTGATTCCGCGCAACAAGGACCGCATTGCCGACGAGCTTGCCAACTTCGTGCGCGACAAGTTTCTCGACGTTGGCTCGCTCGTCAGCCTGATTCGCCGTCACGATCCGGTGGAGCGGCTTTCCACGTGGCTCACCGCGCCCCGTAACGCACAGCGCCTCGGCGACTACGCGGTGCGCATGATGTCGGGCGTGCTCGGCCTCACTGACGACGCGCGCATCCAGAATTTCATCCGCGACGCCCTCTACGCGGCGCTCGACCGGGTCGATCTCTCGAAGTCGGCGGGCGCGCTGCTCGACACGCTCACCAAAGACGGCCGCCACCAGGAGCTGCTCGACCGGTTGCTCGACCAGGTCGGCGCGCTGCTGCGCGAGGAGGGCACGCGGGCCTTCGTGGCGGAGCGCATCGTGGATGGCCTCAAGGGCGAATTTCCCGTGACCGAGAAGTTCCTGCCTTCGGAGTGGATCGGCGAGAGCGGCGCGCGCGTCATGGAGAGCGCGGTGAACCGGCTGCTGCTGCAGGTGAGCGAGGATCGCGAACATCACCTGCGCCGGAAGTTCGACGAGGTCGTGGCAAAGCTGATCGGCCAGCTCAAGAGCGATCCGGCCTTCCTGCGCAAGGGCGAGGAGCTGAAGGCGAGCTTGCGCGAAGGCAGCGCGCTCAACGACTACACGCGTGCGCTGTGGGACAGCCTGCGCGCGTGGCTGCGCGACGATCTCGCGCGCGAGGACTCCGAGCTGCACGCGAAGGTGGCCGCGACGGGCCGCTGGCTGGGCGAGACGCTGGCCGCCGACGCCGAACTGCGCGCCTCGATCAACGGCCACCTGGAAGATGCCGCGCGCGCGATGGCGCCCGACTTCGCGCGCTACCTCACGCATCACATTCGCGACACCGTCAAGAACTGGGACACGGGCGAGACCGCGCGGCTCATCGAGCTGAAAATCGGCAAGGATCTGCAGGAGATTCGCGTGAACGGCACCGTGATTGGCGGCGCGATCGGGCTCGGACTCTATCTGTGCTCGCATCTGTTCGAGCTTCTGCGGTTGAAGCTCGGTTATTGAGTTTGATTCGGATTCCAGATGAATGAGGTGCCGTCACCCGCGTGCGTTGGTCATCTGTAGGGAAATCACCGATGCTTCGCGGAATATGGCGCGAGTATCATGCCCTCGACAGTTTGATCACGTCAGAGCTAATTCCAACGCTCGTCCGAAAAACGGACGAGCGTTTTTTTTCTCTCGCTTTTCTCTCGCTTTTCTCTCGTTTCTTTCCGGCTTGCGCGGCTAGACTGCCGCCACCGGCGCCTCGAGGCGCTCGCCATTCACGACGAGCGCGCCGCTCTTCGCCAACTCCCCCGTCAATTCGCGCAGCAGCACGGGCCACGCGGCGCGCGGGGCAAGCTGCTGCGCGGCGCCGCGCATGGACGCCGCGCTTTCGAGCATCGCCACGAGGGATTCGAAGCGCATCGCGCGCACTTCCAGCAGCTTGAAGACGATCAGCACCTTGAGCGCGTTCTTCGCGTTGCGGGCTGGGTCGGCGCGCAGCCAGGCGAGGCGCGAGAACGCACGCTCCAGCGCCGCTTCCACATTGGTGAACGGCTTGCCGTGCCCGGGAATCACCGTGCGCACGTCGAGTGTCGCAATGGCTTCCAGCACCGCTTGCTGCTCGGCGAAGCCGCTTGCGCCGTCGAGTTCCGGAAAAATCACGCCGAAGCCATGCTCCCAGAGCGCATCGGCGCTGATGAGCAGGCGCGGCTCGCTCGCGTAGAGCATCACCGAGTCGGGGTCGTGCCCCGGCGCGCCGATCACCTCCCACTCGAAGCCGCCAAGCGTGAGCCGTTCGCCCGCCGCGAGCGTGCCCGTGAACGCGAATCGCTCGCAGGTCTGCCCGGTGGCGAGAAAGCTGAGGCGCGCTTCGTCCCAGGCGCGCACGCTGGCCGCGCTCGCGGCAGGGATCAGCGTGGCGCAGGGCCAGTGCGCCTGTAGCCGGGCATTGCCGCCGCAGTGGTCGGAATGCAGGTGCGTGTTGACGACAAGGTCGAGCGCACGCGCGCCCAGCGCATGGCGCACGAGCGCAAGGGTCTGTTCGGCGTGCGTGGCGTAGCCGGTGTCGACGAGCGCGGCGCACTGTTCGTCGACGAGCAGCACGTTGTTCGACGAAAGCCAGCCGCGCTCGAATACGCGGATCGATGCCGGAAGGGCGGGAACGCCGGGAAGCGCGGGCGCTGTGTTCATGCTTTCGCGTGCTCGGGCCTCGGCATGACGAGGATCGTCGCGCGGCCGACCACGAGCGTTTCGCCTTTCTGGTTCACGGCCTCGCCCGCGAGCTTCACGAGGTCGCCGTGCAGGCTCGGCTTCCACCAGGCTTCCTCGACGCGCCATTCGAACGTGAGCGTGTCGGTCGCGTGCGCGGCGCGCTTGAGCTTCATGTCGAACTCGAGTCCGAGCGGCTGGGCGTACTGCGAGAAGTGCGTGGCGAGCAGCGCCATGAAATGCGCGGTGGGCTGCGTGCCGGAAGCAATCAGGCCGCCGAAGCGGCTTTGCGCTGCGTAGGCTTCATCGTGGTGCAGCGGGTTCAGGTCGTTCACCAGCAGCCCGAACGATTTCACCGACTCGGGCGTGAGTTCGAGCGTCGAGCGGAACGTCTCGCCGATCGTCACGACGCGGGCGGGCGCGTTCATTGTTTTTCTCCCTGGGTTCGCGCTTGCGATTCGTCACGCGATTCGAACCGCTTGTCGAGCCACTCGGCGTGGCGCGTCTCGATCGCGTCCCAGACGGCGCGTTTCGCTGCGTCGTCGAACGTGGACCAGGAGGCGATCTCGTCGATGGTGCGCAGGCAGCCTTCGCAGAGGCCGCTCGCCTCCTGCATGCGGCAGATGTTGATGCACGGCGAGGGCGGCGGCGCGTTCATGCCGCCGTTCATTCCGCCGTTCATTCGCTGCGCAGCGCGACGTCCACCACGGGCGCGCCCGTCAACACGGCAAGCTCTTGCGGAGAGAGGTTGAACACCGCATGCGGATGGCCCGCCGCGGCCCACAGGCTTTCCAGCTCGAACAGGTCGGCGTCGATGAGCGTGACGGGTGTCGTAGCGTGGCCGATCGGGCAGACGCCGCCAATCGCGTAGCCCGTCTTTTCGCGCACGAACTTCGCGTCGGCGCGGCCGACTTCGCCGACGTGCGCGGCCACTTTCTTTTCGTCCACGCGGTTCGCGCCGCTCGCGATCACGAGCACCGGCGCGTCGTCTTCGCGGCGGCGGAACAGGATCGACTTGGCGATCTGCGCGACTTCGCAGCCAAGACCCGCGGCCGCTTCGGCGGAAGTCTTGCCGGTTTCGGGCAGCATCACGACCGGCCTGGCATGGCCGCGCTCGCGCAGCATCAGGGCGACACGGCGCGCGGATTCGGGCAGGGCGTCGAGGTTGTCGGAGGTTTCCGTCATGTGTATTTCCTTCGTACTGCGATTCAAGTGTCGATGCATCAGGCGCAGGCGGCTTCGCTGCGCGCCTTCGCGAGCAGCGCCTTGCCCGCGCGCGAGACGTTGGGGCGGCCGATGGCGTTCGAGATGAAGTCGCCTGCCGCGACGACCTGGTTCAGGTCGACGCCGGTATGAATGCCGAGTCCGTTCATGAGGTACAGCACGTCTTCGGTCGCGACGTTGCCCGTGGCGCCCTTCGCGTACGGGCAGCCGCCAAGTCCCGCCACCGAGGCGTGGAAAATGGCGACGCCTTCTTCGAGCGCCGCGTAGATGTTGGCGAGCGCCTGGCCGTAGGTGTCGTGGAAGTGGCCCGAGAGGCGCTCGCGCGGGAACACCTTCGTCACCGCTTCGAACACTTCGTGCACGCGCTTTGCGGTGCCCACGCCGATGGTGTCGGCGATATCGATCTCGTCGCAGCCGAGGGCCGCGAAGCGCTCCACCACGTCGACGACCGAAGCGACCGGCACCTCACCCTGGTACGGGCAGCCGAGCGAGCACGACACGCTGCCGCGAATGCGGATGCCGTGCTCCTTCGCGGCTTGCGCGACCGGCACGAAGCGCTCGATGCTTTCCGCGATCGAGCAGTTGATGTTCTTCTGCGAGAACGCTTCGCTCGCCGCGCCGAAAATCACGATCTCGTCCGCGCGCGCGGCGAGCGCGCCTTCGAAGCCGCGCAGGTTAGGCGTGAGGACCGAATAGATCGCGCCTTCGCGGCGCTCGATGCCGGCCATGACCTCGGCGCCGTCGGCCATCTGCGGGACCCATTTGGGCGAGACGAACGAGGCGGCCTCGATGTTCGGAAATCCAGCGGCGGTTAGCCGGTTGATGAGTTCGATCTTCGTCGCGGTGGGAACGAAGTCCTTCTCGTTCTGCAGGCCGTCGCGCGGGCCGACTTCGACGATCTTGACTGCGGTGGGGAGTGCCATGTTTGTGTCTCCAGCTTGTATCCGGAATGCTTCGATATGCTCAGTAACCGCGCCCGACATGCACGACGCCGCTCACCGTCTCGCCGCGCGCGAGCGCGCCGATCTTGTCGGCGACCTGCGAGATCGCTTCGTCGCGCAAGGTGAGTGCCGAGCTGTGCGGCGTGATCGTGATGCGCGGTTCGCGCCAGAACGGATGATCGGGCGGCAGCGGTTCTTCGCGGAACACGTCGAGCGTCGCCGCCGCGAGCGTGCCGTCGGCCAGGGCGTCGAGCAGATCCTGTTCGGCGAGATGCGTGCCGCGTGCCACGTTCACGACATACGCGCCGCGCGAGAGCCTGCCGAAGGTGCGCGCGTTCAGGACGCTTTCGGTGTCGGGCGTGGCGGGCAGCAGGTTCACGAGCACCTTCACGCCATCGAGGAAGGCGTCGAACTGCGGGCCGTGCAGCTCGCCCGAGAACGTCTCGATGCCCTCGATCGTCTTCGCGCTGCGCGAAAAGCCGCGTACCGGCACGCCGAGCGAGGCCACCGCGTGCGCGACCTGCGCGCCCAGCACGCCAAGGCCGAGCACGCCCACGGTGAAAGTCTCGTGCGGATGCGGCGCAAGCACGTGCCATTCGCAGCGCGCCTGCGCGAGCGCGTATTCGTCGAAGCGGCGCAGGTAGCGCAGCACGGCGTGCTGCACGTACTCGCTCATCTGCCGGCCCATGCCCGAGTCTTCGAGCCGCACGAGCATGGCGGTGCCGGGCAGGGTGCCGGGCCGCTCGCGCTCGTGCGCGAGGATCGCGTCGACGCCCGCGCCCAGATTGAAGATGGCGCGCAGTCCGGGCACGCCGAAGAGTTCGCGCGGCGGGTGCCAGACGACCGCGTAGTCCGCGGGGTCGGTGTCGCCGGGCTGCCACTCGCGCAGCTCGGCGTCGGGCAGGGCGCGCGCGAGGCCGTGCAGCCACGTGGAAGCGTCGGTTTGCGGGAACCAGAAAATGATTTTCATGATGGGTCGACCTGTCCCT
>Ga0306920_100007214_pt1 | contig 14606 bp, 14 predicted proteins | sample flu12Cox44000170_FD_204666 | JGI IMG/M metagenome (GOLD analysis project Ga0306920, IMG submission 204666) | Lab enrichment of tropical soil microbial communities from Luquillo Experimental Forest, Puerto Rico - flux4day.12C.oxic.44.000.170 (v2)... | ecosystem: Environmental > Terrestrial >...
ATGACGGTCGCTTTGCCCGGCATGACTGCGCAACAGGCGCGCGCGCGCCGCCTTCGCCGCGAGCGCACGAGGCGGCTTGTGCGCCATGCGATCCTGCTCGCCTGGACCGCGATCATCGTCTTTCCGATTTTCTGGATGGTGTCGACCGCGTTCAAGGATTCCGGCGAGTGGGTGACATGGCCGCCGCACTGGCTGCCGCACGCTCCGACGCTCCACAACTTCGCGCAGATCTTCGCATTCCGCAGCATCGATCCGTCGCTGAGCCGGCAAGCGGCGGAGCAGGCATTCTCGATCTGGAAGAGTCTCGGCGATTCCGTGCTGGTGTGCACGACGGCGGCCCTGCTCGCGCTCCTCCTCGGTACCCTGCTTGCCTACTCGATCTCACGCTTCAATGTGGGCGGCCGGTATTTTCGCCATACCATCCTGACCATCCGCATGATTCCGCCGATCATCATCGCGATCTCGATCCTCATCTACTACGCGGTCCTGATCCCATACGCGACCAGCGCGCTCTTCGGTCTGCGCATCAGCCTGTTCGACACTTATGTTGGACTGATCCTGATCTACACCGTCACCACCTTGCCATTCGTCATCTGGATGATGCTCACCTTCATCGACGAGGTGCCATACACGCTCGAACACGCCGCCCGCCTCCTGGGCGCCGGCCGCATCACGGTCCTGTCGCGCGTGGTCTTTCCGCTGGTCGCCTCCGGGATGGTCGTCACGTTTCTGTTCGTTTTCATCCTCGACTGGGCGGAGTTTCTGCTTGCGCTCACCTTGACGCACCCGGAGGTGACGACGCTGACCGTGCTGCTCAACAAGTTCCAGAGCGCATCCGAGGGACGCCTCTACGGCCCGCAGGCGGCAATCGGCACAATGATTACAGTCCCGGTCGTTTTGCTCGGGATGTTGATCCAGAAGCACCTCGTCAAGGGGTTCAGTTTCGGCACCATTCGGCGGTAGTGCAGAGCCTGTGACGCAGTAAGACTAGTCGACGCGCAAGTCTCAGCCGCAACGGAGCATTAGGGCGTGGCTCGGATTTCGATCAAGGACCTGGTCAAGACCTTCGGCGGCCACACCGCCGTTGATCGCATCAGCCTGAGCATTCGTGACGGCGAGTTTGTGATCATGGTCGGGCCTTCGGGATGCGGCAAAACCACGACGCTCAACATGATCTCGGGGCTCGAGACTCCCGACTCCGGCGAAATCACAATCGGCGACAACGTTGTCAACGACCTTGAGCCGGGCGAGCGCGGGCTGGGCATGGTGTTTCAGGATCTCGCCTTGTTTCCGCACATGACGGTCTTCGAAAACATTGCGTTTGGGTTGCGCGTGAAAAAGTTTCCCGAGAGCGAGATCGTCGCACGCGTGAAGTCTGCCGCAGCAGCGGTTCACATCGGGACGCTGCTCAACAAGATGCCGCGTCAATGCTCCGGCGGGGAGAGCCAGCGCGTCGCGCTCGCCCGCACGATCGTCACCAATCCGTCGGTCTTTCTGATGGACGAGCCGCTGTCGAGTCTAGATGCCAAACTGCGGGTCGACATGCGCACCGAGCTCAAGAGCCTTCACAAGCGCCTCGGTGCAACCTTTGTTTACGTCACGCACGATCAGGCCGAGGCGATGACCATGGCCGACCGCATCGTGGTGATGAGCGGGGGACGCATCGAGCAGGTTGGCAGCCCGCTCGAAATCTACAACCGACCGGCGACGCGGTTTGTGGCCGGGTTCTTCGGCATGCCGACCATGAATTTTATCGAGGGCATCGTCGAGGCGAACGGAAACGTGCGGCGGTTCCGCGCGGACGGCCTCGATCATCCGCTGTCGGCGGCGGTGCCGGCTGCGCTCGCCGGACGCAAGGTCGTGCTCGGCGTGCGCTCGGAGCACGTACTGATCGGAGACGGCGCCGAGCTCAGGGGCACGGCCCAGCTCACCGAGCCGCTGGGCGACATGACCCTCGTTCACTTCGACGATGGGCGCGGCCATGATCTGGTTGCGAAGGTCGGCCCCACCACGGGCATTCAACCGGGCTCTGCAATGTTCTTTCGGTTTGCGTCGGACTACTGCCACCTGTTCGACGCGGCCGACGGGACGCGGATTTGCTGAAGATCGAATTTCTCTTTCGGGACGAAGCTTAAAATGGGGCCGCGATCCTGCTGGGGACGCAGCATCATCGCGTTCCGGGGGACACATGCTTGAGGTTTTCTTGGGCACGTCATGTCCGCTGAGTGGAGCAAAACCGCTGCTAATGTTGCACTGCGGTAGTGCGAACTTTTGACCCTGAGCTGACTCCGTCCGGATCGAAATCCCGCAGCGCAGCAAGCCCCTGACTTGGTGTAGGCCAATCCGTTATGCTGGCGACTTCCTGGGTAGGGCGCGGCGGCATGCAATTCGGTCAGCTAAAGCGACGCGAGTTTATTACGGTGCTCGGTGGTGCCGCAGCGTGGCCGCTTGCGGCGCGCACGCAACAGCCAGATCGGATGCGGCGCGTTGGCGTCCTCATAAACCGAGCCGCGGATAATAAAGAGGGGCAGGCCCGCTTCGCGGCGTTCCAGCAAGCCTTGCAGCAATTGGGCTGGAGCGATGGCCGCAATGTGCGGATCGACATTCGTTGGGGCGCGGACGATGTTGACCGCGAGCGCAAATACGCGGCGGAACTGGTCGCGCTGGTGCCGGACATCATCCTGGCTGGCGGCAGTTTGAGCGTGGCGGCGGTGCAGCAGGCGAGCCGCAGCGTGCCGATCGTGTTCGCGGCCGTTTCCGATCCAGTCGGCGCCGGCTTTGTCGACAGCTTGGCCCGGCCGGGCGGCAACGTAACCGGCTTCATGGCTTTCGAATGGAATTTGAGCGGGAAATGGTTGGAACTGCTCAAGGAGGTCGCGCCGGGCGTAAAGCGAGCGGCCGTTCTTCGCGATGCCGCCAATCCTGGCGGGCTCGCCCAGTTCAGCGCCATCCAGATCGTGGCGCCATCGCTCGCGGTGGAGGTGAGCGCGGTCAACGTGCGCGACGCCGGGGAGATCGAGCGCTCGATCGCGGCCTTCGCGCGCTCAGCCAATGGTGGCTTGGTCGTGACATCGACCGCAACCGCGACGGTTTATCACGATCTGATCATCATGCTGGCGGCCCAGCACAAGCTGCCCGCCGTCTATGGCAACCCGTTCAGCGTGACTGGTGGCGGCCTGGTCTCATATGGGCCCGACTACGCCGACCAGTTCCGACGCGCGGCCGGCTATGTCGATCGCATCCTCAAGGGCGAGAAACCCGCAGACCTTCCGGTGCAGGCGCCGACCAAATACGAACTGGTGGTCAACCTCAAGACTGCCAAGGCGATCGGCCTCGACGTGCCGGCCTCGGTGCTTGCGCGTGCCGACGAGGTGATCGAGTGAAACGGCGTAAGTTCATATCGCTGCTCGGCGGCGCGGCTGCGTGGTCGCTCGCAGCTCGCGCGCAGCAACCGTCGATGCCGGTAATCGGATTTCTCTCGGGCAGGACGCAGACTGCCGATGCCCACCTTGTTGTCACGTTCCACAAGGGCCTCAAAGAAAGTGGTTATATTGAGGGACAAAACATCACGACGGAATACCGGTGGGCGGAGGGGCACTACGATCGCCTACCGGAATTAACGGCCGAACTGGTTCGCCGTCAGGTGGCTGTGATTATGGCCGGGGGCGTTCCCACAGCACTTGCGGCCAAGGCGGCGACCACGACAATCCCGGTTGTCTTTGTGTTTGGCGTCGATCCGGTCAAGCTTGGCCTTGTCGCCAGTTTGAACCAACCGGGAGGCAATATCACGGGTGTGAACTGGTTCTCCAATATCGTGCCGGCGAAGCGGTTTGGGCTACTGCATGAACTGGTGCCCAAAGCTCGTACTATCGGCTTTGTCATGAACCCGGGCGCTCCGACTGCGGAGTCTGACATGCGAGATGTGCAGGCTGCGGCGGATGCACTCGGCGTCAAGCTGCTTGTGGTGAAAGCCGCCTCTGATCGAGAGCTCGACAGCGCCTTTGGCATTCTTGTCCAGCAGCAAGCTGATGCGTTCTTCGTAGACGCTGATCTGTTCTTAAACAGTCGGGCAGATCAAATCATCGCACTCGCAGCGCGTCACCGTTTGCCAGGAAGCTATCCTTTGCGTGAGTACGTCGAAGCCGGCGGCCTGATGAGTTATGGAGCCAGCCTTGCCGACGCATTTCGTTGGGCCGGCATCTACAGCGGCAGGATACTACAAGGTCAACATCCTGCTGACCTTCCAATAATGCAGTCGACCAAATTTGAGTTCGTGATCAATATGAAGACTGCGAAATCCCTCGGCATCGACGTGCCGCTCGGAGTATCGGCCGCCGCAGACGAGATTATCGAATAGGCCGCAATTTGCTGCTCCTGCTCAGGTCCGTAAGCGTGTCCATCTTGGACTGCGATCATGGCTCATAAGCAAATCGTCGTGATTAGTTTCCTCGCTGTGAGCCTGCTGCTCGCTGCGGGTGCCACACGCGCCGAAGATTTCTCCCGCAAGCCGATCAAGCTCCTGGTCGGCGCTTCATCAGGAGGCACCACCGACACCATGGCGCGGGCGATTGCGACGCCGCTTTCGTCAACACTCGGTCGGCCCGTGATCGTCGAGAATCGGCCAGGGGCTGGCGGCAACCTTGCCGCCGATGCAGTTGCAAAATCGTCGCCCGACGGATCGACGCTTCTGGTCGCCTTCACGAGCCACACCATCAACGCCACGCTTTATCACAAGCTGCTGTACGATCCGGTCGCCGACTTCACGCCGATCAGCATGATCGCGACCGTGCCGAGCCTGCTGGTCGGCCATCCCAAACTACAGGCACCGGACCTCGCTTCGCTTATCGCCCTCGCCAAAGCCAAGCCCGGAACCCTCAGCATCGCGATTGGCGGCATCGGCTCGTCGCTGCACCTCGCCGCCGAGCAGCTCAAAATGATGGCGGGCCTTGATCTGCTCATCGTGCCTTACAAGGGCACGGCCCCGGCGCTGACGGACCTGCTCGGTGGTCAGGTCGACCTGATGTTCATCAGCCTCGTCACCGGCGCGGCGCAGGTGCGCGCTGACAAGCTGCGCGGATATGGCGTCACCAGCGCGCAGCGGCAGCCGTCATTTCCCGGTCTGCCAGCAATCGGCGAGGTGGTGAAGGGCTTTGAATCGACGGCATGGTTCGGTGTGTTCGCGCCAGCGCAACTCTCGGCCGAGCTCACCGACCGGCTCAACGCCGCGATCCGCGGGGCGCTTGATGACCCCAAACTGCACGCGCAGTTCGAGAGCGAGGGCGCCACGCCCGCCAAAATGAGTGCAGCCGACTTCGCGTCGTTCGTGCGCGCCGACGTGGCGCGCTGGGCGCCAATCGTGCGACAGTCTGGCGCTCGGCCGGAGTGATCTTGTTGCATCAAAAGTCGGGCCTCGCATGGAAGGGGCACCTGCCAAGCCACGGAATGTGGGAATGCAGGCGCGCAACCCTGCGGTCTATCGTTGCATTTGTGCTGATATGCGCTTGTGTTGCATCGGTAGAGGCCCAACCGGCACCTTCCGATGCCGAGAGGAATGCGGTTGCGCCGCCCGATGATCGAATCCGCCGCGCGTGCATACCGGCTGCCGCTCGAATTCTTCGCGCGCGTCATTTGGCAAGAAAGCCGGTTCCAACCTGACGTGGTTGGGCCAACTACGCGCAGCGGCGAACGAGCGCAGGGCATCGCGCAGTTCATGCCGAAGACTGCTGCGGAGCACCAGCTCCTTAACCCATTCGATCCAGTGCAGGCCTTGCCGAAGTCGGCGGAATTCTTGCGCGAGCTGCGCGACCAATTCGGCAATCTGGGCCTTGCCGCTGCTGCCTATAATGCCGGGCCACAGCGCGTGCGCGACTGGATGAAAGGAGCGCGCACGCTTCCAGATGAGACCCGTCGCTACGTCCTGGCTATCACCGGGACATCCGTCGACGATTGGGCGAAGGGCGCCAAGGGCGAGCCCGGTCAAGCCGGCACGCCGAATTGCCGCCAGCTGATGGCTCTGTTGAAACAGGCGCCGAATCCCTTCATGGACAAGCTGGAGGAGCGAATCAATTTGGTTAGCGCAAGCCCCTGGGGCGTGCAGCTCAGTGCCGGATTCTCCCGCGATCGGGCGATAGCCGCCTACGCCGCAATCGCAAGGCGTTATGATAAAATTTTGGCGGGGCACGATCCAAGCATCCTGAGCATCACGCTGCACCGCCCCGGCACGCCGACGTTCTATCAAGTGCGCGTCGGAGCCGAGACCCGTGAATCTGCCGCGGCTCTCTGCGCGAACATTCAACGAGCCGGCGGTCCGTGCATGGTATTGCGCAACTTCCGCAGTGCGAACTGAGGGGACCGAATGCAATTCGTTCGACTGAAGCGACGTGAGGTTATCACGCTCCTTGGTGGTGCAGCGGCATGGCCGTTGATTGCGCGTGCGCAACAGACAAAGGCGATGCCGCGTATCGGTTATCTCTCGTTTGCCTTCGGCGGCCTCGGTGCGGACGCATTTCGCGAAGGTCTGCGTGGGCTCGGTTATATCGAGGGGCAGAACGTGCTGGTGGAAGACCGGCGAGCGGGCAAGCAAAGCCAATTGGACGACCGCCGCCGAGCTGGTCGCGAGCAAAGTGGATATCATCGTCTGCGGCGGCTCGCAGGCAACCCGTGCGGCGCTGGCACAGACCAAGACGATCCCGATCGTGACGCTGAGCAGCGATCCGGTTGCCGTCGGATTTGTCGCGAGCCTCGCCAAGCCCGGCGGCAATGTCACCGGGGTGAGCCTGCTCGCTCCGGAACTGGCGGGCAAGCGGCTGGCGCTGCTCAAGGAGTTGCTTCCAAGCATGACCAAGGTTGCGGTGCTGTGGAACCCGGACGATCCGACCGTGCACCTGTCGCTGGAGGAGACCAAAGTGGCCGCCGCGAGATTGGTGCTCACCCTGCAGATCCTTGAGACCCGCGACGCCGAAGCCATCGATGGCGCGGTGGTCGCGGCAGCAAACGAGCGGGCACAAGCGCTCCTGCTGATGCCAACCCCGCTCTACGATGGACGTGCCGAGCACATCGCAGGGTTTGCCATGGGGAAGCGGTTGCCGACACTCTATTTCAGCAAGGAGGCCGTCAAGCTCGGTATGCTCATGTCCTATGGTCCTGACCTCGTGGCGACCATCCGCCGCCAGGCGTATTTTGTCGACCGCATCCTCAAGGGAGCAAAGCCGGCTGACCTTCCGGTCGAGCAGCCGACCAGGTTCGAGCTGACCGTGAACCTCAAGACCGCCCGGGCACTCGGCCTCACGATTCCGGCAACGCTGCTTGCGACCGCCGACGCGGTGATCGAATAGCGCCGCAATTCGCTGCGGTGCAAGCGACTGCCAGCTACGACCAATGCTGATCGCACCCCAAGAGCGGCATTCGAATCTTGGGCCGGGGCGTACAAAAGATTAAGAATCGATTAACGACGGTGCGGTATATTATCGTCGGTTCGGATTGGGCGGATTGAGATGGACGACACGCAACTATTGGGTCCGCGGGTCTACAAGGCAGGCAAGATCGTCTTCAACGAGCGCCGCGCTGCCATTGATTGCGTGGTGCGAAATCTGTCGGACAGGGGCGCATTGCTGCAGGTCGCAAGCCCGCTGGGAATTCCACAAACGTTTGATTTGGTATGCGGCGATACGATTGCCCAGCCGTGCCAGGTTCTATGGTGCAAAGAATAGCAGATCGCCGTCGAGTTTCGGCGCTGATGTGTCTCCTCGTCTTGCTGCGCCGCAAACTCCGTCGAGGTAAAGCCTGTGCGCATCGTACTGGTTGAGCCGAGCCGGGCGGTACAGCGGGTTATGACCGAGTATATCGGTCGGGAGCATGAAGTGCTCGCCTTCAGCGAGGGGCAAAAAGCTCTCGACCGCATCCGTTGCGACGACAGTGTCCGCACCCTCATGACCAGCGTGCATCTGTCCGATATCTCCGGGATTGAGCTTTGCGCAGCAGCGCGCAAGACGGTGGGCGCCCACCGGCCGTTCTTCATCATGGTGATGTCGTCGAGCGAGGATTACAGCCTGGCGGTGCAGGCCCTGGACAATGGCGCCGACGACTTCATTCGCAAGCCGCCTTTTGCCGAAGAGCTCAGGGCGCGACTGCGCGCGGCTGATCGGCTGACATTGACGCAGCGCGAGCTCATCAAGCTGGCATCGACCGACCCGTTGACCGGGCTGCTCAACAGGCGCGCCCTATTCGGTAATGTTGCTGAAGCCTGCCGGGCAGCCGATGCCGGAACGGCTCTTTCAGCCATTATTTTCGACATCGACCATTTCAAGTCCGTCAACGACCGGCATGGACATGAAATGGGGGACAGCGTCCTGGTGGGTGTGAGCGCACTGGCGAAAACAGCCGCAACAATTGTCGGCCGCCTCGGCGGCGAAGAGTTTTGCCTGCTCGAGCACTGCGAGCTTGATGAGGCCGTTGCGATCGCTGAGGGTTTGCGTCGCTCGATCGCGGACCTGCGCTTTCCGCCCCGTGACGGCTTTGGTATAACGTGCAGCTTTGGCGTCGCGGAATGGGAGAAAACGGCGACACCATCGACTACCTTTTAAGACGCGCGGATGTGGCTTTGTACGACGCCAAAAAAACCGGACGAGACCGCGTGGTCGCCTCGAATAGCTTTTCGATCACCCATCAGCATGATGCATGGCGCGGCATTGCACGCGCAGCAACGCGAAAAACCCAGCAGGCGTAAGACCGCATCACTTGCACAGTCCCGTCATTCCGGGGCGCCAGCGGCGAACCCGGAATCCAGTAATCAACGGGAATGGCAGTGGTTACTAGGTTCCCCGGCTCCCTCGCTACGCTCGGTCCCGGGGAATGACGCCGATATGATCCCAATTTTGAAACCGCTCCACTAGCCCGACTTTCTCAACTGGGGCACCATGGAACCTTCGAATTCTGAACGGCAGCCAAATCGATGAATGATGTTTCGTCTGGCAATGTCGCGCGCGGTATCGCCGAAGAGCTCGCCGGCTGCGGTGTGAAGCTTGTCGCCTCGCTGCCCGATAACTGGCTGATGGGCCTGATCACCGCCATCGACCAGGACAGGCGCTTCGTTCATGTCCGGGTGAACCGCGAGGAGAGCGCGATCGGTCTTTGCTCGGGCGCCTATATGGGCGCGCTCGGATCGGCGGCGCTGATGGGTGCCTCCGGTTTCATGACCGTGGTCTACGCCATTACCAAGATCAACTATACCTACGAGATTCCGTTGTTCCTGGTGCTCACGCTGCGCGGTGCCGTCGGCGATCATCACAAGCACCATGTCTCCAACGGCCTCTATCTTCGTGCCGTGCTGGAATCCATCAATCTGCCCTATCAAGTTATCGAATCCGCAAAAGACATTCCGGCGATCTCGCGCTGTTTTCATCACACCCGCATTTACACGCGGCCCATGGCCGTGCTGCTCACGCGCGATCTTCTGGCGGGACGAGCGGCATGAATTACCTCGATTGTTTCCGCGCGCTTGCGGCGCGGCGCACCGATCAGATCGTCGTCACGTCAGCGGGGAATTCGAGCCAGGCCTGGTGGGCCGTGACCCGTGACAGCGAGGCGAGCTTTTATCTCGACGCCTCCATGAGTCTGTCGAGCATGTTTGCCTCGGGACTCGCCCTGGCGCAGCCGGAGCTCAAGGTTTGGGCGTTCATGGGCGACGGCGCTTTTTGCATGAACCCGGGCATGCTCATGGTCGAGCGCGAGATGAATCTGCCGAACCTCGTCCATTTCCTGGTTTCCAATCGGGTTTACGGCGCAACATCGAACGCGGCCCTGCCGAATTTCGCAACCAATGACTATGCAGCCATGGCGCGCGCCATGGGTCTTGAGCGCGTGTTCGAATTCCGCAGCATCGAGGCGCTCGAGCGCGACTTCGCCCAGCTTTCGGCCGCCAATGCTCCGGGGCACACTTTTGTGGTGCTGGAGGTCGCGCCGTTCTCCGAGGCGGAGCAGAAGATGGAGCAGCCGCCGTTCGACGGCCCGGAGCTGAAATTTCGCTTCGGTCGCCACATTGAGGCGCGCACCAGCTGCAATATTTTCGGGTACCGGCTTTAGCCGCGAAGTGCCGGGAACTCCAAGCCTATTCTCCCCGACCGTTCGGATAGTTCCCGTTCCGCATTAGCGTTCGTTTGCGTTATTGCCATCGCGGATTGTACGCTGACAGCGTGGAATGTAGCAGCCGCGGGAGCGCGCCGTGTGGAACATCGTCTGGATTATCATCATTGGCTTTCTCGCAGGCGTGATCGCGCGCTTCCTCTCGCCGGGTCCTAACAATCCAACGGGCTTCCTGCTCACGACAGCGCTCGGGATTATCGGTGCGTTCGTGAGCACCTTCATCGGCCAGGCCATTGGCTGGTACCGGCTTGATCAGGGCGCGGGCCTGATCGGCGCAACCGTGGGCGCGCTGATCGTGTTGTTCGTGTGGCACAGGCTCGTCGCCCGTCGCGTCATTCGCGATCCCGGCGTTCCCGGCTCGCCGCGCACTGGGGCCTAGCAAAGGCCCCGTTCCAACACGCAGTGCGACGGCAGCGCTGTGTGTTGACGAATTCAGCTCTCGTTGCGAAGTGACCGAGATAGGAGGCAATCATGGGACTGCTCGATGTCCTTAATGGAATGATGAATGGCCCGCGCGGGCAACGCCAGCCCAGCAGCAAGGGAGGCGGCGGGATGTCGCCGTTGATGATGGCCCTGCTTGGGCTCCTTGCCTACAAAGCGCTCAAGGGTCGTAGTGCTCGCGGCGCTGCCCCGAGCAGCGGACCCGCCACCACCCGGCCGTCCGGCGGCGCTCCAGCCGCGGGCAAACAAGGCGGTGGGCTCGGCGATATTCTCGGCGAATTGCTCGGCGGCAAGGCCGGAAGCACGCCAGGCAGCGGAGCAAGACCCGGCGCAGCCCCAGGCGGGGCCGGCCCGGGCCGCAGCCTGAATGATTTGATTCCCGGCGGATTGGGTGGGCTCCTCGGCGGCGCGGCAGCCGGAACCGTGCTCAGCGGCGGCCTCGGCAATCTCATCAAGGAGCTTGAAGAGCGCGGACATGGCAGCGCCGCGCAGTCCTGGGTCGGCACCGGCCCCAACCACGAAATCGCTCCACATGACCTCGCGAACGCGTTAGGCAGCGACACGCTCGATGAGCTTTCCCAGCAAACCGGAATGGGCCGTGATGAATTGGCCTCCGGGCTCAGCCAGTTCCTGCCCGAGCTGGTGGATCAGCTCACACCACACGGTCGGATTCCGACGGAGGAGGAAGCGGCCCGGATGGTCTGACGCTGCTTCCACGAATGCTCGCCGTAGCCCGGATTGAGTGAAGCGAAATCCGGGGCGGCCTTCGCGCATTTCGCTTCGCTCAACGGACTACGATGCCATGTCGCTCAAGGACATCAAGACCTGGGGCTACCAGCTTCAGAACATCAAGCCGGCGAAGATTGCGGGGACGTCCTACGATCTCGTCGTGATCGATTATGCCAGCGATGACGGTGCGTTCTCGCCGGCACAAGTCGAGGAGATGAAGCACAAGCCTGACGGATCACGCCGGCTTGTGATCTCGTATATGAGCATCGGGGAAGCGGAAACCTACCGGCCTTATTGGAACAAGGAGTGGAAGAAGCAGCCGCCCGGGTGGCTCGGCAAGGAAAACCGCGAGTGGCGCGGCAACTACGCGGTGCGATTCTGGCAGCCCGAATGGCAAACCATCATCTTCGATTATGTCGATAAGATCGTGTCGGCCGGTTTCGACGGCGTCTATCTGGACAAGGTCGACGAGTTCGAGGAGATGGGCCACGAACAGGAGATGATCGAGTTCGTCCGCCGCATCTCGTCGCGCGTGAAGGCGAAACGGCCCGATTTCCTGGTCATCTCGCAGAACGGCGATGCCCTCCTTGCCAACAAGCAGTTTCGCGATGTCATTGATGCCTTCGCGCGCGAAGATCTGTTTCTGGGCGAGGACGACGACGGCAAGCCCAACAAGCCCGCGAGCGTCACGGAGAGCATCGCCCGGTTGAAGCTTCTTGCGGCGGAGGGAAAGCCGGTCCTGGTGGTGGAATACCCAAGGAACAATCAGCAGGCGGAACAGGTCCGGCGGGACATTGCAGCGCTCGGCTTCGTCGGTCACACCGCCCGGCGTGACCTCGACAGGGTATAGTGCTCAGGCCGTGTGCCCGGGGTCGAGGTGCTTCGGGTTCTGAGTGATGCTTTCGTCGAGCGCAGGCGCCGGCGCTGGTTCTCCCGGCTGCCCGCGCGGGCCCATTTGCGCACGCGCAATATCGTCTTCGCTGGGACGATCGCCTTCGCGCCCAGCGCGCACCTTTGCGAGCGTTCTGGGATCGGGCAACATGTCATTCCTTGGCGCCGCGCCGGGACTGGTTGAGACGGGCTCTGTCCTGGCTTGCGCGCGCGCTCTCTGCGTATTGCGCCTTCGTGCAGACAGCCGCTGCACAAGCGCGTAAATCAGCACGCCCGCGAGGATGATCGCGCCGACAATTGCGGCAATGCTCCGTACGGTCAGCTGCCCTAACGTTTCTAGCATGGGTTCTCCACGCCACACCCCAACGTGTAGCCAGGGGCCAGGTTCCTATCCGAAATGCTCTCCTTCGTAGGCGGCAACGTATCCTGAACTCAACGGGCCGATTGCTTTGAGGCTTGCGCCAGCTCCCATATGCGTTGTGGTGTGAGCGGCAGCTCGCGTAATTCGGCGCCGCAGCTGCCGAGCGCATTGGCGACGGCATTCGCCATCACGCCGCCGGCGGCAATAATGCCGCCTTCGCCGGCCCCTTTGGCGCCCAGCGGATTGATCGGGGAAGGATGCTCTTCCAGCACGATCGCGCGGATATTCGGGAAATCGCTGGCGGTAGGAATGAGATAGTCGGCGAGCGAGCCGGTGAGCAGCTGCCCCTCCGCATCATATTGCAGGTGCTCCATGACCGCGCCGCCCAGCCCTTGCACGACCGAACCGATCGCCTGCCCGCGCACGGTCAAGGGATTGATGATGCGCCCGCAGTCCTCGACCACGACATAGTCGATGAGCTCGACATGGCCGAGCTTGGCATCGACCGCCACGTGAGCGGCATGCGCGCCGTAAGTATAGGTGTGCTTCTTGTTGAGGAATGCGCCCTCGGCCGAAATGCCGGTCTTCGACAGGCCACGCAGGGAAATGAATTTGCCGTTGGGGCCCGTCGCCTTGTTGCCTTCCGTAAGGGTCACCTCGTTATCCTTGCAGCCCAAACGCTTTGCGGCTTCGAGCCGAATGGCCGCGCGCAGATTCTCCGCCGCGGCAAGGATGGCGGAGCCCCCCATCACGATCGAGCGCGAGTGATAGGCGCCGTAGCCATCGCTCACATAGGACGTGCTGCCGTGAAAGACGCCACGGATGCCGCTCATGGGCACTTCGAGCGCATCGGCGGCGATCTGAGCGAAAGCGGTTTCCAATCCTTGGCCGATCGCGGAGGAGCCGACATAGACCGAGAAATCACCTTCCGGCTCGAGCGTGATGCGCGCGGTCTCCTTGGGCCCCGCGGCGCCGCCCTCGATAAAACAGCCGACGGCGAGCCCGTGATGACGCCCATTCACGGCCGTGCCGGCGAGCTTTGATTTTTCCTCCCAATCGATCTCGGCAAGGCAGCGGTCGAGCGTGACGCGATAGTCGCCGCTGTCGAGCTCGTCCTTGCTTTCGAACGGTGTGATGGTGGCAAGCTGGTAGGGCATCTCGTCACGCGCGACGAGATTGCGGCGGCGAAATTCGACGCGATCGATGCCGAGATCGCGCGCCACCATGTCGAACAGCCGCTCGCGAAAGAAATCTGTCTCGAATCGCCCGGGCCCGCGATAGGTGCCGACCGGCGTCTTGTTGCTCAGGAGAAGCGAGACCTCGATATCGATATTCTCGATGCGATAAGGTCCGGACATGAATTGCGCGACGTTGCGGGCCCCGACTGCCCCATTCGTGCGCATATAGGCGCCGACATCAACATAGGCGTGCCCGCGCAGGCCAAGGATCGAGCCGTCGCGCGTGCAGGCGATTTCGATATCGCATTGCGCTTCACGCGCATGATTGACGGTCATCAGATGCTCGCGCCGGTCCTCGGTCCATTTCACCGGCCGGCTGGCGTGGCGCGCGGCGAATGGAATGAGAAAATCCTCGGGATAGAACTCCCCGCGCGCGCCGAATCCGCCGCCGACGTCGTTTTCAACGAGCTCGACCGCGCTTTCCGGCAGGCCCATTTGCTTCGCGAGCGTGCGCCGGTTGAAGAACAACACCTTCGCAGCGCCGAAGACCGTAAGTTTTCCCCGCGCCGCGTCCCACTGCGCCAACAGCCCGCGCGGCTCCATGGGAAGCGCCATGTGGCGCTGGGTATGCAAATTTTCGCGCCGGGTGTAAGGCGCATCCTTGAACGCGGCCGCGGCATTGCCCCGCACCGCGCGAAACTTCATTGCAACGTTGCTGGCGCTTTCGTCGAACAGCAGCGTTGCATTGCGTGGAGATGTCTGGCGCCCAGTTACCGCAGGAAGCGGCTCGATATCGACCTCGATTGAACCGAGCGCATCCTCGGCGATTGCGGGCGTTTGCGCGAGCAACACCGCGATGGCCTCGC
>Ga0306920_100007216_pt1 | contig 14604 bp, 15 predicted proteins | sample flu12Cox44000170_FD_204666 | JGI IMG/M metagenome (GOLD analysis project Ga0306920, IMG submission 204666) | Lab enrichment of tropical soil microbial communities from Luquillo Experimental Forest, Puerto Rico - flux4day.12C.oxic.44.000.170 (v2)... | ecosystem: Environmental > Terrestrial >...
CATGCGCGTCGCATACGGACCCTAATGGGACTGAGACAGGCCGAACGAGCGGACCGGGCCATGGGCGTCGCGAGCTGATCGCGGTTGCCGGTATGGCGCTGTTCGCGTGGCCGGCCATGGCGCGTGCGCAACAGGCGGCCAAAGTTTCGCGGATCGGATATCTCCGTTTCAGTACTGCTGTAGGCGATTCCGACAGAATAGAGGCGCTCCGGGCAGGGTTACGCGCTCTCGGTCACGTTGAGGGCAGGAATCTTGTCATTGAGTTTCGCAGGGCGGAGACGGTCGAGCAGCTGCAGGAGGCGGCCGCCGAGTTGGTCCGCTTGAACGTCGACGTTATTTTTGCAACCTCTTCTACCGAGACCGAACGCGCCAGGCAGGCAACCAAGACAATCCTTATCGTCTTCGCGACGCATGCCGACCCCGTTGTGCTCGGACATGTGGCAAGGTTGTCACGGCCAGGCGGCAACATTACGGGCTTGTCGATCGCACAAACCGAGTTCACCGCCAAGTCGCTGGAGATATTGAAGGAGACCGTACCGCATGCCACGAGGTTCGGCGTGCTGTGGACTCCCACCGCCCCTTCGGGAGACCCTACCCGGCGCGCCGCAGAGGCCGCTGGCGAAAAGCTTCGCATCCCGGTCAAGAGCGTTTCGGTGCGCGCCGTCGCCGACTTCGCTGGAGCTTTCGCAGCTATGGCGCGAGATCGCGTCGACGCCGTTTTCGTCCACGGGTCCGCCCTTACCGCTCGTCATAACTCCCCGCTTCTGGCCCAACTCGCACTGAAGCACCGGCTACCGAGCATGTTCCAGGTCGAGGCCAATGTCCAAGCTGGCGGGCTGATGTGCTACGCGCCGGATCTCCTAGATCTGACGCGGCGCTCCGCAGTCTATATCGACAAGATCCTCAAGGGGGCCAAACCAGCCGACTTACCCGTGGAGCAGGCTTCCAAGTACGAGCTTGTCATCAACCTGAAGACCGCGAAGGCGCTGCGTCTCACCATCCCGCCCTCACTACTGCTGCGGGCGGATCAGCTGATCGAGTGAGTCGACGATTGAGCTGCCCAACATCACGCCGCAACGGACCGGGGGCTCGCTTCGCTCGCCCTCCGGCCGCTGAGCGTGAGCGCTCGGCAGGTCCACAATCATTACTTTTCGCGGACCGACACGCAACGCCTCACGTCGTTCTCGATGGCGAAGACCATCGTTGGGCTGCTGATCGGGATCGCAGTGAGCGAGGGCGCTATTCGCTCCATCGATGAGCGGGCGGAGGTGTACGTTCCCGAGCTGAAGGGCACCGCGTACGGTCGGACGCCCATCAAGGCGTTGCTCCAGATGGCCTCCGGGGTGGCCTTTCGGGAGGACTACACGGACAGGACCAGCGACATCGCGACGCTTGGGCGGGCCACGCTGGGCCAGGAACCCGGCGGCGGCTTGGCCGCGGTCACGCGGTTCAACACCCGCAACGCCGAGCCGGGACAGCTCTTCTCCTACGCGTCGTCGGAGTCGATGGTCCTCGGCCTCGTACTCGCGCGCGCCACGCGCCGCTCGGTGTCCGACTACGCGAGTGCGAAGCTCTGGCTGCCGCTCGGCGCCGAAGCGGACGCGACATGGAGCATTGACGCCACGGGGCAGGAGATCACCTTCGCGTGCTTCAACGCCGTGCTGCGGGATTGGGGACGCCTTGGACTCATGCTTGCGAACGACGGCCAATGGGCAGGCAAGACCATCGTTCCTCGCGAATGGTTGCTCGAGTCGACGACCACACGCGTCGGCCCGCGTCCCCCCGAGGACGGGAGCGCTCCGAGGAGGTCTTTTTCACGACGAACCACGCCGGAGTCCCCGAACCTCCTGTATGGCTATCATGTGTGGCTGCAGTCCGGACCGGACCGGCAGTTTTCGCTGCGCGGCCTTCGGGGGCAATTCGTCTTCGTGGATCCGGGATCGAAGCTGGTGCTGGTGCAAACCGCGGCGCGCGAGGTTGGCTTCCCGGAGGAGGAGTTGTTTACGCTCTGGGCCGCGCTACGATCACAGTAGCGCCAGTAGCACGGGTCCCGCTCAGTCGCGGACGCGTCGGCGTGATGGCTGCGGTGGCAGAACTTATCACGGGCTCTCGAGCCTCGCTCGGACGCGCTCGATCAGAACGTCGTCTGGCGCCATCGTGATGACCTCGCCGTCGGGCGCCGGGTCGATTACGTCCACGCCCCACTCGCGCAGCGCGGCGGCGGAGGCGCGTGCCCTCGGGTGGTTCCAGAGCGGCATGTTGGCCGAGATCGCGACGATCACCGATGTGCCGCGGCCGATTGCCTCTGCGACGACCGACAGCGCCAGGTTGTCGGCGATGCCAGCGGCCAGCTTGTTGAGCGAGCCAAATGAGCACGGCGCCACCAGCACCAGCCCGAACGGCGGACTGGGAAGGATCGCCTCGTCGAAGTAGCTTTCGACCACGCGGTGGGGCGACCCGGGCGGCAAGGCAAGCACCATCTCGCGTGCCGAGACAACCCGTGCCGCGTTCGGCGTAGGGATCACGACGAGGCGTGGACCCAGCTGGGCCAACTGGGGGAGGATTTCAGGGACCCGTCTCGCTGTTCCTGCGCCGGTAACGATGAGGTACAAGTGGTCAAGCACAGGTCGATCATACCGGCCTAGACCACAAATGGACCTCAAACTCCATAGGTCAGCAAGATCGCCGACCGCGGGTATATCATCGTGCCCGGCAAGATCGAGTTCGAGGGGCGCAGCACCCGTGAGCTGCGCGAGAACGAGCTGGTGAAGAAGTACTACCTGGGCGTCTAGGAGGACACGACATGACCCCGAAAGGCTTCTCGCACATCGGCCTCTCCACGCGAGACCTGGACCGGACGCGCGACTTCTACGAGAACGTGCTCGGGTTCAAGGCGGTGCGCTGCGACATCTTGAAGGTCAAGGAGGGCGGCCAGATCCGCCACGTCTTCTTCGACACGGGGCGCAACCAGCTCATCGCCTTCATGGAGGCCCAGGACGTGCCGGGCATCCCGGCGGACTACGACGCGGGGATCAACCGGGGGCTCGGGGTGCCGAACGTGTTCTACCACTTCGCGTTCGAGGCCGGCACGGTGGCGGCGCTCGACGACAAGCGCCGCGAGCTGATCGCCAAGGGCGTCGAGGTCACCGAGGTGGTGGACCACGACTGGGCCAAGTCGATCTACTTCAAGGACCCCAACGGGATCCAGCTCGAGTTCTGCTCCTACACCCGCAACCTCGGCGCCGACGACGCGCTGATGCAGCACCGCGCCGAGATCTCGACCAAGCGGCTGGGGCTGCAGGACCCGACGGCGATGAGCCGGGCCGGGCGCGCCTGAGCTAGCGCCGGGGCGCGCGGTCCGGTCGGCCGGCATCCCCGGCTGCTCGACCACCGCGATGGTGGCCGCGGGCCTGTGGGCCGCGCGGGCCCCGGCCACCGCCTCCTCCACGGTCGCCGCCGTCTCCCAGCCGAGGTGGCGCGGCAGCACCGAACCCTGCCTTCGCCGAGAAGTTCATCGGAACTTGCAAAAAAGCGCGGACTTCAAGTGTTCGCGGTTACCGACCACAATTGCGTCGACTGGTACCCTGTTCTCCGAGAGGAAGGCGATAAGCAGGGCGTCTACGTTTTTCCTGGCGTCGAAGTCAGCGTCAACCGATGTCATCTCCTGGTCGTGCGCGTGCCCTTCGCCCGGCTCGCTCCGGCCTTCTTCCGCGCCATCGCCGACTCCTCAGCCCCGGATGGGCCCGCCGGCGGCTTCTCCGCTCGCGGTCGGGTCGGGCCGTCGATCGCCGGCTTCGTCGACGAGGTCGCCGGTGCCGTCGTCGGTGTTCACCATCCAGAGCGAGAAGTCCCCGAGGAAGCGCCGGAAGCCCGGCAGGTGCTCGGTCGGAAAGGCATAGCGCTCGGGCGCGCGCTCCAACACGCGGTCGAAGCACGCGAGCCACTCGCGGCGGGCCCGCGGAGTGATCGCGAAGGCGAGATGCCGGGCCCGCATCATCGGGTTGCCATATCGCTGGTGATAGAGCGGCGGGCCCCCGAGGAGCCCCACGAAGAACGCGGCCGACCTCCGCGAGGCCGCCGCCAAGTCGGCCGGAAAGAGCGGGCGCACGCTCGACCGCTCGAGCTCGCCGTAGAGGTCTCCTATCATGCGGAACACGTTGTCCTCGCCCATCGCGCCGTAGATCTCGCGGCTCGGCGGGCTGATCCGCGTCGGGTCGATGGGGGGACGTAGACCTGCCGGCTCATCGCCGGCCGCTCGCGGCGCCGTCGATCCGGTAGACGCGCGCGGCGGTGTCGTGGAACAGGGCGGCCCGATTGGCAGCGGAGAAGCCCCGGGTCAAGCTCTTGAACGCGTTCCAGAGCACGTGGTACGCGCAGCTCGCCTTGTCGACGGGGAAGTTGCTCTCGAACATCGCGCGGCCGGGGCCGAAGCAGTCGATCGCGTGGAGATACCAGTCGCGCGTCGCCCCGACCAGCTCCGCCGAGGTCGCGGGGCGATCGGCGCGATGGAAGCCGAACCCGTTGATCGGCATCACGAGGCCGCCCAGCTTGGCCACGACGTTCGGGCAGCCGGCCACCTCGCGGATCGCCTCTTTCCACTGGGCGAAGACCTCCGCTCGCCGGCCAGCGTAGGGGCCGATGCCGAGGGGGCCGCCGAAGTGGTCGAGCACGATCGCCGTGTCGGGAAACGCGCGGGCGAGCGCGGTCACCTCGCGGAGCTGGGGATGGTAGAGCCAGGCGTCGAAGCTCAGGTCGCGCCGGCCCAGCTCGCGAAAGCCCCTCCGGAATGCCGCGGCGCCGAAGAGCCCCGGCGGCGGATTGGTGTGGGAGTTGCGCACGTCGGGGCTCGCGTCCCAGCCGGCGGCGTGGCGGATGCCGCGAAAGCGCGGGCTCGCCGCGATGTGCGCGTCGAGCACGGGCCCCACCCGCTCGCCGAGCGTGAGGTCGGCGTAGCTGACGATGCCGGCGGCGACGCGCGCCGGGCCGTAGCGGCCGCTCGCGCTCATGGCCGCCACACCGTTGACGAACTCGGTCTCTCCGACCGGCCTGAACTCCTCGGGCCCGTCCGCCCGGTACATCGACATGCACTCGACGAACACGGTCGCCACGACGTTGTGCCCGGCGGTGTCGGCCAGCAGCTCGTCCAGCAGGTAGCGGCGGCCGGGGTGATCCCACAGATGATGATGCGGGTCGCAAATCGCCAGGTCGGGCTCGGCGATGTCCTCCCTGACCTGGGCCAACCACTGATCTCGGTCCATGGTCTCTCCTCGCGTTGCATCTTGGCCGACCCCGCCCGGTCGGGCAAGCGGAGCAGAACGTATCGGTCGCTCGTGATCGTGTCGCGATGTTCGCGCTGCTCCAACGATGCCGAAGCCTAAAGACCCCGACCGAGGCAGTTTACCGATGGTAGTTTTACACGTGCTCGCGTGCGGCGACCTGTCCGTCGAGCGCGTTCCGGGGACGGGTCGGGTCGCGGCGCTCGAGCTGAAGCACTGTTCCGGCCGACCGGCAGTCGCGGCCGAGATGTGCCGCCCGTGGCGCGACCATCACGATGCGATTGTCGCCGCCACCACTGGGCGCGATGCCCTGGGTCCAGCGCGTGCTCGAGGCGCCCGACTGCCACCTCGGCCTCGGGAAGCTGTGCCCGCGCTCGGGCCAGCGCGAGCGGGCGCGCCAGTACCTCACCACCGCGACGACGCTGTACCGCGAGATGGACATGCCGTTCTGGTTGGAGCAGGCGGACGAGGAAATGAGGGGATCGAGCTAGTGCTCTGCCCAGAATGCCGCTGAGCATAGCCAACGGTTAGCCCGCGGCGGCGGTGGTCGCCGCCCGAGTGGCCCCTGACGTAATCTGCCAGACTCGGACACCGCCCCAGAAACTAAGAGCTCGATGCCACGGCGCGCGGTACCAGGTAGCTCACGGGTCGTTGGAAGGCTGGGTGCACCGGCGCGAGTTCGAGCCGTTCCTTCGCGGCCGCAAGGACTTCACGAGATCGATCCCTGCGCGAAAGACCGCGTGCCCAACAGCGGCGCTGAAGGCCGCGTGCCCAATGTGATACACGGAGTTGGAGAAGGTTCTCCGGAGTAGGAGGATGCTGCCGCGCTCGACCACAAGATTCGTCGAGCTATGTCGGTAGGCCGGCTCTCCATAGCCCATGTCGATGAGCTGGTATCCCCGGCTGATCAGGTCCTCGATGAACAGGAATAACAGGACAGCGCCCGGCGAAAGCGCGGCCATCGCTTCGTCGTAAATCATCCGGTCGAGCCCCTTGAGGATGGTCGCCGCCATGGGGTTGCCCATGTGATAAGTGCGCCCGTACTTCAGTCCGATCGCGGCGGCGCACGGGCGCCCCTCGCAGAGCAATATATAGCAGAGCAGCATGTCGCGGCGGGCCAGGTCAGCGAACGTGTCGGGATCGATCTCCGGCAACTGGCCCGTGTGGGGATGGTTCGAGTCGGATCGACACGCTCGACGAAGAGTGTCAAGAGCATTAGTCAATGCGGCGACGTCGCCGGGCGACTCGATGCGGCGCAGCTCCACGGCGCCCCGCGCATGCGAGTGCAGCCGGCGCACCTGTCGTCTGAGGTTGTAGCGCTTCTTCGCGCAGAAGTGCGTGAGGTACTCCTCGAACGTGGCGGGTAGCGGGATCGTGTGGCAGGGCCGCTTGCCGTACGGGACGTACACAATGAACTGACTTTGCAGGACCTTCGATTCGTGGCAGTGCTGCCATAGAAAGCTATCGCTGGGAACGTTCCTCATGGTGATAGCGTGGCAGCCGGGAAACGCGCCGATGATCGTCGAGAATAGGCGATCGTGCAGCGTGGACGTGCTAGGGATCAAGGGCTGACTGCCGAGGACCTCGACAGCGCTCAGATTCACGGTGCCGAGCGCACGATGGGACACGTCGAAGCTGAGTGATGCGCGCGTCACCCGTAATGGAACCACGCCGGCCAGGCTCCCATCGGTGCCGCACACTGTCATGAGCGAGAGCTTCTTCTTCTCGCTGTTGAAGGTGTGCAGATGCTCGAAGAACTCCGGCGTCTGGTACAAGCCATCCGGATTGCATCGCCCGTGAAGCAGTTGTTCCCATCCTCGGAGGACCTCCGGCGATCTCCAGCCGTCACCGGAGAAGTCGAGGTGGTAGGCGCTCTTGCCTGGTATCTCCTCCAAAACTCTCGTTGAAGCGTCATGCATTGGCATGATCCGCCCTCGTCGGTAGCCGCTTCCGGTTTAGTCCCCCGCGCGAACACGACCGCGCGGACTCGAGAGGCCTCGTGTGGAGCCGGGGTGCTCGGGACTGCTGCCGCCGCCCACAACACGGCGTCAGGGAGACGACGATGTGGCGGTAGTGTGGCCGGCAGCTAGCGGACGGCCGGAGACGCTAGTGGTCTTCGACGAGCGGAGGGGGATCTACCGAGGGCGAGTGGGCCCGCCGCACGAGCTCGATCCACACGCTTACCGGAGGACCGGCGCGCGGTTCCCGCTTAACGGATGTAACCGGAGTCTGCCTGGGACGCTGAGGCCACAGGACTGGCGCAGGGAATGAAGCACCACCCAGACGGCCGCGGATGGCACCGTCCACCGACTGCTCGGGATCGAAGCTCCATGCCCCAGGCATGAACGGTTCGGCGAAATCCAGGAACAGACAGGTGACGAGTGCGAAGATCCAAGAGCAGCGCGTCCGTAACTGTGGCAAGGTTAGTTTCTCGCTGGCGACACTCTAAGCGAGAATGAGCCCTGACGCCACACCTCGGTGAGGGCGCCCGCCGGGCATCCCGCCCCCGTTCCCCGAGGTGGAGGCGTCGATTCGGAGGCGGAGGATTGGACTGAGGACGCGGAACGGTAGGGCATTTGCGGCCTCACTCATGGAGCCAGAGAGTGGCTCATCGTGACGACCGTGTAGCGCGACGGCGTCGGGACCACTCGTCCTCCACTGCGGTGCGCTCCGGCGTCTCCAGACCGAGCAGCTCCTTGATCTGGATTCCGTTGAGCGCGGGGAAGTCCTCCCGATTGTTGTTCAGCTTGAGGTAAACCCGCTCGGCATGACCGTCGAGCGCCCGGGCTTTGCCGACGATCTCTCGAAGCTCATCCTCCGTGTAGAAATACCCATACTTCTCGGCTATGGTCGGCGCCTCGCTTCGGAGTTGCCGCAGGAAGCCCTGCGCATTCCGCCCATGCAACCGCACCACCGCGATGGACGAGGTCAAGGCCACGATCGACGGGATCTGGGCTCGAACGCGGGGAGCATCGACCGACACGTACGTGAGGTCGTGCTGAGCTAGGAAGCTCAGCACCTCGTCGCCGTGGCCGGGCAGCCACGACGAATCCCGGAACTCAACCGCGATCGCCACAGCCTCTTCCGGATCGAGCGCGGTCACGTGCTGCTGCTCAAATAGGGCGGATCTCGGACCCTCTTTCGTGACGGGAACGAGATACGGAAACATCGTGAGCTGAGTCAGGCCCGCTCGGTGAAACCGCCGATAGATGCTCGCGTCGGCGCATCCGCCCGCGGCAACACCAGGGGCCACACGACCGGGTGCCTCCACTTTCCTTGCCACGCATAGTAGCCCGACCGTCGCTACTTGGCGGGGAACGGGTTCTGCGGAACGCCGGTCGCGTTATAGAGGAAATCGCGCGTCGCGGCCAGCTCGGTGCGCAGCAGGTCCACGTCGACGTCGAGCAGCTCTCCCTTCCACTTGCGGATCTTGCCGGCGACGATCACCGTCTCGACGTTGCTCCGATCCATCATCGTCACCACGGCGCCCGGGACGTTGTTCATAGGGAACACGTTGAGGTCGGTGCCGTCGAGGATGATGATGTCGGCTTCCTTGTTGACCTTGAGCGAGCCGGTCTTGCTGTCCAGCCGCAGGCACTTGGCGCCGTTGATGGTGGCAAAGCGCAGCACGTCGCGCGCATTGAGAAGCGGGGGCAGGCCTGCCGGGAACGGCGGCCAGGTACCGGTCGGGAAAGTCACGAAGTCGCCCGTGTCGAGGACCGCTTGATTGATGACCAATCGCTGCATGGTCATGGCGGAGCGCATCTGGGTGAAGAAGTCCGCGGTCATGTTGGTCTCGACGTCGGTGCTGAGGGACGGCTCCAGTCCCAGCTTCTGCATCTTGACGATGGGCGGCATGCCGTGGCGCATGTTCATCTCGATCGGGAACGCGATCGAGACCTGGGCGCCTACGTTTCGGACTCCCTGCCAGCCCAGGTCGGACATCCCGGTCATGTGGATGAATAGGTTGTCGGGCCCGAGCCCGATGTTCTGATTGATGCCCCCCTTCCCCTGGGCGAGCAGATCGAGGGTGGGGCGGATTCCGAACGGGGAGAGGATGTGGGCCGCGATCTGCAGACCGAGCTGGCGCCCGATCGTCCAGGACTGGGTGAGGGTCGCCGGCCCGAGATACACCTCGCCGCCCATGATCATGTGGACGAGCTGATCACTTGAAAAGAACCACTGGTTCCGGATGCGGGTGGCATCCTGCGGATACTGGTTGCCGGCCACGTTGCCCGCGCTCTCGAAGTAGCCGAAGGCGGCGCGCCGCCCCGTGTCGAACAGCGCCTGGATGGCCGCGTCGGAGTGCGCCGGCGAGTGGTGGATCTGCGAGACGTCGAGCACCGTCGTGACGCCGGCGTCGAGCTGTGACAGCCCGCCGAACAGCTCGCTGACGTAGACGTCCTGCGGCCGGTAGTGGCGGGCGAAGCCAGTCGTCCCGGTCTGTCCAGCCAGAACGTGCTCGAAATAGTTCTGCTCGGCGCTCGCCGTTCCCGTGCCGTCGTTGATCAGGATGCTGTCGGGAATAGCGCTTCTGATCGCCGTCCAGGCCTGGTGGTGGTGCGTGTCGATGAAGCCCGGCATGACAACCTTGCCGCGGGCGTCGATCGCGGTGGCGTTTCGGCCCTGTAGATTCCTCCCGATGGCCTTGATCGTCTTGCCTTCGACGAACACGTCGCCTTCGATAAATTCTCCAAAGGACGAGTTCGCGCCCGGCGTCCCCGGCTCCATCGTCATCACGTAGCCGTTGCGGATGACGTATTGCCGGCCCGGCTCGCCCGTGTGCGGCGGCGGGTTGACGTTGTGGCCTTGCGCCTCGGCGCTCGGCCCCAACAGCGTCATGGCCCCTGCCGCGAGGCCTGTCGCCGCCGTGCCCTTCAGGAAATTGCGCCGCGACGTCGAATGAAACTGCGGCTTACCGGGATCGCACAAGATGCACATGGTATCCTCCCCCAACTGCTCGCTGCCATCCTGGGTCGGTCATCCCGCTATCCGCCGAGGTCTCTCTCGCTCGGGAATGCCCCGTCGCTGGGACACTGCTGCTCGCGTTGCGCGACGTGCCGCCGAGGCTGGCCATTCGATCATGTCGGATGCCGCCCCAGCCGCTCGATGCGCGCGACAATCTGTCGAAAGAGCGGCCCCGTCAAGTAGTTTCGGCGAGCTGCAAGGTGAAGTGCCGGACGGAATCTGCCTGACTAGACACCGCCCCAGGAGCCAGCCTCTAGGAGCCGGTGCCACAGGCCGCCGTTGCCGCGGTATTGCTTCAGCACGCGCGGCTTGCCTTCGGCGAGGCACTGCGGCAGCTCGCAGCGGAATTGCTCCAATGTCGTATAGAGACGCGTGTCGGTGCCCCAGCTCATGTGGCGAGTCCGATAGAGCACTTCCTTCGTACCCATCTTCAGAATCAAGTCCGGATGCGAGCTCACGAACACGCCGTGGCTCGCCACGTCGCGCAGGAGCGGATCGAGCGTCGCGCGGTTGCCGTACTTGCGGACCGGATCGACCCAGACGAGGACGCCGTCGCCGCGCAGCAACTGCTCACGCACCCCGTCGGCGACCTCGCCGGCGTAGACCGCAGCCTCGACGTCGAGGCTGACGGTGCGCAGCGCCTCGCGATGCCGCCCAGCCGTGTCTCCTCGAGCTTCAGCGTCGCGGCTCCTCGGATCGCCGGCAAACAGCATCGCCACCCGGTATGTGCGCTCGCTCATCCCATGACCCTCGGCCGGACACGCCCCTGATCCTGGCCTCTACCTGACTGGGAGAGCGTGTGCGTTGACGCCCGCGTAGTGTTTGGCCCTCGCGACCAGTTCGTCCACGTCCGCTTCGGTCGTGTCGAAAGCGCAGGCGATGCGGATGATACCCGCGCTCGGGGCGCCTCGGCGCGAGAAGCTGTACCCCTCGGCGACCAACCTGTCCCGGATCGGCTGGGGCAGGACGGCCAAAACGAAGTTGATCTCGGTCGGCCCGCGGAAGTGCACGCCGGGAATCGCCGCCAGCCCGTCGCGCACCCGCTGTGCCATCAGGTTGGCGTGACGCGCGTTCCGGAGCCACAGGTCGTTGGCGATGTAGGCCTCGAGCTGGACGGAGAGGAAGCGCATCTTCGAGAAGTGATGGCCTCCCCGCCGGCGGCGGTAGCGCATGCTGCCGGCGAGTTCGCGGTTGAAGCACACGACGGCGTCGGCGGTGAGCGTGCCGTTCTTGGTGGCGCCGAACGACAGAATGTCGACGCCGGCCTTCCACGTGGCCTCGGCCGGTGTACAGTCCAGCCGGGCTACGGCGTTGGCGAGCCGGGCGCCGTCCATGTGCACCCAGAGGCGCCGCGCACGGGCGACCTCGACGATCGCGCGCATCTCTGCGAGCGTGTACGCGGTGCTCGCTTCAGTCCCCTGGGTAATGCTGACTGCGCGCGGCGGCACGTCCGCCGGGCGCGCCAGCGCCTCGTCGACCATCCGCGCCAGTTCGGCCGCCGACATCTTCCCGTCGGAGCCCGGCACCGGGATCGTGCGCGCGTTGCCCCCGGACCAGAACTCGGCCCCGCCGCACTCGTTGTCGTGGACGTGGGCGGAGTCGGACACGTACACGGCGCCGTAGGGTGCCGAGACGATCGCCGTGCACAGCCCATTCGCGGCCGTCCCGGTGCCGACAGGGAAGACCTCGACGTCCGTCTCGAACAGCGCTCCGAAGCGCGCCTGGAGTCCCTCGGTGGACGGATCGCCGCCGTACGGCGCGGTGTCACCGGCGTTGGCGGCGACCAGGGCGGCGAGGATCTCGGGCGCAGCGCCCGACACGTTGTCGCTGTAGAAGTTCTTCTTCGCGCTCACTCGGACCTCCTCTCTGCCATATGCGAACCGGCATCCGGCCGCAGCGCGCGCGCGCCGCCGGAGGCGTACCACGCCGAGACGCCGCCGCGGAGGAAGCGCGCGTCGAAGCCGCGCTCGATGAGCGTCTTCGTCACGTTGCGCCCGACGTCGAAGCCGTAGGCGCAGTACACGGCCACCGGCTTGTCCGGCTTCAGCTCGGCGATCCACTCCGCGACGCGATCGGGATCGCGCCACGTCGCGCCCGCCATCAGATCCATATTGAGCGACATGTGTTCCCGCGCCCGCGCGTCGACGATCTGCACGCCGCTGCCGTTCGCGATCTGCGTGGCGAGCTCCTCGACCGACAGAGACGGCATGTCCGTCGTCCACGACGGGTCTTCGTTCGGCGGCGCCGCACCGTTGCGCGCGGCCTCGATCCGCTTCAGTACGGCCTCCCAGTTGATGTTGCGGAAGAACGTGTCGACGTACGCGGTCGCGTTCGTCCCGAAGTCCATCTGATAGGCATGCTCGTACATGTCCAGAACGAGCACGGGCGTGGCGTCGACGGCCCCCTGCGCGTGATCCATCGCGATCTGGTTCCAGAACCGTTTCTGCCTGCGCGAATAGGTGAGGACGACCCATCCCGCGCCGTCCGCCAGCGACTGCGCCGTGCCGACGAACTCGCGGCGCCACGCATCGGCGTTGTCGAAGTCCGCCGCGATCGCCTCCGCGAAGGCGTCCGGCACCTCGTGCCAGTCAGGGCGACCGAGGCCTGAGTTCGGTCCAGCGCGGCGGAAGCCCCCGAGGTTGCCGAAGTACAGCTCGTGCAGCGCGACCGAGCCCATCAGCGAGAGCTCTTCGCGCTTGAGCCCGCGCAGACGGTGTAGCGGCGTACCCGCGTCGAGGGCGGCAAGCTCGCGACGGACCGCGTTGAGCGTTCGCACGGCGTTCCCGTAGTTGTTTTCGTAGTGGCTGACTACCATCTGTTCCGAGACTCCGCTGAGCGTCGACGGCGTACGCCGATCGGGGCGATCTCCTGGGGCATGGCCGGCTCCCTTCTGCGGTGACGGGACACTCGGAAATTATCACTATGTTTCATCAATGAAACACTAGTTGCTTCACCCTGTCAAGGCGTGCGGGAACAGTTGAGGCACAGCCGTCCGTTTTCGTCCTCGAGCGGCCGCGGCCGCCGGAGCTCGCTCACGCCCAGATGGGCGCACTTCTTCTTCCAGGCGTAGAACGTGGCCTCGCTGACGCCGAGCTGCCGGCAGACGTCGCTGACCGGCGTGCCGGTCTCGACGTGGCGTAGCGCGCAGGCGACCTGCTCCTCGGAGAACTTCGAGCGCTTCATCGGTCCCCTCCCGGCTCGTGGTGGACCGCCGAAGCTGCGACTCTACTCTAGTTTTGATCTGCCGTCGTTTTCGGGGGGGACGTCAAGGACACGTCATCGAGCGCACGGCGGTTCTTCAGGTGGCTGCAGAGTTTCCGCAGCGTCTGTTCAAGCTTTTCTTGCGCCTACTGCGTGACGCGATGAACCTGCCGGGGAAGGCTCGGTTCGTCCAGATCGCCGTGGCGCTGGCTCCCCGAGCGGGAGAACTGATCGATGCCCTCGAGGACTCGGGTGGGGTGTGGCGCTACCGCGACAGGAAAAAGAAGTGAGCGCGCGTCTCCGACGAGTGCGAAGAGTAGCTCAGCCTCCCGTTTGCGATAGTTTGCGATAGATTGTGAGCCGCAGCGAGCCATCGGTCTCTGAATACGGCCCCGGTAGCGCCCGACGGGAGGCGTCGATCATGACCGTCAAGGTGATCTCGGCCGATAGTCACATCCACCTGACTATCCTCCCGTCGGGCACCTGCACCTCGCGGCTGCCGACGCGCCTGGGCCAGGTCACCTTCGCTCCTCCGAACGCACTCGCAGCCAGCAGGGAGTCGGACCCATGAAAGTCGAAGTGCGCGACAATCAGATCGAGTCAGCGCTCAAGGCGCTGAAGAAGCTCATGGTGAAGACTGGCCTCTTCCCGGAGATGAAACGGCGAGAGCACTATGAGAAACCCTCCGTCAAGCGGAAGCAGGCTCAGGCCAAAAAGACATTTCGCAAGGCGATGAAGCGGGCCCAGCTCCGCGACGATGAGTGAGGATGCTGCAACCGTCCATCGTCAGCGAGCCGAGAATTCACGCCCCATTTGTCTGCCTCCGGTCAGGGCCCGGATCGGAGGCCAATGACTAGAGCTTCAAGCAGAATTGCTTCCTCGACCACCCCGGGCACTTCCAGGACGCACCCAAGGCCGGACCACCCGGTCCTTGAGGAGATCAAGCGGCGTCTCGGTCTCCTGAAGGAAGGCAGCGAGCTTCGGGGACTCAGGACGAAGCTCGGGCTCGTTGTCGAGGGCGGCGGCATGCGTGGCGTCGTCTCGGGAGGAGCATTGATCGCCATGGAACGCCTCGGGTTGACCTCGGTATTCGACGAGGTCTACGGCGAGTCCGCAGGGGCGATCAACGCGAGTTATTTTCTCGCCGGCAAGGCTGCCT
>Ga0306920_100007217_pt1 | contig 14604 bp, 11 predicted proteins | sample flu12Cox44000170_FD_204666 | JGI IMG/M metagenome (GOLD analysis project Ga0306920, IMG submission 204666) | Lab enrichment of tropical soil microbial communities from Luquillo Experimental Forest, Puerto Rico - flux4day.12C.oxic.44.000.170 (v2)... | ecosystem: Environmental > Terrestrial >...
CGGCTTTCAACCTGGCTCAGGGACCACCGGCATTTGTGTTCCCGGCCATTCCTTCCAACGGAGTCTTTCCGTTGGGTGGCCCGCAAGGGAACGTACAACCCAGAATGCGTCCCACGAGTCAGGTATTGCCTGCTATAGCCGCCTACAACGTAAGCATCCAGCGGCAGATGACGAATAATATGACGCTGGATATAGCTTACGTTGGCAACCAGGGGCGTCATGGGTTCGTAGGAGATGGTCCGGCTTACGACGCCAACAACATCAATATCCAAAACTGGGCACTGTCGCAGTTGCCGTCTACCGCTCCCAATTTCGTCTCGCAGGCCCAGCGCCAGTTCTTCAACAACAAGTTCAGCTATCCGGGTTTCATCGGCCCGACAGGACAGACGCTGACGTGCTGCTCCGGCAGCATTATGGGCAACTACTTTGGCAACAATGCCAATAGTTTCTACAACGCCCTGCAGGTAAAGGTGCAACAAAACATGGCGCACGGCTTGCAGTTCATCGCCCACTACACCTGGTCGAGGGCCTTGAACTATAACGGCAACTACTACTCTGTCAATCCTCATGTCGTGTATGGCCCGGATGACCAGAACCGTCCGCAGGTGTTCGTACTGAACCTGGTCTACCAGTTGCCGTTTGGGAAGGGAAAGATGTTCGGCGGCAACGCGGGAAGAGCAGAGGACCTCATTATCGGTGGATGGCAGATTAGCAGCACCAGCAATTGGAGTGCCGGCCTGCCATTTACGCCCAGCTACAACGAGTGCAACTCGGACGAGGATGTGGGCGTTTGCCGGCCGAACAAGGGCAACCTGGCGCAATGGTCGATGGGTGGCGGATCGCTGAACCCGATCGCCCATACCGTCACCTTCTTCACTCCAGTTCCAGCGCTGACCACACCATGTGCTGCTGGGGGCGCGTGGGCGAGGCCATGTCAAGGCACACTCGGAGACTCCGGCAACTTCTTCCTAAGCGGACCGCGTTCGTTCACCACTGACGCGACCATCATGAAGAACTTCGGTCTGACCGAGCGCTTCAATTTGCAGTTCCGTATGGATGCGTTCAACTTATTCAACCATCGGGTGCTGGGATTCAACAGCAACCAGGGGAACACCTGTATCGACTGCGTCAACTCCAGCGGGCAGGTCTTCAACAACGCTGGGCTGGTGACGGCCCTGGATGCAAACACACAGATGCGTGGACTGCAGTTCGCCCTTCGCCTGCAATTCTAAGTCGGGCTTGGGGAACTCAAGTACAGGGAGGGAGCCAAGCGGCTCCCTCCAAGTCAACTGTTCCAATTAGGTCTCGCCAGGATTACGACCTGGCGTGGTCAGTTTTCATGGCGCCCCCGTTGCCCACCAAACGGGGGCTTTTTTCTGCCTTTCAGTGCGGTTGCTCATGCAAAGGCGACCCCTCTCCGAATACGCCTATAGCAGTTTCACACCGCACCTTGCCTGACAACTTGCGAAAAACTCGTCTCTTTCCCCAGACTGTTTCGTATCAGGGCACGGCTTCACAGCTTGCTGAAAACGCGCTTCCGATCGGCCTTGTATCAGGGCACGACTTCCGTGGTGCCTTTCGGGGCAATTAAGGAATTCGGGCTTTAGTGTGTGCGTGAGAAACCATCTTCGAAATTGCGGTGGGAGAACATAATGATATTCGCCCACCAGCCAGCCCCGGAGCGGCGAAAGATCATAGCCCAGCGCTTCAGCGCTGGGTCAAGTGGGAAACGAACCCGAGTCCCGTAGCGACGGCATATGTTTCACGCACACACTTTAGCCCCAGTCCACGCGGGACGCCCTGCGAAGACTTTTTCACCAGGCTCTTGGCAATGGCTTTAGCTTTAGCTTTTAGCCCTTGGGTAACATCCCAGCCTCAAAATGATCTGATCCGCAACCTGGTACGACGGCTAAACCAATTCCTAAACAGGTCTTGCCATAGCCGCACGCCCTGACGCGAGGACGAAGAATGCCAGGAATAGAATGGGCAATGAAATGATATTGATTTAGAAGCATGTGAAAACCAGCCCAAAATTGGGAATGAGACATGTATAGCAAGCGGACGACTCTTTGGTTTCTGGGGATACTGATCCTCGCTGTGTTGGGTTTTACTTACGTCATCACTCAGCCGTTTTTGTATCCAGTTGCGGCGGCGATTATTCTTGCGGTCGTCTTCTATCCGGCACACCAACGCATTTTGGCCTGGACAAAAGGAAGGTCCGGGAAAGCTTCGCTGCTTTCTACTCTGACCCTGCTTTTCCTTTTCGGCGTGCCGGTGTTCATCATCATCATGATGGCGACCAATGAGGCGGTCACGGCCACGCAATACCTCACTCGCAAGAGTGCGGAAGAGGGCGGGTTCACCCTCTTTTTGATGTCCATGGCGGAGCGAGGATTGCGGTTTCTGGGGCGCTGGGTGGACGTCTCAAACTATGATATCCACGGCGCCATCACTTCCCATGTGCAACAGGCAGGTGTCTGGATACTGGGTTCCGGAGCGAAGGTGCTCAAAAACTTCGCGGGCTTGATTGGCAAGTCACTGATCTCACTTGTGGTGGTCTTTTTCCTTTTCAGGGACGGACGGGATTGGATCCATCGGGCAGAGGGGATCATTCCGCTATCGCCCGAGCAGGCACGGCGGCTAGTCAGCAACATTTCCGACACCATTGTCGCCAACGTGTACGGTATTCTCTCGGTGGGCTTGGCTCAAGGCTTGTTGACTGGCATCGTCGTCGCGATCGTTGGCATGCAGTCCCCTCTACTGCTGGGTCTGGCCGCGGCGTTCGCTTCCGTCGTGCCAGTCGTTGGCGCCGCACTGGTGTGGGTTCCTGTTGGGCTCTACCTGATCTTTACCGGGGCTACCTGGAAGGGCGCGTTCGTCCTGCTCTGGGGCGTTCTGGTGATCAGCACGGCTGACAACATCATAAGGCCGTGGGTGGTGAGCGGCAAGGTCGAACTGCATCCTCTGGTGTTGCTGTTCTTCATCCTCGGCGGGGTGGAGGCCTTTGGGTTCCTGGGATTGTTTCTGGGACCGGTGATTGCCTCCGTGCTGAAGGTTCTGTTCGACATGTTTCGTGAAGAGCTGGCTGGGGTCGATCGAACCGCCTCGGCGCACGCTGCCAGTAGTTGACCCGGCGCGCCTCCAGCTTGGTTTCGACGCGCCCTTCGGGAACCCACGTTTCATTTCCAGGACGGCGTAGAGTATCACAGCCGTCCGATACATCTTCGGTCGTGCGCTAAGGGCCTCGCAAGGTGTTATCGTCGTTTTGGCATTCGCGCAACAAATGATGCAGGTTGGAGTTCTTGGAGACACCCATCTCTGCCATTCTTGTCGAAAGTTGTTGACAGGGCTCGGTCGGATACGCAATCCTGCCTTGACTATGACTCGTGCCCGGGATAAGGCAAGGCTCTCCGCGTCTCACGGAAGTCTGTCCGAAAAACTGAAACATCTGAACCCCAAACGCCAGGAGATCATCCGCCCTGTGTTGGAGAACCCGCGGCCGTACGTTCTGCTCAGCGTACGCGCGCTGGCCGCCCGCCTTGGTACCGATCCGGCTACCACCGTTCGAATCGTCCAAGGCTTGGGATTCGAGACGTATAAGGACTTCCAGCGCCACTTGCACGATGTGTCGGTGGCCTATGCGACTTCTCTCGACACGATGAAGGCGGCGGAACGAGAGGGCAAGGGCCCGGCAGCCCTGGTTCGCGCCGCCCTGCATCGCGACCTGCAAAACCTGCACGCACTCAGCAACAGCCTGGACGCCAATAAGGTTTGCGCTGTGGCAAAACGACTCTACGCCGCTCCCAAGATACTTCTTCTGGGTGGTGACGCAGCCACAGCGCTGGTGCACCATTTGGAGTACCACCTCACGATGATCGGCCTCCCCGTATTGTCGGCGACTACCGCTGGCCGTATCAGTCATGTGGTTCGCAACGTGGGGCGCAAGGACCTCGTAATTGGCATAAGTTTCCGGCGGGGGCTGCGACAGACCGTCGAAGGCGTTCAGGCAGCCAGGCGCAGCGGTTCCTTCACGCTCGCCGTCACTGATACATTTGTTTCACCTCTGGCGCGTGCCGCGGACGAATGCTTTATCGCCTCCGTGGAAACGCCTTCGTTCGGGGCTTCTTACGTGGCTCCCATGGCTCTGATCGATGCCATTGTGGCTGCGGTCGGAAACCTGAAGCGAAGACGAATCATGTCGTTGATCAAGCAAGCCGACGAAGAACAACGACGTGGCTTCCGCTGGTATCAGTCTGAGTTCTAGACCTTGACCGAACCGAATCTCCGTTAGCCTGATTGCATCGACGATATTATGGACAACCCCATTGTCACAATTCGCTCCTGCCAATCTATCGCGGAATTCGAGCAGATGGTCGAACTCGAATTCCAAGTGTGGGGATTCAGCGAGCGGGACGTTGTGCCTTCGCAGATGTACGTGGTTGCGCACAAGATCGGTGGACAAGTGCTGGGTGCGTTCGTCGGAGAAAAACTGGCCGGGTTCGTTCTGGCCTATCCTGGAATTCGCGATGGCAGGGCCTACCTCCATTCTCACATGGCTGCCGTGCTCGCGGAGTTTCGCGATCTTGGAATTGGGCGGCAGCTTAAGTTGGCCCAGCGGGAGGACGCTCTGGCGCGAGCTATTCCGCGGATCGAATGGACCTTCGATCCGCTCCAAAGCAAGAACGCTTACTTCAACATCTGCCGCTTGGGCGCCATTGCGCGGCGCTACATCCCTGATGTCTATGGTGCCACCACCAGCCCACTCCATGCGGGCTTGCCAACCGACCGCATTGTGGCGGAGTGGCATCTGTCATCGCAGAGGGTGGTCGACATTCTGGGCGGCAAAGAACCGGAACGAGAGCCTGACTCAGAGCGCCTTCGAATCGTTGTCGATGAGGCATCTACCGATCGGGTGAGGCAAGTCCAGTTGCAGGCGCGCGAGCGCTTCCAGGAGTTGTTCGCGGCAGGCTTTGTCGTCACGTGGTTTGAGCGGGAGCCGGGCGGTGGCTCATACCTTCTGCAGCCAGAAAAAAATAGGAAGTGATAGCGCCTCCGTCAATCCTTCCCCGAGTTGTCAGTCTCTAGTTTTTTCGTTTAGTGGCACATACAACTCGCCTTCTTTGCGCTCGCCAATGCCGTTAAGTGCGTTGACCGCATACTTTTGGAAGTGAGGCGACTGGCGATGGGCTTCCAGGGCAGCGTCATCGCGATACTGCTCGTAGATGAAGAAGCGTCGCGGGTCTGTGCGGTGACGATGCACGACGTACATCAGGCAGCCAGGCTCCTGTCGCGAAGCCTTCTCCAGTTCGCGGAAGATGTTAGTAACTTCCGTCTCCTCTCCAGCATTGGCCATCCAAGTTACAGCTAGCACGACCATGCGGTCCTCCAACAAAATATGTTACTTGCCACTTACCGAATCGAGCGCGGCGGTAAAAGCGTTAATGAAGATCGACTGATCCCGATCCGGGCCGGTGGAGACAATACCGACTTTCGCGCCGGTTTCCTTCTCCACGAAGTCCAGATAGCTCTGCGCTCTTGCGGGCAACTGGTCATACTTGTCAACACCGTATGTGGTGGTTTGCCAGCCCGGCAGCTTGGCGTAGATGGGCTCGATCTTCTCGTACCCGGAGGCCTGTGCAGGGATCTCCTGCGTCTCTTTGCCATCCACCTTGTACCCGACACAGACTGGAATTTCGGCAAGATCGTCGAGCACATCAAGTTTGGTAACCACCAGCCAGCTGGTACCGTTGATCATATTGGAGTAGCGCAGCAGCGGCAGATCGAGCCAACCGGTGCGGCGTGGGCGTCCGGTGACGGCTCCGAACTCATTTCCTTTCTTGCGCAGCGCTTCACCGATATCGTCATTTAATTCGCTGGGGAAAGGACCGCCACCTACCCGTGTGCAGTAGGCCTTGGTCACGCCGGCAACCATCTTGATCGCATTCGGAGGGACCCCCGTTCCGGTCGCAGCCCCTCCTGACGTTGCGCTTGACGACGTTACGAAAGGGTAGGTGCCGTGATCGATGTCGAGCATCGTGCCCTGCGCGCCCTCGAACATCACTGACTCGCCGCTGGCGATGGCATGGTTCAGCAGCAGCGCAGTGTCGGCGACGAAAGGCGCCACGCGGTCGGCAATCTCGGCGTAGTCGGTGTACATCTTGTCCGGATCGATTGGTTCGCTATTGAACAGCGCATGCGCAATGGTGTTCTTCTCGCGACAAGCATTCTCGATGTGCTTCTTCAGTAGTTCCTTGTCGAGCAAATCCTGCACACGCAGGCCACTGCGGGCCATTTTGTCTTCGTATGTCGGACCGATGCCACGCGAAGTCGTGCCGATCTTCACTCGTCCCGGAGCATTCTCGGCTGCCAGTTCAATCATGCGGTGGTAGGGCAGAATGACATGAGCACGGTTGCTGACGAATAGGTTGCCGTCGATTTTCACGCCATTGGCGCGCAGCGCGTCCACTTCTTTCATGAAGGCGAAGGGATCGAGCACCACGCCATTCCCAATGACGCCGCGGCATCCTTCGCGCAGCACCCCGCAAGGGATGAGCTGAAGGATGAACTTCTTTCCCCCGATGGTGACGGTGTGGCCGGCATTGTGCCCGCCGGAATAACGGGCCACAACCTTGAACCGCTCGGAGAGAACGTCTACGATTTTGCCTTTGCCCTCGTCGCCCCACTGCGCGCCGACCACGACCGCCGTCTTACCTGGTTTCAACTTGCTGCTCCGCTTAAGGATCGCGATTGTCGGCAATGCCGGCGTGGTGCGACCGCTCAGATTCACACACAACTCGCCAACGACTTGCGAAAGGAATAACGAGATTCAGGGATATTCGCGAATAGACGGGCTGTGCAACCCCTGATTTTACAGGGCAACTCTGATCGGCGCAAATATTCGACCCATCCGGTTAGAATTTGCTCCGTACCGTAAACTAGCCTGTCATGCCGGAATTACCCGAGGTGGAAACCATCGCGCGCGGCCTGCATAAGTGGGTTGCGGGCGACACCATTGAATCCGTTTGGCTTGGTGAAAAACCTGAGCCCCTCAAGTCTCCCGCACACGAGATCGCTGAGGTACTGGAGCGCTCCCGGATCGTCGAGGTCCGCCGGGTCGGCAAACACATCGTCTTCGATCTCGAGCGGCCGCGCAAGAGAAGGCGCCTCCCTGTACGGCACGGGCAATGGATCGTACACCTTGGTATGACGGGGCGATTGCAGATCACGGCCCCGGAAACCGAAATCACAAAACACACCCATGCCATCGTGAAACTCGCTTCAGGGCGGGAGGTGCGATTCGTCGATCCGCGACGCTTTGGGCGCTTGGCGGTCGCGCATCTGGACTCACCCGCGGGGGCTGGATTCGCCGCTCCAGGAGCGGAACCTCTGGACTCGCAGACCCAGCGCTTTGTCGACCTGTTTCGTGGAAGGAAGACTCCCATCAAGAGCGCGTTACTCAACCAGAAGCTGTTGAGTGGAGTAGGGAACATCTATGCCGACGAGTCGCTGTTCCGCTCGGGAATACGACCCCGCCGTCGTGCCGCCTCACTCACCCTTCAGCAACTGCACAGATTGCACGCCGCGCTACAGGAAGTCCTGCGCGAAGCCATTGCTCTAGGCGGATCATCGGTGAACGACTATGTTGATGCCGATGGCGAGGAAGGGTTTTTCCAATTGCAACATCGGGTGTACGGTAGGGAGGGCGAACCGTGCCTGGTATGCGGCACGCCAATCAAACGGGTGGTTATTGCCGGGCGAAGCAGCCATTACTGCGGTCGTTGTCAGAAATAATCAGCGCAAATTCACGCGCCGGTGAGTGACCAGGCATTAGACGGAGAGGAGACTCAGGGCAGAAATGGGCGACTATTCCATTGGAGTGGATCTGGGAGGTACCAACCTTCGCATTGCCGCTGTAGAAAGCGATGGCAGGTTACTGGAAAAACTGACGCTGGGCGCCGAGGTGTCACGCGGGCGCGATTTCGTGATTAACGAAATGTGCAAGGCCATTGAGACGCTGCGGACGAGATGCAATGGTCAAGGAGAGCTTGCTGGCATCGGAATCGGTGTGCCCGGCTTTATAGATATGGCGGCGGGGATGGTGATGGAGTCGCCCAATCTTCCCGACTGGACGAGTTTCCCGGTACGTGAGGTAATCGAGAAGCGGCTGGGAGCGAAGGTCATCCTGGAGAACGACGCCAATTCCGCCGCCATGGGCGAGAAGTGGCTGGGGGCGGCGCGAGAGTACGAACACATGGCCATGTACACCCTGGGGACGGGCGTTGGGGGCGGATTAGTGTTCAACGGCCGCTTGTGGCACGGCATGACGGGGATGGCCGGCGAACTTGGACACTTCAATGTCTACTCCGACGGGCATCCCTGTGGCTGCGGAAGCCGCGGTTGTTTGGAGCAATACGCCTCAGCCACTGCTGTGGTGCGAATGGCCCGCGAAGCCATCGCGCGAAGCGAATCGACCGAGTTGGAGCGCCTCTCCCATGACCCAGCTCAGTTCACCGCACGTTCGATCTATAACCTCGCGGTGCAAGGCGACGCAGGCGCGAAGCGGGTCTTCGAAAACGTCGGACGCGCTTTGGGCATCGGCATTGGCTCCATGGTCAATGCCCTCAATCTGCCCATCTACGTAATTGGCGGCGGAGTCTCAAGTGCCTGGGATGCATTTGCGCCAGCTATGTTTGAGGAGATGAAGTTCCGATCTTCAATCTATTTGCTGACATCTCCTGATCGCGTTGGCCACGACAAGGGAACGATCGTTACCAGAGCGCTTTTGGGAAGCGATGCTGGACTGTACGGTGCGGCTCGTCTGCCTATGCTGGAGGGCTTCTCGCAAACAGAAACTGCCAGGCAGGCGCCAGCAAACTAACGGGTGCTGCGAGCCAGCTAAGGCTTGCGGCTCCTGCTCTTGTCCCGGGATGGCTGGCGACGCGGCGTACCAGCTTGCAAAGACCGTTTGGTGGAGCCGGTAGCGGATTTCAGCCGCTCCACCTCTTGCCAGGAGAGATGCCGGAACTTGCCCGGCTCAACATCCAGTTCCAAGGGACCGTAACGCACGCGCTTGATTTTTTCCACGCGGTGCTCGATTTGCTCGAACATCCGCCGAATTTGCCGATTGCGACCCTCGATCAGGGTGATCTCGAACCATGGGTTGGCCCCATCGCGCACCAATTTGATTCGCACTGGACCGGTCCGCACGGCCTTGGAACGACGGGGTGCTGCCTTGGCGTTTTGTAGGCCCTCGCGAGTCTTCAGAGGCGTCCGCTCGGGCGGCAGGAACATTCCGGCACGAATCTGTTCGATCTGAGAACCTGTGGGCCTTCCGCTGACCTTAACTAGGTAGGTTTTGGGCACGTGCGATGAGGGGTGGGTAAGCTTCTGCGCTAGAGCGCCGTCATTCGTCAGCAGCAAAAGGCCCTCGCTGAGGTAGTCGAGCCGACCGACCGGATAGACGCGCGCTCCGACGCCCCGCACCAAATCGAGCACCGTTGGACGTCCCTCAGGGTCGGCAACCGTGGTGACGTGACCTTTTGGCTTGTTGAGCAGCAGGTAGACGTGACGCTCAGGGCCTGCCAGCGCCTGACCGTTGATTTTGATGGTGTCGACCGCAGGGTCCGCCTTGGTGCCGAGTTCCGTTACCGTCCGGCCGTTTACTGACACCAACCCTGCGGTGATCAATTCCTCCGCCTTGCGACGCGAGGCGATACCAGCGGCGGCGATGAGTTTCTGTAACCGTTCGGCGGACATGAGTCTCCATCTTACCGCGCCGGAAAAAATAAGGGATTGGAGAATCGGTCCAACACCTCTGCTCGTGCACTGTGAGCGAAGATTGTCGGAACTTGGAGACATTAGGGGTTGATGAGTACTTGTAACCTGCAAGCCCTGGTGGCAGACCGCGCGCTTTAGCGCGGCGCCAACATGACTTATCCTTAGATTTGAGCCGACTGTAATTCGGCGGCACTCTTCCGCCGCACGCTTCTCCGATTCACAAGCCAACAGCTACACCTCTCGTGGAACCGCCCTAGGGACGGTTAATACTAGTTCACCTGCAGCAGCCACCCGCTCCCTCCCCGGACTTCCACCGACTTGGGCGACTGCAGCACCACCTGGCCGGGAGTCGCACCCCCGATTCCGCTCACAAAAGTCATGTTTTTTTCGTCATAAAGACCACACGCGTCGGTGGAAAACACCCAGAAAGCCTGTTCCGCAGTGTTGCCACTTGCTCCGGCGCATCCGCGCGCGGGGTTCGCCATCGGAATCGCAAGCACGGCGCCGGGTTGTGAGACCTTCCCCACGACCTGACCAGTTTGTGACTTCACGATCTTGTCGCCGTTAAAGGCGATCTGGCCGCCGATTTGCCGCATGTTCCAGTCCCATACCGAAGTTCCGTAACCGCTGTTGATCGGTTCCTTGGCCAACGCCACTGCTTCCATCGAGGCCAGGGCGCGAAGGCCGACGCTGATCGGCACGGCCTGCTTCTCGAAGCCGATTCGATCAAATTGGACCGATATCGTCGCCTGGCGACCAGACGGCGAACGCACCACAGCGACCACGTGCCCGAGTACTTTTGCGTCGCGCTTGAGCTTCGTACCGTCGGCCAATGGGACGTCCTGCATGAGCTTCGCTGAAATCTCTTCACCGGGCTTTGTCTTGTTTGAATCCAGGGTATTGTCGAGCATGGTTGGAAGTAACGTGCCCGAGGGAATTTGTTGCGCGTGCGAGCACATGGCCGCGAGTAGAAGGGCCAGCGCTCCAATCACCGTTCGCATAGGGATCTCCGGAAAGAAAATCACAGCCGGGTGCAATACCAAATGGTAACCTCCCCCAACATTTAACGCCTATGTGTCTTTTGTGAATTGCGGGTGGAAAAATCCCAGGCGCGGCGTCCCCGCCCGGATCTTCTGGGCTTGGAGCCGGGCTTCAGTGTGTGCGTGAGAACTCATTTTCGAAATAGCGGTGGTAGGGCATCGTGACATTCGTCCACCAGCCAGCCCCGGAGGGCGAAAGATCATAGCCCAGCGCTTCAGCGCTGGGTCAAGTGGGAAATGAACCCGAGTCCGTAGGGAGGCATATGTTCTCACGCACACACTTTAGCCGGTCTACACCTACCACTACGAAACCGCTTTAGTCGTGCCGCTAGGTCGTTTGCTTTCGATCCGCCGCGCGGACTTTAGGTCCGCGCAGGCTACTCGCTCCGCCATTTTTTAGCAGCCTATTCAGCCATCGGCATTCTTCACTTCGTCCGGCTACACCGTTTCTGATCACACGCCAGCGTGACTGCATCCTTGCAAACCCGGGGGCGGCCCGATGTTTCTTGGTGAGATAGGGCGGGGCATGGTGTTCCTTCCTCGCGGAGATGCCTGTCGGCACTCGACTGGGCCGCAGCGGTACCAAGGTCCCCGGCTCTTTGACAACTTCAAACTCGGTATTGGATCGCGCCGCTCTATAGGAAGTAGTGACCCAAAACGGGAATCAAGCCCTGTCGATGCTTGCTGTCCTCCTCTGACGACCCGCGAGTCCTTGCGGCTGAAGAACATACCCGTAACTCTATTTGCAATCAAGATTGTGCAGGCATTTTCCGGCTAAGTGATTGATTCTAAGGATGCGCATCAAAAAACACCGACATGGCTCTGCTACCGAAATGCTTTAGGGTTCGCCATCCAGCGTCGTAGTATCCTTCGCCGCGGATTCGACTGGCTCGCACTCTGGCTGCGCATTGTGCGATTCGGAGGTCGATTCCTTTGCCGGCGCTTGCGCCCCTGCGTTTGCTGCGGCGTCGTCACGAACTGGCGGGAACAATCCAGCCTGAGGGTCACCCAGGTTCTCGAACTCTTCCATGCTGGGCAATTCCGCTACATCATTCAATCCGAAGCGGAGCAGAAACTCTTTCGTTGTTTTGTATAGGATAGGCCGGCCGATAACCTGCTTTCGTCCGCCGGTCGTGATCAACTTCCGATCGAGCAGGGTGGCGATGACGCCTGACGAATCCACGCCGCGAATTTCGCTGATTTCCGGCACGGTCACCGGCTGCTTGTAGGCGATAACGGCCAGCGTCTCCAGTGCCTGCAGAGAGAGCCGGACCGGCGGTTTCAAGCTCTTGGCGAAGTTGACAACAATGTCGTGGTGCTCGGGCTTGGTACCCATGCGATAGCCACCCGCGATTTGGCGGATTTCCATGCCGCGGTCGGCTTTGCAATACTGGGCGGTGAGTTCCTCGAGGATCCCTCCGATGTACTCCTTGACGTGCTTCACGTCCTGCTTGTCACGTTCGTACTGCTGCTCTTTGGTGAGATCATCAGCAGTGAGCAGTTGTGGGTCAACATAATCCGTCCGCGATTCGGCATCTGGCGATGCCTCCCCGACGACTTCCGTTGCGTCACCCGCAATATCCTCGTCGTCGGTCGCCGTTACGCCATCGGAGCCGGTCCCATTCAGCGCCGGGCGCGCTTCTTCCTGGGCGCGCAGTTCGGCAAGCGCCTCATCCTTTAACAGGGAGGCGAGTTGATTCAGAGTGACCGGTTCTTCGGTCGCGTAGATGATGGCTTCGACTTTTGCTTTAACGCTCATTTGTGATCAGTCGCGATCCATTCTTTCCCAAAAACACTTGGAGCAATATCCCCCCCGATGGTTCAACCTATCGCCAGTCGTCCTTTACCGGAGGATTTTCTGACATCAGGCTGTCGAAGTTGGTGTATTTCTTCAGTACGATCTCGCCGAATACGTTGTCCTGTCGTGCCAGCACCGCCTGCAAGCGTATCAGTTCCAGAATGGCGAGGAAGGCACAGACTAGGGCAGCGCGCGACCGCAGGCTGCGCAACAGGTGCTTCAGCCGGATCGGCTTCTCTTCCAGCGACAGACGCCGGCGAACATACTCGATCATCTGCGAGACAGTGACGTTGTCTTCTTCCACGTCGAAGGCGGGCTTGCTTCTGGCGCGGTCGAGAACCTGCCGAAAGGTCTTCACCAGGTCCACAACGTCGGCAGCCAGCTCCGGCTCAGCGCCTTCTGCGCCCCGGAATTCCTTGAGCACCGGGTTCGACCAGACCGCCTCTTCGATCTGCTGCTTCTGCAGCAGCATCTGAGCCGCGGTCCGGAAACGTTCGTGTTCCAGCAACCGGTTGACCAGTTCCATACGCGGGTCTTCCAGTGGACCGGTCGCATCCGGATCGCGCGGTAACAGCATTCTTGATTTGATATGAATCAGCAGCGAGGCGGTATAGATGAACTCAGCGGCGACATCTACGTCGAGCTGCTTCATGCCCTCGACGTATTTCAAGTATTGCGCGGTGATTTTTGCGATCGGTATGTCGTAGATATCGATGTCCTGCTTGCGGATGAGGTCCAGCAGCAGGTCGAGCGGGCCGTCGTACACCTGACCGACCATCACAGAAAACGATGATTCGTCGGCACCCTCCTTATGCTGAGTGGCGCGCGGGGCCTCGGGCGTTGAGGCTGGTGGTTGCGCGGTTTGTGGATCGTTCGACATCAACTATTGATCTTCGACCTTCTGAGTTGCTGGTTCGTATTCGTACGACAAATTGGCAGCAGCCCGCACTTCTTCCATCGTAGACTCGGCAGCCACCCGCGCTTTGGCTGAACCCTCCTCCGCTATGTCCCATGCAAGCTTGGGATCGGCTTCATACTTTGCCCGGCGTTCCTGGATGGGGCCAAGTACGGTCCAGAGACTATCGGCTGCCCACTTCTTACACTCAATGCAGCCAATTCCCGCCGTCCGGCATCCCTCGTAGACTTTCGCCATCGTTTCAGGGTTGCTGAATATCTTGTGCAGATCGCCAACGGGGCACGCATCCGGATTTCCAGGATCGCTGCGCCGGACGCGTGCCGGGTCGGTCACCATGGTTTTCAGCTTCGCGCGCAGCGAAGCCTCCGGCTCACTCAGCAGGATGGTATTCCCGTAGGACTTTGACATCTTGCGGCCATCGGTTCCCGGCAGTTTTGCGGCGGGCGTTAGCAACGGCCGCGGCTCGGGGAAAACGACACAGCGTTGCGGGTCGGGATTGCCCGAGCCGAGCTTGCGAGGATAAAACTGGTTGAATCGCCTGGCGACTTCGCGGGTCAGTTCCACATGCGGAACCTGGTCCTCGCCGACAGGTACGAAATCCGCCTGATACATAAGGATGTCGGCCGACTGTAACAGCGGATAGCCCAGAAAGCCATAGGTGCCGAGGTCCTTGTCCTTTATGTTTTCGCGTTGTTCTTTATAGGTCGGAACGCGTTCCAGCCATCCTAGAGGCGTGATCATACTGAACAACAAGTGCAGTTCAGCGTGCTGCGGCACGTGCGACTGGATGAACAATGTGCTGCGCTCGGGATCGAGTCCCGAGGCAAGGTAATCGATGATTACCTCAAGAGAGTTCTGCTTGATGTCGCGCGTGTCGGCATAATCGGTGGTCAAGGCGTGCCAGTCGGCGATAAAGAAGAAGCAGTCGTAGTCGACTTGCAGGTTGACCCAGTTGCGCAGAGCTCCGACGTAGTTGCCAAGGTGCACTTTCCCGGTTGGACGCATGCCGCTCAAGATGCGGCCTTTCTTAAGATTAATCGGAGCGGGCATCAAAGTCTCAAGAGTGCGTTTAG
>Ga0306920_100007221_pt1 | contig 14601 bp, 11 predicted proteins | sample flu12Cox44000170_FD_204666 | JGI IMG/M metagenome (GOLD analysis project Ga0306920, IMG submission 204666) | Lab enrichment of tropical soil microbial communities from Luquillo Experimental Forest, Puerto Rico - flux4day.12C.oxic.44.000.170 (v2)... | ecosystem: Environmental > Terrestrial >...
TCGGTTCGCGCATTCACTACATCTCGATCGACGATCGGCGCCAGGTCATTCCCGTGGTTTATTACACCGATGATCAGGGCAAAACCATCGAGTACGTCTCTTCCGACATCAAGGCGACGAAAGAGCAGTTGGCCAAGGGCGAAAACCGCTCGATGGATTGTATCGACTGCCACAACCGCCCCACGCACGCGTTTGAATTGCCCGAAAATGCCGTCGACCTTCGCATGTCCCGTGGCGCCATCAGCACGGATCTGCCCTACATCCGCAAGAAAGCTGTGGAGTTGCTCAAGGCGGATTATCCCGATCGCGATACGGCGAAAGCGCGCATCGTTGAAGGCATCACGAGCTATTACCGCTCTACATATCCCGATGTCTACAACACCAAGCGCGCTCTCGTCGAGCAGGCGGCTGACGCTGTCGCTGCCATCTATCTCCGCAATATTTTCCCGGATATGAAGGTCACCTGGGGCGTTCACCCGAACAACCTCGGCCACAACGATTTTCCTGGCTGTTTCCGCTGTCACGACGGTTCGCACACCAGCGCCGACGGCCAAACGATTTCCAACGATTGCACCGCCTGCCACAACCTGCTGGCGGTACAGGAGGAAAACCCGAAGGTCCTCAAGGATCTCGGAGTGCAGTAAGCAAAATTCGTGGGCCCAGACGGGCCCGGAGGTAGCGCCTTATGAGCTCCAAACAAGCAGAGAGGCACTGCGGCGTGGCGACGCTATGCGCGGTGCTCCTCTCGCTGGCGTGGGTGCTCGCTCCCACTCGCGCTGCCGGCAACCCAAGCAGTTCCCATCCCAAGCAAGATGAAGCGTGCCTGGCGTGCCATGGCACTGCTGGAATGAAATCCGACAAGGGAAAAGATATTTATGTAAACCCCGCGAAGCATGCATCCAGTGCTCACGCCGTTCTCGGTTGTCAGGATTGCCATAGCGATATCAAGGACTTTCCGCATCCCGCAAAAATCGCCGGAGTGCAGTGCGCTACGTGTCACCAGGACGAAGCCAACTCGTTCCCCACGAGCGTTCACGCGGTTCTCGGCGAAACCGCGTGCGTTTCGTGTCACGGTGGCGCGCACGAACTCAGCCGGGCGGAGAAACTCCTACCGGCGAAGTGCGTGGAGTGCCACGCCCAGGAAGTCAAAGACTTCGCGGAAAGCATCCACGGGCAAGCTGCGAAAAAAGGCGATCTCGATGCGCCGAACTGTGCCTCGTGCCATGGCGACATCCACAACGTGAAAGCCGCTTCCGATCCGGATTCGATGACGGCGGATCGCAGGCTTGCCACCACTTGTGCGAAGTGCCATAGCGATCCCAGTTTCCTCGCGCGCCATCAGATCCCGGTCGCGCATCCTGTTGAATCGTACGAGCAGAGCGTACACGGCCGGGCCGTCGCGGCTGGCAGCGAGAAAGCGGCGAACTGCAACGACTGCCACGGCAACCACGACATCTATCCCGCGCGTGACGAACGCTCGCACGTGAATCATTGGAGGGTTTCGGAAACCTGCGCGACTTGTCACAAGGAAATCGCCGCAGCCTATAAGGAAAGTGTTCATGGCGTCGCGGTGCAGGCTGGCGTGAGAGATGCTCCCGCCTGCGTGGATTGTCATGGCGAGCACTTAATTCTCGGTCCTCAGAATCCGTCCTCGCCGGTCTATGCCGCCAATGTGTCCGCCGAGACCTGTGGGCGGTGCCACGGCAGCGCCCGTATGGTAGAGCTTTACGACCTTCCTCGGGACCGCGTCCCCTCTTATGCCGACAGTTACCATGGCATGGCCTTGAAAGGGGGGAAAATCACGGTCGCGAATTGCGCGTCCTGTCACGGCGTCCACAATATCTTCAAGTCCGCCGACCCCCGTTCGACCGTAAACGCCGCGAATCTCAGCAAAACCTGTGGGCACTGTCACCAGGGAGCGGATCGAGCTGATTACGCCATCGGTCCCATTCACGTGCGCACCGAAGCGGGGCCGAATCACCCCATCGTGAAGTGGATTCGGTGGACCTATTGGGTCCTCATCCCGGTAACGCTCGGCTTCATGCTGCTCCACAATCTGCTCGACCTCCTCAGTAAACTGATTCGCCGCCGTCCCCGCCGCGAGTCCGGCGAAGTTGTCCTGCGGATGAACCTATGGTTCCGCATCGCGCACTGGGGCATCATGGCGAGTTTTCCGACACTCGTCGTTACCGGTTTCGCCCTGAAATATCCGGACAGCTGGTGGGCCAAGCCTTTGCTCCTGTGGGAAGCCGGCGTCGGAGTCCGCGGCGGCCTGCACCGCAGCGCGGCTGTCGTCATGCTTCTTGCCACGCTCTACCATTTTGTCCATCTGGCCATCAGGAAGCGGGACCGCTCGTTTCTCTCTGCGATGATCCCGACCGTCAAGGACGCCAGCGACCTGTTGGACGTTTTCCGCTATAATCTCGGCCTCACCCGGCGAGAGCCGCGGTTTGCCAAATTCAATTACGCCGAGAAAATGGAATACTGGGCCTTCCTGTGGGGCACCATCGTCATGGGGCTTTCAGGTTTTCTTCTCTGGTTCGACAATTTCTCGCTGCGCCATTTCCCCAAATGGGTAACCGACGCCGCAACGGCCGTTCATTGGTACGAGGCGCTGCTCGCCACCTTCTCCATTCTCGTCTGGCACTTCTACCTGGTGATCTTCGACCCGATGGTCTATCCGATGGACACCGCCTGGCTCGATGGAAAAATTTCCGTCGACCACTATCGCCACACGCGCCCGGCGTATTACCGCGAGTTGTCTCGCGCCGGCCTGCTTGAAACCCCCGACGATTTCGAGGGTGCCGAGGCACCGCCGCAGCCGGCCCACGGCCACGACTGATACGAATTAAGAACCTTGCCGCCGTTCGTGACACAATCAACGTCGGCGGTTCGAATCATATTGGCGATTTATGTTCCAAGAGCACTTCGACGTCGTAATCATCGGTGCGGGCCTTTCCGGCATCGGGGCCGGTTACCGCCTGCAAACTCGGTGCCCCCGCAAGCGATACGTCATCTTCGAGGCTCGCGCTGAGATCGGTGGCACCTGGGATCTATTCCGCTTCCCGGGAATCCGCGCCATCCTCGAATATCTCCGCGAGACCGCGCGCGAATTCGGCATCGACCGTCACATCCGTTTCGAACATCGAGTACTTTCGGCCTCCTGGTCGTCGGAGGACGCGCGCTGGTTGCTGGAGATCAGGACTCTTCGAGGCGAGACGGTCCAGTGCAGCTGCGACTTCTTGTATGGCTGCACCGGTTACTATCGCTATGAAGCCGGACACGAACCGGTTTTTCCCGGCTCCGAGCAATTCCGCGGGCGATTCGTGCATCCGCAGCATTGGCCGGAAGACCTTGATTATGCCGGCAAACGAGTCGTGGTCATCGGCAGCGGCGCCACCGCCGTCACGATGGTTCCCGCCATCTCGCGTACGGCAGCGCACGTGACCATGGTGCAACGCTCGCCTTCCTACATCCTGAGCTTGCCCACGGAAGATCCCGTCGCAAACCTGTTGCGCCGCTTTCTGCCGGTCAACGCTGCCTACCGCATCGCGCGCTGGAAGAACATATGGATCAGCATAGGAATCTATCAAATCTGCCGGCGCGCGCCCGAGATTGCGCGCCATCTGCTTCGCCAGGGCGCCGCGAAAACCCTCCCTCGCAACTACGAGATCGACATGCACTTCAACCCGCGTTACCAGCCTTGGGACCAGCGCCTCTGTATCGTGCCCGACTCCGACTTGTTCAGGTCCATCAGCGAGGGATCCGCCTCGGTAGTCACCGGTCGGATCGATACCTTCACCGAGCGCGGCTTGCTGCTCGATTCAGGCGAGCGACTCGAAGCCGACATCATCGTCGCGGCCACTGGTTTGCAAATGCTCGCACTCGGCGGGGTGCATGTCGCCGTCGATGGCACTCCCGTCGATCCGGGCCGCATGTTCGTTTACAAAGGAGCGATGCTCAGCAACATCCCTAACTTCGCCTTCTCGATGGGCTACACCAATGCGTCCTGGACGCTTCGCGCGGATTTGACATCGATCTTCGTCTGCCGCCTGCTGAATCACATGGGCCGGCGCGGCTATCGGACCTGCAAGCCCGTCTGCGATCCTGCGTCGATGCAGGCCAGGCCTTTGCTCAATCTCACCTCCGGTTATGTCGCAAGGGCTGCCGCCAACCTGCCAAAACAAGGGGCGGAAAAACCCTGGCTCGTTCGTCAGAACTATATTCTCGACTTGTTCACCATGAGATTGAGCAGGATGGAAGATGGCATTCTCAGGTTTGAGTTATCCCTGCCCGCCACTCGAGGTCGCACGCCTCAAGAGCCTGTCCCTGCTCCGCACTGACCTCGCACCCGATCGCGTCAAACCGAAACGCTTGGGCGTTGCCGCCAAATTGCGTGGTGCCGTACAGATTGCCAATCCGGTCAAATACCACGTTCATGCCCGGTTGGCGCCCGTCAGCGCCTCCGGCAAAACTGTAAAGCACATTCTCGGTCCAGGCACCCCCCTCGACGGTTGGCGGCACGAGTTGGAACACGGTCCCGCTGCTCGCGGTGCCGCCGCTCGCGGTTGTGCCATACAGCGCCCCATTGTTATCGAACGGCAACCGTCCGTTCGGAAACGGATACTCTCCATCGCCATTTGTGCCAGTAAACGAGTGGATCGTGGTAAGCGTTTGTGCCTGCGCCAGGATGTTGCCGCACCAGAACGCAAGTGCCAGCAACACGGCCGCACGCAAGACGCCTTTACGTAGCGTGTTTTCATTAACGTCTCCTTGGCCAAATTTTGTGGACCTGTGCCAGGCAGGTTCGCGGTTTCCCACCGGAGGGCACACTATAGTTAAAAGACGGCTGAGGCTTGTCTGCGAACCGTCAATGAGGCTGAAAAAATTTTGTAAAGCTAAGCAATACTGCGTCGGCTACATCAATGAACGAGCATTAAGATCCCAGGCACTTTCAAAAGCTGCACCTCCAACCGGAGGCCAAAACCCGCGCGCCGAGCTGTGCTACTGTGAGCAAGGAGTCGCGAAGCTCATGCCCATCCGAACGATTATCGAGCCCTTCCGCATCAAAAGTGTCGAGCCCATTCGCCGCACCACCCGCGAAGAACGCCAAAAGCTCATCGAAACCGCCGGCTATAATCTCTTTCTCGTGAATTCTGAGGAAATTCTCATTGACCTTCTCACCGATTCCGGGACCGCCGCCATGTCCACCGAACAGTGGGCCGCCATGATGCGCGGCGACGAATCCTACGCCGGCTCACCCAGCTTCGTGCGCTTCCGCGATTCGGTACAGGGCATTTTTGGATTTCGCCACGTGATTCCCACGCACCAGGGCCGTGCCGCAGAGCGCATCCTTTTTAATGTCACTTGCAAGAAAGGCGACCTGGTCCCAAACAACACGCACTTCGACACCACCCGCGCCAATTGCGAATTCGTTGGCGCCCAGGCGGTCGACTTGCCCACGCCCGAAGCCAAAGAGCCCGCACACTTTTATGCCTTCAAGGGAAACATGGATACCGTTCGCCTTAAAGCGTTGATTGACCGTGAGGGCGCAAAAAAAGTTCCGCTCGTGATGCTCACCATCACCAACAACTCCGGCGGCGGCCAACCTGTATCCATGGCCAACATCCGCGAAGTAAAGCAAATCTGCAAGAAGCACGGCATTCCCTTGTACATCGATGCCTGCCGCTTCGCTGAAAACGCTTACTTCATAAAATCTCGTGAAGCCGGGTTCGCCGACAAGACTCCGCGCGAGATTGCCCGCGAAATGTTTTCCTACGCCGACGGCTGCACCATGTCCGCGAAGAAAGACGGCCTTGCCAACATCGGTGGTTTCCTTTGCACCAACGACGACATCCTCGCCCAGCAGGAGAAAGATCTGCTGATCCTCACCGAAGGGTTTCCAACGTATGGCGGGCTCGCCGGACGGGATCTGGACGCCATCGCCGTGGGTTTGAATGAAGCGCTCGAAGAGGAGTACCTGAAATACCGCATCGCATCGACGGCCTTCCTCGGTAATCACATCGCCAGCGAAGGCGTTCCGATCGTCCAGCCCCCGGGCGGCCATGCGATTTATCTCGATGCCCGCGCCTTTCTCCCGCACGTTCCGGTGTCGCAGTTCCCGGGCGTAGCGCTCGCCGTGGAACTTTACCTCGAAGGGGGGATCCGCTCGGTCGAGATCGGCTCGCTCATGTTTGGCGAGCACGCCACCATGGACCTGGTTCGCCTGGCCATTCCCCGCCGTGTATATACCCAGAGCCATATTGAATATGTCGTTGAAGTCATCCTCGATGTCTGGCGTCGTCGCGACAAAATCCGCGGCTTCGAACTCGTTCACCAGGCGCCGTTTCTGCGTCATTTCACCGCGCGACTCAAGCCCGTCGCGGCCTAGGTTCTTCGGCGCAGCCGCTGGCCCGGCTCGTGCATTACCCCATTTAAAGTGGATTTCGCGATTTGGCGTCCTCGAGCCCGCACCCTGCCGCCAGCCCCGCTGAACCCGTTCATACGGTTGATCTTACACGGGCGGCGCCAGGGCCGGTGTCTCGCGAGGGCGCAGCCAGAGCCCGCACGTTCGGGCTCGAGGGGGCGAATCCCCGCAATGGTTGGGTCATCTCGCTCAGCGTCCACCGAAGGAGCTTCTTCCATGAATTCCCTTGTCACACCGCGCAGCCCCCGGTTGTCGCTTTCCGAATTGAAGGCCGCCGCCGCGGAAATGCGCGCCATGAATGTGGTCAGCATTTTCGCCGCAGGTTCCGGGCACCCCGGCGGCACCCTGTCGGTCATGGATATCGCTGCGGCTCTCTACCTGAACGTGCTCAACCACGATCCTTCGAACCCCACGTGGCCCGAGCGCGACCGCGTCTTCTGGTCCGCTGGGCACAAGGCTCCGGCGCTTTACGTCGCACTCGGAAGAGCCGGGTATTTCCCGCTCGATGACGTGGTTTTTCTCCGCCAACTCGGTTCCGGCTTCGAAGGGCATCCCAACTGTCTAAAACTTCCCGGCGTCGAAGTTTCCAGTGGTTCCCTTGGACAGGGCCTCGGCGCGGCGGTCGGCAATGCGCTTGCCGCCAGGCTGCGCGGTTCCCTCTACCGCATCTACGTAATCATGGGCGATGGCGAACAGCAGGAAGGCAGCGTCTGGGAAGCGGCGATGGCTGCTGGCCATTACCAGCTCGACAATCTTTGCGCCATCGTCGACGTCAACCGCCTGCAGATCGATGGCTGGGTCAAAGACGTGATGAATGTTCAGCCACTCGCTGAAAAATATTCCGCATTCGGCTGGAATGCCATTGAGATCGACGGCAACGACATGGCCCAGATTCTCGAGGCCTTCCGGCGCGCCCGCGAAACATCCGGCCGGCCTACCGTCATCCTTGCACGCACCATTAAAGGCAAAGGCGTTTCGTTCATGGAAAACGAAGCCGGCTGGCATGGCGTCGCGCCGAACAAACAGCAGTTCGAAAAGGCCCTTCCGGAACTGCTTAACCCTGGCTTTCCGCGCGCTCGCGTAGACGCGTTGTTGGAGCGAGCGGCCACAACCGCCGCTGAAATTACCCGCAACACCAAAGCCGCGATTCCACGGTTCGCTCGCGACTATTGGTGGAATTCCACGGACACGATGAAAGTCCAAATGGACCCGACGCGCATGGGCTTCGGCCGAGGCCTCGAGCGCGCCGGAGAGGATCCGCGCGTGGTTACCCTTCACGCCGACATTTCAGGCTCCATTCGCATCACGGATTTCGAAGCCAGGCATCCGGAACGCAACAACCGCGTGTTCAGCGTCGGCATCGCCGAACAAAACATGATGAGCGTCGCCGCCGGCCTGGCCCGTGAAGGTTTCATCCCCGTCACCGGCACCTACGGCGTCTTCGCCTCCGGACGGGCCTGGGACCAGATCCGCACCACCATCTGCTACTCCAATCTCAACGTCAAGATCGCCGGGGCTCACGGCGGAATCTCCGTCGGCCCCGATGGCGCTACGCATCAGGCTCTCGAAGAGCTGGCCCTCACCACCGTTTTGCCGAACATGAACGTAGTGGTGCCGTGCGACTCGATCGAAACGCAGAAGGCCACCGAGCACTCGGTGCTCTCCCTGCTTGGCCCCTGCTACCTGCGGTTCGCCCGGGAAGCGACACCCATCGTGACCCGGCCGAGCACGCCTTATGATTTTGGTGTCGCAAACGTTGTTCGCTACCGCGGCGAGCAAGCCAATTTCCTCGATGCGTTCGAATCCATTCCCGGCCCTCGCTACAAAAATGAACGAGAGTCTGCCGCCATCATTGCCTGCGGACCAATGGTGGCGGAGGCCATGCGCGCCGCTTGGATTTTGAAGGAAGAGTATGCGATGGAGACGCGCGTCGTGAATGTTCACACCCTTAAGCCGCTCGACGTGGCAACTCTTGTCAAGGCGGCCGAGGACACACGCGTCGTCGTCACCGCGGAAGAGCACCAGGTCGGCGGTTTTGGAAATATCGTCGCCGGCGCGATCCTGCGAAACCGCAAAAATTTCCGCCTTCCTCTCCAGCTTGAAATGGTCGGTGTGGCGGACCGTTTCGGCATCTCCGGCAATCCCTGGGAACTCATGCAGCACTTTGGCCTCACCGCCGAGCACATTGCAAAACAGGTTCTCGACCTGCTCGACAAGAAAATGGCCATCTCACCCGGAGCTTCGGCCGAAATCCCATCGATTCGCTGCGCCCGCTGCGGTTCAAAGGTTTCCCTGAGCGAGTACGCGAGAGAACTGCCCCTCCCCTCGGACGAAATTTGCGCGCAGTGCGAATTCCAAGCTCTCGAGTTATGCGCCGCGTGCCGCATCGAGTGGGGCAAGGTCACTCAAAACTTCTCTTACGTCTGCCTGGCCTGCCGCGCGAAGCCTGCGCTTCGCTGACGGCCCGGATCGCATCCATTAGGCCCGTGGCAACCGCTCCTCCACCCGCGTTTTCTGCGCGGATGGCTTTGCACTCGGTTATTCTTATGGCTCATGCCGACCCTCAGCATCGATCCCGGTCTCAAGGCGAAGTGTCCCCGCACCGCGCTTGGATTCCTTACCGCCACGGTGCGTGCCGGCGAAACGCCCGCACCATTACTCGACGAGATGAAGTTACGCGAAATGGAACTTCTCCGTCTCCCGGACCCTCGGGTGGTGCTGGAATCTCCTCGCATCCTCGCGACTCGCGCCGGTTACAAGGCCCTCGGCAAGGATCCGGCCCGTTATCGTGGATCCGCTGAAGCTCTGTTGCGGCGCCTGATCGCCGCCAAAAGCTTTCCCCAGATCAACGCCGTGGTCGACATCATTAACCTCGTCTCCGTGGAAAGCCGCCTTCCCATCGGCCTCTACGATCTGAGCAACGTGAAAGGCGACATCGTCTTTCGCGCCGGCCGCTCGCGTGAAACCTACAAGGGCATCGGCAAATACGACCTGAACCTTGAGGGACTGCCGGTATTCGCCGATGAAGCGGGACCGCATGGCAGTCCTACGAGCGATTCCGAGCGCACGATGGTCACCTCGGCAACCACCCGCGTTGCGGCGATCCTGATTTCCTTCGGCGGTGCGGAAGGCCTCGAAGCCTCCTGCCAGCGCATGTCCAGTCTTCTTCAGAAGTACGCCAGCGGACACGAGATCCGCTTCGAGATTCGCTGGTGAGCCCTACCTAATCCCTTTCTTCCCGCGGCTCAGGACGCGCCGGGTGGGCTTTTTCCCGGCTTGTCGATCCATGCCATGCCGCGGATTGCTTCTTACGTATTTTATTGGGGCCGCCTGCTCTTTGACTGAACCGTTCCCTGTAGGATGAGTTCAGCACCATGCCCAGTATTTACGACCTGAAACCCAGGTTCCAGAACCTCCTCCGGCCCATCACGAGCGGGCTGGCTCGCGCGGGCGTCACCGCAAATCAGCTGACGCTCGCCGCCCTCCTTCTTTCCTTTGCCACGGGCGCATTCATTTCCTATTGCCGCGCCCGACGTTCACTTCTTCTCCTTCCGCTGGTGCTTTTCGTTCGAATGGCCTTGAACGCCATCGATGGCATGCTCGCACGCGAGCACAACCAGAAAACATCCCTTGGCGCCATCCTCAACGAGCTCGGAGACGTTCTCTCCGATTCCGCTTTGTATCTGCCTCTCGCGCTGGTTGCCGGATTCGACTCGCGTTTGGTCGTCTTGATTGTGCTTCTCGCCGTGATCAGCGAGATGACCGGCATCATCGGCGTGCAAATCGGAGTGTCGCGCCGTTATGACGGCCCCATGGGGAAAAGCGATCGGGCTTTTGTTTTTGGCGCGTTGGGATTGCTTCTCGGCCTGAATTTGCCTATCGTTCCGTTTGTCCCCTACGTTCTCTGGCTGGTGCTCGCGCTTTTGGTTTTCACCATCGTCAACCGTGCACGCGGCGCGTTGAAGGAATTGCGAGGCTCCGCTTCCTGATGAGCGAGCGCATTCACCCGATTGCCAGCCTGCTGGCCGCGATCGCCCGCGGCATCAGCGGCGTGCAAGTGCAATGGGCAGGCTGCGAACCCGACGATCGTCAGCGCATCTATTTCGCGAACCACACCAGCCATCTCGATTTTGTGGTGTTGTGGTCCGCGCTTCCCTCGGAAATTCGTGCCGTCACGCGCCCCGTCGCTGCGAAAGATTATTGGGAAGAGACTCCGCTTCGCCGCTTTCTCGCGGAAAATGTCTTTCACGCGGTGCTGCTCGAGCGTGGCTCTCTCGCGAAAGCGAAAAATTCCGACGAAACCCACTTTGTGGGCCGTCATTTGATTGAAGATATGGCCTCGGCCCTCGGCGACAAGAATTCTTTGATCCTTTTTCCCGAAGGTACTCGTGGTACCGGCGAAAAAATCGCTCCGTTCCGCTCCGGTCTCTACCATCTCGCCCTTCGACGCCCCGACGTCGAGCTTGTTCCGGCCTATCTCGAAAATCTCAATCGCATTCTGCCCAAAGGGGAGGTTCTTCCCGTTCCCATGCTCAGCCTGCTCACCTTTGGCAAGCCCATTCAAGTGGCGCCCGGCGAGGAAAAAGACATTTTTCTCGAACGCGCCCGCGAAGCCGTCAGCAGCCTTCGCCGGATTGGACCTGCCTGATGTTTGAAGCTCTCCGCGATCCGAAACTTGTCTGGCTGTTTGGCGGTGTCCTCTCGCTCCTCGTTATTTCGAGCGTCATCGGCAACATCCTTCGCAACCGGCAGAAGCCCGGCGCTAGCCGCACCACCATTGACAACTTGAACGCGCGCATCCGCGCCTGGTGGAAAATGTGCGCCATCTTCACCACGGCGATCTTGGTCGGTCGCGTCGGCTCACTGATTCTCTTCGCCATCATTTCCTTCCTCGCCATGCGTGAATACATGACGCTCGTTCCCACCCGCCGTGGCGATCACCGCACTCTGTTCTGGAGTTTCTTCGTGATCATGCCGCTGCAGTACTACCTCATCGGCATTCAGTGGTACGGCTTCTTCGCGATCATGATCCCGGTCCTCGCTTTTGTCTTTGTCCCGACGAGCATTGCGATCGCCGGCGACACCGAGCACTTTCTTGAACGCGCCGCAAAAATTCAGTTTGGCATCATGGTCTGCGCTTACTGCCTCAGCCACGCCCCGGCCCTGCTGCTACTGAAGATTCCCGGATTCGAGGGCCAGGACGCGCGTTTGTTGCTCTACCTCGTCATCGTGGACCAGATGAGTGACGTGCTTCAGTACGTCTGGGGCAAACTCATCGGCAAGCACAAGATCGCCTGGCGCGTGAGCCCCAACAAAACCTGGGAAGGCTTTCTCGGCGGCGTTCTCAGCGCGACGGCTCTCGGCACCGCCTTATGGTGGGCCACTCCGTTCACCCCACTCGAATCCGCCGGCCTGTCCTTCACGATTTGTATTCTCGGTTTTTGTGGCGGCCTGGTGATGAGCGCCATCAAGCGCGATATTGGCATCAAGGATTTTGGCGTGGTGATCGAAGGACACGGCGGCATCCTCGATCGGATGGACTCGCTTTGCTTCGCCGCCCCGATCTTCTTTCACCTCGTGCGCTACTATTTTGTTCCGTAGAGGGCGAGGTTTACCCCGCCACGCGCTCCTCGGCTTGGGCTGCGGCTTCTTCTTCCGTTTTCAAAAATCCCCGTGCCGCCAGCAACTCGGCGTTCAGCAGCGCCGCACCCGCAGCGCCGCGCACCAGGTTGTGCGACAGCAGCGTCAGCTTTACATCGAGCAGCGGACATTCGCGGACGCGTCCAACGACCGCTGCCATCCCGTGACCGGTGTTCGCGTCCTTCCGCGGCTGCGGCCGGTCGTCCTGCTCCAGAACGACCACTGGATGCTTCACCGCTGTCGGCAGCGCCGCTAGCTCCTCGGACACCTGGAAGTCGCGGAGTGCCTCGCGCACCTCCTCAATCGTCGCCGTTTTCTTCAACCGCACCGACACGCATTCCGTATGTCCGTCGACCACCGGCACCCGGTTGCAATGCGCACTGATTCCCAGTCCCGCGTTGATAAACCGGCTGCCGTCCCATTTTCCCAGCAGCTTCTGCGGCTCAGCTTCCATCTTTTCTTCCTCGCCGCTGATGAACGGGATCACGTTCCCGAGCGCGTCCATTGACGGCACCCCGGGATAACCCGCGCCCGAAACAGCCTGGAGTGTCACGACAAACAATTTCTCCAGTCCAAACGCATCCGCGAGCGGCTTCAGCACCAGCACCAGGCCCGCCGTCGAGCAATTGGGGTTTGTTACGATGAACCCGCCGTCATAACCGCGATTCTTCTTTTGCACGGGAATGGCGTCCACGTGAGCGGCGTTCACTTCCGGGATCAACAGCGGCACATCCGCGTCCATCCGGTGATTTCTTGAGTTGCTGACCACCGGATAACCTGCCCTGGCGAACCGCTCCTCCGCTTCTCCCGCCACGGAAGAGTCCAGCGCTGAGAACACAAAGTCGCAATCGAGATTTGGCTCCAGGTCCTCGAGCACCAGCTCCTGCGCCGCTTCCGGGACCGGACCTTCCAGATGCCAGCGCGCGGCCTCCGGATACCTCTTCCCGAGTGACCTCTCGGAGGCAGCGACGGCCGTCAATTCAAACCACGGATGCTCGGAGAGCAATCTCACCAGCCTCTGTCCCACCATTCCGGTGGCGCCGAGCACGCCCGCGCGCCATTTCTTCTCGCTTGCCCGCCTGCTCATGCCACACCTCCGTCTCGCAAACCAATTCGCGTCCCGCGCCCCTGCGGCTTGAACGTGTTCTTCACCCACACCGTCATTTCCGTCTGCGCGGCCAGCGGCAGCACCTCAGGGTGCAGCACCTTTGCGCCGCTCGCGGCCAAGGCATGCGCTTCGTCGTAGCTCAATTCCTGCAAAAGCTTTGCTTCATCCGATTCGTGCGGATTCGACGTGAAAACTCCGTCCACGTCCGTCCAGATCACCAGCTCTTCCGCGTCCACCAGGTGCGCGACCAATGCCCCGGAAAAGTCCGAACTATTCCGCCCGAGGGTGGTGATCCTCCCGTCCTCGGTCGCGCCGATGAATCCGGTTACGACCGGGACGATTTCCGCCTCCAGCAGCGGCATCAGGATATCCCGCCCGCGTCGCACGGTGTGCTCGAGATGCGGCTTCGCGTCCCGGAAATTGTCGCACGTCAGCACGAAATCTGACGACGCCACGGGCACCGCCGGTACGCCAATCTTCCCGAGCGCCGCGGCAAACAACCGTGCCGTGTAACGCTCTCCGAACGACGCCAGCCGGTCGCGCAATGCGTCGTTGACCTCCACCCGCCCGACCGCCGGGGTCTCGTGCAAAAGGTCGCGGCCGAGCAGTTCCAACTCGTCCTCGACTCGCTCGTAGTTGCCCTCCGCCAGTTTGAGCTCTTCGAGCGTTTCCAGATGCCGTCGGGCGATGTCCTCTGCTTGCCTTCTGGCTTTCGGTGTTTCGTTTCGTGCCAGCAACTCCGCGACCGCGAGCAGCCGATCGGTCACTCCCTTCATCGCAGAGACGACAACGCATACGCGGGAACGGAGTGCCGCTTCCCGCACCAGCCCTGCCGAATGCAGCATCCGTTCCGCTCCCAGCAAGGAGCTTCCTCCAAATTTAAAAGCAATAATCGTTTCCTCGGATGGACGGTCGGTTGAGACAGTCGAAAAGGTGAATACCCTCTCCGCACGGCCTCCCCTATCCGGAGGCCCTAACTCACCCTCCGCGCTGAGGCTCGCTTCCTGCTGTTCCGGGCACATGGCTCTGACTCCTTGTTTTTTCGCCGGAGCGTCTCTGGAGGGGGGGTGAAACTAAGAAACCCACCGCCAGGTTCGCTTCTGGCGGTGGGTTCTGGAACTTTTTCTAGCTGGCTAGCTGTTCCTCCACGCGCCCGAAGCGCTGCTAGTGGACTTAATCGTAGTCGACGTAGTCTTCGTCGACCGGGAGGACATTCGCTTCGTGGTGCTAGCCAACATGCCTAGAGGATACCATGCCGGCGCAATATTCCAACCTCTAATTTGCGGCGCTTTCCGCGCCTCAGGCCTCAAAAAGCAGGCTCGAACAGGTCAATCCCGACTCCGCCTTCTGCAATTCTCCGATATCGAGCGGCAAGACCTTGAACCCTTTGGCCTCGATCCGGGCTCGCGTCTCCGGAAACGAAGCC
>Ga0306920_100007222_pt1 | contig 14601 bp, 24 predicted proteins | sample flu12Cox44000170_FD_204666 | JGI IMG/M metagenome (GOLD analysis project Ga0306920, IMG submission 204666) | Lab enrichment of tropical soil microbial communities from Luquillo Experimental Forest, Puerto Rico - flux4day.12C.oxic.44.000.170 (v2)... | ecosystem: Environmental > Terrestrial >...
AGACACGATCCTGCCGTTGTTCATCATCGGTAATCCCTCGGTCAAACGTAAGCCCCAGTCGACCCTGTTTTTGGAACGAAGGACGATGCGAGATCCCGTCGGTCCCGAACGCCACTAGAAACAAATTTGCCAACGTAGCGCGTTCAAAAGTGGGCTTCGTATTGCGTCACTCGTGACCCGCAGTGGGGGTACCAATCAAAAGGGATACATGGCGATGTTTCGTTGGCTGGCGTCGCGAAAGTCGCGCTCATTTGCGTCTGTCTGTGGCGCGCCGATAGCGCACGCGCCGAAGAGGCAGCCGTCGTCCTTGCGTCACATCATGCCGTCTATCCTCCTGGAAGACCTCAACAGGCACAAGGCCGCGTGCAAGGGCGGCGTTGACCACCGGCAAATCGCGCTGCGGAAGTGAGAACACCATCGCAATCGGAGCCACCTGAGTGATCACCGCGACGCCGTTAACTTCCGCGGCGTGAACGATGTTGCCCGGATCAACCTGCCGCAAGCCTGTGCGCCCGTCGATCGGGTAAACGATCGTCGTGTAGTCGAGATAAGCCTTGGCATTATCGATGGCCGCGTTGTCGGCTTTGACCTGCGCCTCGGGCTGAGCGACCAGGGCAATCTGCTGATCGGCCTATTGCTGCGAGCCGGCATTCGTGGAGGCGAGGCGCTGATAGCGCACAAGGTCAAGGCGGGCATTGGCCAGCCGTAGCGCATGTCGGAACCTCCAGCTCGGGCCGCGGATAGAAGTCAGACCCGAACAATGGATATCTGAGGGACGAGTACGGTTAAGTTCCGACAGTCCGTTTTGGTACCGCATTTCTCAGTCTCTATATTCGCGTGACACTTTAACATCTTTTGAGGATCGGGCTGCAGGAGCGTCTTGAGCGCAGTTGCACCTGCTTTGCGCCTTCGACACCTGCGTGCGCATGGCCGGTCAGTTGACGCAGCGCTTTGGCAATCGTCGCAAGTGCCATCGGAGGAGACCTCCGTGCCGCCGAATGGCAGATCCGGAGAAGGCGCCTCGGAATTGTTCGATCTGTGGGGCGACGCACTTCCAGCCCCGCCGCGAAGCGACGGATAACGAGCTTTTGTTCGTTTAGCCTAGGCACGACACAGATCGAGGCTCGCATGAGAGTTGACCTCCGCATGGTCGCCGTGGCGGCGGGTTTGTTCACGCTGCCCGCTCTCGCCCAAACAACTCAACCGAGCACAGGCAAAGGCGCACTGCGCGGCGCTTGCTCTGCCGAAACGCAGAAGTTTTGCTCAGGGCAACTGCGTAGCTGTCTGCAGGAGCACCAAGCCGAGCTTTCTGACGGTTGCAAGGCGGCAGTGAGCGCGCAGCAAAAAGAGTGAAAGCGGCCCCAGAGGCTTCGTTGTTGAAAACCTTGGCAGATTTGCTTGTTCGGGCCCATCCCGGAACAGTCGCATTGGGTCTTGCGGCTGTGGGCCTTCTTCTCATTCTGGCCGCCGCCATGTTCGCCATTGTCTCTTGGGAATGATCCTGGGGACACAGACGACGTTTGATTCGGCCCACCCAATCACGTTACCAGGGCTCGCAACCCAATAACCCGCTGGCCACAGGGTGCGGCCAGCGCTTGCGCATGCGGGCAAACTCGGCCAGCAGCTCGTGGGAACTTCGCCCAGCGTCAAGGCTGCCCCCGAGGGGCCACAGGACAACGCGGCGTGATCTCCGATCTGCACAATCATGCCCTTAGATGCGTGCGCACGAGCCCGGAGGAGATGCGCGGGGGTACCGGCATCGAACACTTCTCCAAGCCAGCGGTCGGATGGTCCACGTTCGTGCAGAGCGCACTTTAAAGCGCCAAATCCGCAACACGTCGCCTCAGGCGATACGGGATTGACAGGGCGCGACTGCGCATTGCGGGCAGCGGTTGACTTCGTCCAGCGCGTGGGTTCGCCGACGATTTCGCGAGCCTGCGGGCCTGATCTTGGCGGAGCAACCGCACTCCTTGGAAGATAGCTGCCGAGCTCCGATGACCGAGAGAAGACCTTGCTCTTTCGGCCTGGGCGGCCGCTGCTGCTGCTCTCGTTCATCAACCGTTCATGCTGCTGGGTGTCTTTAACCCTGCGGATCGCGAGGGAGCACCCCATGAAAATGCGTACCCGCCGGGCGCCTACGTTGAACCTCCCGTGCCTCCGCCACCGGCCTACTACGCGCAGCCCTATTACCCCCCGCCCTACTTTTACGGTGCCTACTATTACGGGCCTCGATTTTGGCGTCCCTTCCCATATTATGCCGCGTATCCCTACTGGCGCGGCCCGCGCTTCGCTTACTACGGGCGTCCGCATTGGGGAGGAGCGTGGCGAGGCCACGGGCACCGGTGGTAACTCCACACCTGTCCTGATTTGAATGGAGGTGCTAAGCAGATTAGCGACCGAATCCATCATGCTGCGGTCCTCGAAATCTTCGACAAGGCTTTGGCATGACAGGCCTTCATCGGGTTTCTCACGCTCTACGGGACGCCGCGAGGCGTCCTGTTCGTTTGCACTTTCTTTAAGATCGGGGAAATCGCAGCTCCCTTACGCCCGCTTCGGTCCGATTCCTCAACGCGCCGTGGCACATCGCAGCTGCGCGCTCCTGCTCATTGCGCAACGGCGGCGCGCTCATGGCGCTTCGGGGGGCGAGACCTTCGAGGGCCTCGACCTCGAGATCACCTCCAGCGACGAGGCGCGCGAGATGTTCTCCCTCAACGGCAGCGCGGACTGGTGGCGTTCTGATCGGACAGCCCCAGGGTGCCGAGGCGGTACGGGAGTTAGCTCACTGGTTCGAGCGCCGCCTGCCTTTGCGTCCTGTCGTCGTCGCGGTCGCCGATGTTTCTGGCGTGGCCGCGCCGGCATTCTGCCAGGTGATCAGGCCCGGGATGCGGCTGCCGGCCGGCCCGTACTTGCTCTTGATATCTGCGCACATGGCTTCTTGCTTGCCGGGCGAGGAGGTCGCCTCGCTCAGGTTCGCGCTCTGATATTTGCGCAGGAAGCCGACCGAATCCTTGGCGTTCGCCTGATCGACCATGGTGTGCTCCTCATCCGTACTTTTCGTTCCGCAATTGTTGACACTCCAGTCGATATAGGCGGCGTCCTCTCCCGACAAAACCGCGTCGGCAAGTGCAAGGCTCTGCCACAGGAGCAGCACGGCCAAAGCCATCCCAATCCGCATCAAGTGTCCCCGGTCCTAAATTTTGCAGCGCACGTCCTCCGATCAACGCGCCATCATAGATGTTCCGTCGGCGCGGAAGACAACTCACCTACCTACTGAACACCTAGAGTTCCGTCACGTAGGGGAACTGGATCGGAGCTTGGCTGCTCAGTGTGGGTTCGACCCGCGATAATGGCGGCGATCAACGTCCCCACGTCCTGCTCCGCGCGCGGCACAACGGCGATGAAGCTGATCGACAGCGCGCGATCGATGATGCCGCGCAGGCATGGGCTGAGTGAACGTGTAGGATATGCTCGAAGCGGGTCTCCTCGAAGATGGCGCGCCATTTGTCGTGGATTGGCGCGGCGTATTGTCGGCATAGCTGTCGTCTAGAAGAATGCGACCCAGGGCTCGTCGTTTCTCACTCCCGCAGCTCGAGCGTCATGGTGTTGTACCTCGGGACTCTCGATGCGGTAATCTTTATTGGTGAACCAGCTACGAGCAGGGTGGCTGGCAGCAACACTACTTCGCAAGAGCACATCTCCCTATTGATGAGGAAGAGGAAGGAGCCCGAGACATAGAAGAGCATCGCTGAGACGTATAGCGCTCTGGCAAGCGCCACAGGATGCGCGTCTATCTTAGGTTGATCTGGAGAGGTTTGTTTCTAGGTACTTCCAGCGCTTGCAAATTTGAAAAGCAAACACTTTGATCTGGCTGTCAGCGCTACCTGGGTTGGTGCAGTGAGACGCTATGCAAGAAGGCGTCACGTGTCCGAATTGCTGCTTTCTCGTCACGCAGAAGCGCCGCAACTGCTGCGAAGCGGGACTCCAAATGAAGGTCAGCGCAATGTCGCGGTCGTGCGGGAACATCACAAAAAGGCAGGAGGACCTGTGATGGTCGATGTTCTCATGTATCTGGCGTTTGGTATCAGCGTCGTAGCGTGTCTCTGGCTCATTGATCGGGCGCTGAAAAGCGAGGAGGACTGAACGTCAGCTGTTACTGCAGTGATGCCTACCTGATTGACGAGAGGGAGTGAAGCGCGCCGCGACTTGCGCGGCGCAGTCGATGGGTGTGTTTTGAACGAGGTGCTGAGGGATCAGTCCCGACACCCCGGGGTAGTGCCGTCGGGGCTGATCTCCAATGAGCTATGGCGCCGCATAATCGCGGCAAGCAGGAAGAAGAGTTTTGCACAGAAGAAGATGGTTCTGCCAAAAATGACGCGAAGCGCGGCGCGAATGTCACAACAAGCCAGTCAAGATGCCTTCAGGAAATAGGAATGGCGACGCCCTGAAGGCGTCTTCGGCGAGAATTGAACCTCTGGTTGGTTCGAGAGGTTGGCAACGCTGAATCGAAGGCGGGCATTCAATGCCACAAAGCCTCTAATAGCAGCGCCAGCACTGCCACGAGGGCCGCCGCTCCCATCACGTATGCGGGCAAAGCAGGGTCGTTGCGCGTGAGCGCAGAAGGCGCCGCCGTCGCGACCGATGATTGACGTTGTTCAACGCCGCCTCTTGAAGGCGGCGTTATCAAGTCAGGAACAACGACGGCACGAATAAGCAGGACACAAGCTCATGGCGATACCTGTAAACGCCGCATTGGCGTCGCAGGAATGTCACCATAGATGGTGATGATCGCGAGTCCGTCGGTATTGCCTCCCTCGGGCACGGCCGCTGGCGCTCCGGTCTTCACAGCAAGTGATCTTTGGGGCCCCGGCGGTCGCCGATCGGAAACGGAAACTCGGTTGCGGTCGCAACAATTGAACAGGTGACCTTGATAGGCCTGAACGGGGACGCTGGTTTGCGTTCCCTGCGTGTGAGGCTCGCATGGGTAGCAATGATCCAGCCATTGACTACAAGGCCCACATTCTAATCGGTATTCGACCGAGCGGTATCATGACCGTGATCGCGGATTGACCGCACTTGCCGAAGCAGGCAGAGGTACAAGAGCGAATTGACCGCACGCGCGGTGACTATGTGACGTTCGCGCTGTGCACGCCGACGTCGATCATGCCGGCCGTTCCGAAGACTGCTAAGGACATGCCGACTCGGTTTGGGTATCTTGGGAGACGATAGCTGTCGTCACTATGATCGCGGCACTGCCAAGTTAAGTTAGGGATGGCGGGTGGCCCTGACCTCAGCTGAGCTGAACTGGCTGCGGCGCTTGATGGGAACGATCTGCCACGCCTCGCGCTTGAGCACTGTTTTGAGGTGGCGATTGAACATCTCGCGATAGGAAGAAGAGACTTGTAGGCGAAAGGCATCGTAACGCGTCGGCACAACCTTGCGCGCAACCTCTAGCCGCGACGCGGCGATAAAATGCTGCAGCATCTGGCCGCTGCTATCCTTGACCGTCCACGCGGTGGGCACGACACGTGCTCCATACTCGACTGAGAAGTGCGGACAGCAACGATCATGAAATGTAGTGCATCCGCCGATGGAAAAAGATCCCGTTACGCAGGTGTGACGAACGACGAGGGAAGCAGAGCTGGCCCCGTCCCCTCGTCGCAGTTCGTCAACGACGATCATGGTCACGGTGGCGCTCGTGCGAGTACCAGCGGAAATAGCCGTGGTCATGGTCGCGGTGGTGGTAACGGATTTCATGATGCCGATATTCGTGAGCCTGTGCGGTGCCCTGCAAGCCAGTGAGTGCAAGCACACTGACAGCGGCAGTGCCGGCTAGCGTGAGGATTGTCCTGCGCATTGTGAGACTCCTGTTGGATGAAAGTCCTGACGTCACACCGAATACAACTGGCTATATGGTGCCGTTCCGTCGAGCTGAAACGGATCTCGTTGATTACAAATTGGACACATGGATGTAGTGAATGTCAGATAACGCCGCATTCATTCTCCGTTCAGGTTCGCGATTAGCGTTGGAGGTGTAGTAGAGAGTTGGCAGTCGGGTGAAGGATGTTGCTCGATAGGTACCGGTTTTCGAAACGTGACAGATAAGGGGAGATTGCTTCATCCGTAAGTTGGTGACCCTGATCACGCAAGCTCGATCGTCGACATCCTCGCCGATCAGAGGGCACATGCATACATCAAAGACCTGCCAGAGTTTTGCACAGAAAAAACGATGCGGATGGCCTATCGGACACGGTTTTAACACTGTTGTTTCAATGTCCGGCCGAGCGAAGCAAGCGATCACGCGTCGAGCTAGCCCCGCAACGAGGTTTGGTCTCGTGGCATTCCGACAATGTTAATTTCTATGCCGGACGTACGGTTCGAAAACCACGGGCGACCGGGCTTCTATCTTGGCTAACCAGCATTTGCGTGCACCAAAGTTGTATCGATCAATATTAAACCGCCATATTTGGTCCAGGCCGGCCGTTTTCATTCTGGCTGCAGGTCGCCGACAAGGCCGTTGGGTGACTCAATTTACCGCCCTAGCGTCGATCCTAACAGCGAGCGTCGTTCTCTCTGATGAAGACGGAAAGCCAAAATGATGAGATGACCGGAAAACCCTCGAGTTTCGCACGGTACGGCCCTTCGGCCCGGGCTGCAAAGGGTCGCTCAAAGTCAAATTCATCGCGCCAGCATTGATCGTTTCGGCGAACTTTCACCTTAACGGCAGTCCGCAGTTGCCAAGTGCTTCGGCGCGCCTGACGGTGATCGAGCTCCCGTAGCCACCTGGGGGCACGCCGGCCGGCTCGTGCCACCGCAACGGCTCGATGCCGGCTGGCGCATTGGCTTGTTGCCACCATACTGTGCCGCAGACGCCAGGCATCGGTCATAAACGGACTGGCCACATTGACGTGCGCTTCGAACTGGAATTCGTTGATGGTCAGGTGGCTGTTGTTTGTGCCCGATCGCTGGATGCAATCTAAGATTGCCTCACGCAGCGGGCGGTGTGCAGTAGGGGGTAGACCGATTTGTCCGTGGTTCAACGGGCCACCGAATCTCCGTAACTGATCGCCCGCGGCGCCGGGAGAAAACCATGAGCACTGGAAAAAACGTGCGTTCAGATTCCGCTCCGAAAAAAGCCTGGCAGCTCTTCGCCCGACCAGGTACTAGCAGAGCCGCAGGAAGGAGGTGGCAGCGGCAAACGCTCGGTCAGTTGCCTGTACTGGCAGCCGCAACCCTTGGACTCATCTTGGCAGCTGCGGTCGCCGATTGCGCGAGGGGGCCGATCGCACGGCCGCATTGGCGCAGCAGCCTTGCGTGATCCGAGTTCAATTCCAGCGGCCTCGACGTCTGCAGCACCACAAACGCCTCAACCCGCGGCTGATCCAGCGAGGCCTGCCATTCATAGTACTTTAGGCGTAATCCCTACTCCGCCAGCTCCTGCCGCGCCCGCACCCACTTCTCAAGTCGGGGTCCCGCAAACCCAATTGAGTCCAATCGCCCCACTCTCGAGCTCCACCTCGAGCTCCACCGAGGTACCTACAGCTCTGCCCACTGGCGGAAGCTCGGGTGTTCCATTGTCGGCCCCGGGCGGCGGTCGCGAGGGTTTGGCGGCATGCATGGAGTTCTGGGACAGCGCTACGCACATGACCAAAGCCGAATGGAAAGCGGCCTGCGAACGCTCGGTCCATCGGCTCGATACCATCACCGGCCCGAAGCAACCCTGAGCTTTCGAGGTCATCGGCGGAGCCACTGGTCGGCCCGCTACTGCATCCGATACGGCTTTTTTGTCTTCAATGTCGATGTGCTCAACGAACAGGTAGGCGAGCGGTGGCGCCTATTCATCGGCTGCATCGCGACGGCTCGTAAAGTCATAGCGTTGCGGCGATGGATCGCTTCAGCCGCAAACCTCAGCTCGTGCCGGATCAGACACGGCACAGTCCTTGCTGCGCAGTGATGCTGGCGGGAATTTGCATGCCGGCCAAGCAGCTCATGCGGGCTGCGCCTCGATCCGGGGTTCGCCCGGCTGGGGCGGTGCCAATCAAACGACCGATGCCCAATCTTTTCGATGCTCTGCCTGTCTCACGCTATGATCTAATCGCTTGCCATGAACTCACGAGCTGGTTGCCGCCAGCGTTTAGTCAGGGAGAAGGCCAGTATGTTGCAAAGCGGGGTGCCCTGTCGTCACAAGTTCCGTTCTGGTGTCGCCCGCAGCGCTCGCTTCCCTAATCTCGGCAAGATGTACGAGATCGAATTCACCCAATTCCAAGGCACCGCGCCAATGGCGCAGGCCATGGTCGCCGGCGCGCTCGACTGCTCGACGCAGGCCCCGCTGTCGCTTGCGAACGGAGCTCTACAGGGCAATCTGGAAGCCTACATCGTCGCCCAACACGTGAGCGAGCGGCCTGGCAGCTTTTCCGTGTATTGGGCAGTGAAGGAAGATTCCCCAATCAAGACCTTCGCCGACGCAAAGGGCAAGAGCGTCGGCAACAATGTGTTTGGTTCCGGCATTCTGGGTCCAATGTTCCTGCTGCTCAAAAAGAAGCGTGCCTCATTATGCCGAGAGATCGGTCGCACACGCGCACCACGGCGTCGCAGAAACTTCGTTCTCATGCGACATATGAGGAATGGCTCTGATGAGCCATTTCGTGCCGACAGTTCCAACCGGAGATATCTATGAGCGCGATCGAGGGATTGAGCCATATCACATTCATTGTCCGCGACTTGGATCGCATGGAAGTCCTACTGACCACGCTCTTGGGTGCGCGCAAGGTCTACGACAGTGGATCACGCACTTTCTCGCTATCGAGGGAACGGTTCTTCTTGGTGGGAAGGCTCTGGATCGCCACAATGGAGGGCGATCCGTTGCCCTCCCGTACCTACAATCACATCGCGTTCAAGATCAGCGATGTGGACTACGATGAATGCCTTGCTCGCATAAAATCATTAGGCTTAGAGGTTCGCGAAGGGCGATCGCGAGTAGAGGGCGAAGGCCGCTCTATTTACTTCTACGATTACGACAACCACATGTTCGAACTGCACACCGGCACTCTCGATGAACGGTTGGCATGCTACGGTCAAGGTTCGGTAGCTCAGTCAAAGGTCAAACCAAACGCCGCATGAAACATCGGGGATTGAATGAGCGCCTGCATGAGGAAAGCTAGCTTGCTGATGTCCTACGGCGGCTTAGCAACGTGCGCGCAGGCGCCGGAGCGGTCGGGGTGGGGTTTTTCTTCTGGCTGATGTAACTTTGAGGGGAACGTATCGCGGGCGATATCCGATAACAGCAGAGTTATCCGTGATGCCTCGCAAACCCAATCACGATAGGAATGCAATTTGACATCATTCCGGTTGCGGTTGGAGATCGAAATGAACCTGACAAAACCTTTGATACTTGGTCTCGGTGCAGTTCTTGTAGGCAAGATGCTGACTGGTGGCGCGGTCATGCGACAGCCATGAGAAAGCCTCACTTCCGCCCCGACCTGCTCGCAGGCTGAAACTGCGCCCAGAATTGATGTTGTGAGCGAGCGCATGACGCGACAGGCTCGACCAGCAATCGGCCACGTGCTGACACGTCAACACTGATTTTTCTACGCTGAAGGCGCTTCGGTTTGCAATTTCGGTGCTGCGGGGAAGAACGGGAAGTCTGACGCGAGCCGTTCCGTCGACACGGGAACGCTATGGAGCACGAGCAGGAATACCAGCAACGAGAGCCGGAACCCGAGTTTGCCGGTTGGGATGGCAATTGGGATGACCTCTGGGTTCACGCGGGAGAGCCACGCCACAGACGCAGTTGGCCCCTGGTAATCTGTGTGCTGGCTGGCGCGATCGTCCTCGGCGGTGCCCTCGCTCACGTTTACAAGATGTCTAATGCGCCGAGCATCGCCGACCCCATGCTTTCAGGCTGGCCGAATCGCGGTCTTAGCGGACTCAAGATCAGCGAAACTGCGGGTGGTCGCACAAGCGAGGCTCCAAGCGATCCGCAAAGGATCGAAACCACCGAGACTCCGCAGACTGGAAGCGGGCTTCCAAAGCCCAACACTCCAGAGGCGACACAACCGGCACAGACGATTCCGGACCTCACGATTGTCATGGACACGCCCGCGCCGAGAGTCCCCCGTTCGGAGGTGGCCACACCAGATCAAGCGAGCATCCAGAAACCGATTAATCCGGCACCGATCGAGCAATCCGCCGCGGCATTAATTGCCGCGCCCGAGCAGGCTGTTGCGCCCGTTCGGGTTTCCAAGCCAAAGGCCGAGGCGCCAGCCATGCAGGTCCCATCCTTTGTGGCGGTACTTGCACCACAGAAGTCTCGGATGGACGCGCTATTGAACTTCGCGGACTTGCAGCAGAGGTACAGCGACGTCCTATCTGCAATGGAGGTCAACATTCGAGAGATCAATCTCGGCGCGAAGGGCACCTGGTATCGAGCAGTGGTCGGCACGCCGGGAACGCGTGACGCAGCATCCTACATTTGCAAGGGGTTAAAAAGCGCCGGATATGACGGCTGCACTGTTATTCGCGCTCCGTGAGGCGAAATCCCACCATCGAAAATCGACCGCTGCTGAGCGCGTGCCACAAACGGCCCTCCCATAACCGCCCCACCAACAAGCGCCACGACCTCCCGCCTGTTTCTCGCCGGCGCGGGCGAGCAGTGTGATGCTAGCTCGACCTTTTGTGGCCTGGACCACGGGCACATCACCCGCACGCCGGTCTCGACGCTACCTGTGCGGTGGAATTGACCGACGTCCATAAAAAGCCCCCAGCCCTCGATTGCAGCGGAAGCGAGAGAGAGCCAGGGGCAGGTAATGTAGTAGCGGTGCGGCCACAGCCACTACACACTGTACAGGATAACGTGTACACCTAAGCTCGTAAACTCAGTCCTGTGCGAGCTGTGGATAATGCGTTGCAACCGGCGTTGAGCAACGCGCAATGCTGGCATCCATCTGCCCAATGCGCATGATCTGTCTGCAACGCTGAGTGCGGCCGCGACCGGCGCTGCGGTTGGCCGAAGCCATTGCTCGGCGCGCCTCACACCTCATCCTCGGCGGTGCCAGGAGCCTCTCAGGTCGTTGGCCCATTGCGCGCGGCGTTGGCTGAAAGAGAAAGGGGTTCTGGTTTCGCTCCCCTCCTGCCGATAACGCCAGGGCTGCCCGCGCTGCAAGTGAGGGTCGGCGGCTGGAGCACCCCGCGTCTACCAACTCGACCGCGGTAGCCTCCGTCTGCCGCAATGACTGCCGAAAGTTCGCCAGTGTCTGTTGCCCGGCGGACAGGTCCTTGCTCATGCGGTCTTCCCTCAGCCTCAGTCCGCGCATCGTGCCAGCCCTTGGACCCTGCGCTGGTAAACCACCGGATCGCGCCACCAAAAACCGCGCGAGTGCGGCGAGCGCGTCAAAGTCGTGGCGCGCATGGAATCCGTGCGTCAGCTGTGACGAGCACCCGTCACGTGGCGGTTTTGTCATCGTCTGTGCTGTACAGCACTGCGCCGTCCCTGCAGCCCTCGTTTGATGCTGATCGGGGAGCGGCGCGGGGCGGACATTGCTAGTCCAGGTCCGCGTAGCGCGGGTCCGCCGTCGCTCCCTTAGGGAGCTTCGCCTCCGCAGCCAACTCAAGGCTACGGGTCGTTGGTCCTCTAGCTTCGTCCCGCTTGCGATCGGTTATGTCGCATTTCCATGTCGGCGTCACGGCCGGCGTAGCAGCCACCGCCAGCCCGACCTTCGGAGCACTGTTGCGACCCGTGGTGGCCGTACTGGCATCCCTGCCCAAGATCGCGCTTTATCCGGCCTTAATCCTGACTCTGGGCTTCGAACATGCCTCAAAGATTGCGCTGGTGACCGCAGACGCGGTGTTCCCGATCCTGCTTGCCACTATCAAGGGACGAGCGCGGTGGAGCCCAAGCTGGTGTGGTCGGCGCTAGCCGCCGGGGCGCCGCGCACGAGAGCCCTGCTCACCGACGTGCTGCCAGCCGCATTGCCGTCGGTGCTGACGGGGTGCCGTATTGGCCTTGTTATCTCCTGCATTGTCGTCTTCCTCGCCGAGATGATCACGGCTCCGGCATCTGCTAATCTACGCCGCACGCAATTTCGAGACTGTCGACATGTTACTGCCACTCATCACCATCTCCCTGCTGGGGCTCCTCCTCAACACCGGCTTCAACGCGCTGCAGCGCCGGCTGTTGCTAGGCTTTCCGGACGAAGGCTAATCGCTGAGCACAGGCGCGCGAGTGAGGCCCATGAAGCGCAGCATGCCGACGAGGGCCCCGAGACGTTCGCGGCGATACGATTCGATGTCGAGCCTCTCGTAGTCGAGGAAGCCCTTGCCGGTCTTAAGGCCGACGTTGCCCTCGCGCATATTGCGCTCGATGATTGGCGGCGCGGCGTAGCGGAGGTTTCCAAGCGCCTCTGTCAGGTAGCGGCTGGCATAGTAAAGGATGTCGCCGCCCCCGAAGTCGATAAACTCGAGCATGCCGAGCACAGCGTAGCGGATGCCAAAGCCGTACTTGATGGCCTTGTCGATATCCTCAGGCGAAGCCACGCCCTCCTCCACCATGCGCGCCGCCTCGTTCATGGCAAGCGCTTGGATGCGCGGCACGATGAAGCCGGGCCGCGCCGCGCACACAACCGGCACCTTACCGATGCCTTCAAGCAGCGCTTTAAGTCGAGCCGTCACGGCAGGGTCCGTCCTTGAGCCCGCCGATAGCTCCACCAGTGGCATGAGGAAAGCAGGGTTCAGCCAATGGGCGTTAAGGAAGCGTTCTGGCGCTTCGACGGCGCCTGCGAGGTCATCGACCATAATCGTTGACGTAGTCGATGCGATAATGGGCTCGGGCCCGATCAAGGCAGAGGCGCGCGCGAGAACTTGGCGCTTCAAGTCGAGCACCTCCGGCACGCCCTCGAAGATAACGGCCGCCTCGGCCAGAGCCGCGCCCGCATTGGCTTCGCCGACCACCGCCACGCGCGAGGCGATAATGTCTACGGCCTCATTGGCGAATAAACCGCACGAGGCCAGCATTCCGAGCGTGCCGCGCACCTCGCCGGCCACCTCGGTTGCCACGCGCGCGAAATCTGTCTCCCCGCGCGGTTTCAGGTCGACGATCGCCACTTGATGGCCGGCATAGGCGAACACCACGGCGAGGCCGCGCGCCATGCGACCGGCTCCGAGACAGGCGATCGCGCCGCGTTCGCTCACCGCAAACCCTCGCGCAGCAACCGCCGCAGCCCGGAATGACTGAGATGCCCGAGACCAAGGCTCGCAAGTGTGCGGCCCGTCCGTCTGAAGTCCTCACCGCAGATGGCAGAGCCGATGGCAAGGAACGCGATCGTGAGCGGCGTGGCTACCCCGGCATGCTCGCCGACCGAGGCCAGAAAGGAGAGACCGAGCGCGACATCCTCCCGCATGTAACGGTGCTCAGTCAGCACGATCTTTTCGCACCAGTCCCCGGAGTCAGTGAGCTTCTCGTGGGAGCCGCGGCCATACATCCACTCCTCTCCCTCGCTCGCGTAGTGATCGGCGAGCGGAAAGTGCGGTGCGCCGTAGTCAAGAGCCTGCCGAATGGCAATGCGCTCAGCATCGAGCGCATCCGTTACGCGGCGGACAACGGGTTGCGTACCCTCCTTGTGAATGTCCCAGCGCGGGAAATGCTCGAGTGCGCCGGCGTTCATAACGATCAGCGGCGGGTGGATGATGGGGCCCGCGTTCATTAGGGCAGCCGAAAGCGCATCTTCGCACGGTTCAATCACGCCAGGAAAAGCACGACCGAGTACGGCGAGCGCGTGGTCCGTAGTGCACGCAGGGAAGACCCCCGTGGGCAATCGCTTGGCGCGGATGACAATGGCGACTTCAAAGGGCCCGTGCTTGCGGGCGAGCCAGGGCAGAGTGCCCGTCTCGGCGAACGCAACATCGGCACGATTTTGAGCATGGTGCGCGGCCTGGGCGAACACGACCGAACCAAATGTTCCTGGCGGCAAAAAGACGACTTGCCCGTCGGTCAAGTGCGGTGCCAGGGTCTTTGCGATGTCGGCCTGCGCCGTGGCCGGAGTGGGACACAGAATGAGCGAGGCACCAAGCACGGCCTCGGCAATGTCGGACGTGACAAGCGCCAGGCGCGGCTCATGACGGCCGTGAAAATCTTCAAGAACGATAATTCCGCCGGTGGCTCGATGCGCCTCGATCGCAGCGCGATCGCGTCGCCATAGCCGCACCTCGTGCCCCTCTAGCGCAAGATCACCGGCGGCCGCGAGCGAACCATTACCGCCTCCTAATACGGCAATCTGCATCCTCACGTCCTCCGCGCAGGCGATTGGGTCGGGAACGCGTACCCAGCCACGCTGATGTGCAAGCAAAGGGGCTCCTGCCGTCCACGATTTTGACGACATGCTCCTCGGTGCGGCGATATCCCGCCACAACCTCGCAATCGCGGCGTCCGCTCAGAGCTGTTAGGAAGTGTGCTGCTTGGGGTCCAGCAGAGTCAATGCTGCATCCATCCTTGCAGAGTCGAAGTCATCAGGGTCGTGCGTGGCTGATCAGGGCTCGCCGGGCGTCGAGGAGTGCGTGTGCGCTTGACCATCTGGGTAGCTGGTTCTAAGCAACTCGCGCCAATTCACGGTT
>Ga0306920_100007223_pt1 | contig 14601 bp, 10 predicted proteins | sample flu12Cox44000170_FD_204666 | JGI IMG/M metagenome (GOLD analysis project Ga0306920, IMG submission 204666) | Lab enrichment of tropical soil microbial communities from Luquillo Experimental Forest, Puerto Rico - flux4day.12C.oxic.44.000.170 (v2)... | ecosystem: Environmental > Terrestrial >...
GTCCCAGCAACCAGCGACGATAGCAGAACAGTAGAGTGCCATCGTCGCACAACGACAAATGCCCGTAGGTACGCTGTGGCAGCTTGCCGACCCGGGCGCTGAAGGCTGGGACCCGGTCCCCGCGCTCGAGCTTCACCTGCGCCTCCATCGTGAGTAGCCGCAGCAGACTCCAGGCGAACACTGTGCCAAAAAATGACATACGCAACGCCCATCCGAACAGCCGCAAGCTAAGCACAACAATCACCAGCGAAAGCAGCAACCCAAGTTGCGGGCTGATAAGAGCAGTCGTGGCAAGGAGCGCGAAAATCGCAGTGCGCACGATCTTCAAAAGGAGGTCCAGCAAGGGAAAAGGACTGATTCATTACCATCACATCGAAGGCCTGCCCCACCAGCCACACGACGCAGGTGACGATCAAGCCAACAACTGTGTACAGACCCGCTGTCGCAGCGCTCACGGCGGAATGCGTGGCAGAGCTTCCAGGTGTAGCTGCGTACACGACCGGTCCGCTAAGGATACAGGCGAACAACTCTCTCCAGGAGGTGAAGCCCATGACCCGTGAAACCTGGTTCAGCACAAAGGGCAAGGCGACCAGTACCAGGGCCGCGTGATTTACAAACAAGACCTCCACCGCGTCCAGGGGTTTCTTGATGAGCGGCACAAACCCACCAAATGTGTCTTTGATGAAGATGAGCGCCAGCAGCAGAAGGATAGGAATCCAGAATTTGGGTTTCTGAATGAGGGGCAGCTGATCGCGCTGGACCTTGGGCGTGTGATAATACTGCCAGGCGCCAATCACACACACCCCAACCAGCGGAGAAATGGCTGTACTGGTCACCGTCGCCAGCGCAGTGGAGACTTTCTCGCCACTCTTGAGTGCGTTCTGCGCTTGTTGATTGCCGCTCATTTGAGCAAGCGCTATCACGGCGAAAATAATCACGGACAGCATCACAAACAGGTGCCAGCGCATCTTCATTACCTCCCGGAAAGTGTACCGGAGCTCTCACCGGCAGTGTCTGGGAAGTACAGCAATCTGTAGAATGGCGTATCAGAACGGCAGCTTTCCCATCAAGATCGTTTCCATGTCCCTGCCGCAATGGGGCACCGGCGATGCGCCGGATAATCAACGCGAGCCCGAGATGATCGTCGGCTTCTGATTTGGTTAAAGCGCACACTTTCTGTTCCATACAGCCACAATTGGGTGGTAATTCCAACAATACAGAAGTAATATCAGTACTACCTTCCCATGGGTAACTCGTAACGATATTCTTAGCTGCCCCAGGGTAGGTAAGACCACTCCAAGTTCCGCCTCGAGAGAGCATCTCACGCGCCACCGTCGTCTCAAGGAGGCAGCACAATGTCGAGCTATGGTTTGTCAGCGAATCTCATCGATACATTACGTAGTTACATAACCCCCGATATCATCAGCAAAGCCAGTTCCCTGGTCGGAGAAAACCCCGCCGGCACAGGCAAGGCTCTTTCCGCAATCGTGCCTGCTTTACTGGGAAGCGCCACCAACATGGCCAGCACCGAAGGTGGCGCCAGCAAGCTTCTCGGGCTTATCCAAGGCGGAGGCTTCGACGGAAGCATGCTGAATAGCCTGGGCAGTCTGCTTTCGGGTGGCGCAATTACCGAAAACCTGATGGGCACCGGACAACAGTTGCTGGGCAACCTGTTCGGCAACAATGCCAACGCAGTCAGTTCGGCGGTGTCCAATTTCGCCGGCGTAAGCAACAGCTCGGCTTCATCGCTGATGAAGCTTGGCGCGCCTCTGGTGATGAGTTTGTTGGGGAAGGTAGCTTCCACCCAAGGACTAAGCTCGAGTGGGTTGGCCGGGTTGCTCAGCAGCGAGAAATCGAGCATCGCGGCCGCGCTGCCGGCGGGCCTAGGCAGCTTGCCGGGACTCGGAAACCTCCTGGGTTCGGCTGGCACCTCGGTCGCTGGTACCGCCGCGGCTGGGGCGGCAGCGGGACGCCGGTGGCTGGTGCCGGTACTGCTGGCCATACTGGTCATCGCCGGCCTGCTGTGGTTCGTGCGCGGTTGCAACCAGCCAACGGGCTTAATGCAAGTGAAACTCCCGAACGGCGAGGTGCTTTCGTTGCCGGCCGGCAGTTTCAATTACACGCTGGCGCAGTATCTGGCGAACGGCAGCAATGCCGAGTTACCTAAGACCTTCGTTTTCGACCACCTCAACTTCAATACAGGAACGACGGATCTTACACCCGATTCTCGGCAGACTGTCAGCGACTTGATTGTCATCCTCAAGGCGTATCCGAATGCAGAGGTGCAACTCGCGGGCTACACGGACAACACGGGCGATCCAGTGGCCAACCAGAAGCTCTCGCAGGATCGCGCCTACGCGATTCGCGACATGCTGGCGGCCGGAGGAGTGGCTACTTCGAGGATGACGGCGGCAGGATACGGTCAGGACAAACCCGTAGCTGCCAACGACACAGAGGAAGGACGCGCTAAAAACAGGCGTACCGAACTCGTTGTTACAAAGAAATGATTCTGCGATGCAGAAACGCATCCGCGTAAGTGGATGACTCTGCTTGAGTACGCCAAGATAGCCGGATCCCAACACATTCGTGGTTTTCGAATGCGTCGGAGATCACTATGGTCGAAAACTGCACGGCGTGTGCCCCCTTCAATCCTGCTTTAGAATGAGTCGGAGACCACAGCGTGCAGAACAGCCCAACCTCGCGAATCCCATTTATTTGGCAGGTCTAATTTTTACCAACATTCCGTCCGGCAGCGGCTCGCCCAGAAACTGTACAGCTCCATTGCGGACTACCCCGTTCACCTCGGGCGCCGCGGCCTGTGACAGGGTGCTCTCTGCCTGGACGCTCTTGAAAGTGCCGCGGTCCATGGCGAGGTTGGCCAGGCGGTCAGCCTCGCGATTTTTCTCACGCAGAACGTGCTTGATATCGAAGCAGTCCAGCTGGTCGATCATTTTCATTGCTTGCGCGTGAAGCTCCTTCAGGGCAGGACTGCTGACTTTGTATTCTCCATTAATCTGCTTCACCAACAGTTCAGAGTCGCTGATAATTTTCAGTGCCTTGAAGCCGTGCTTTAACGCATAGGAAAGCGCCGCCAAAAGGCCTGAGTACTCGGCGTAGTTGTTCGTCTGCCGGCCCAGATATTCGCTCAGCTTAGCAACCGGACGTCCTACTTCGTCTTCAATCACGGCTCCGTAGCCCGCTGGCCCGGGATTGCCGCGCGCGCCTCCATCGATGTGGGCGACCACGTAACCCTGTTCGTCGCTGAAGGTGGCGCCGCCGATGAATTCCTTGGAGCGAAACTGCGATTTCTGTGGAAAGGGGCGAATGGCCATAACGCGTAGTGTAACCCTCTCTAGTGGGATGCGGTTCGCGGCGTCAAACGTGGCCATTCACCTGCCCAGACGGAGACGCATGGCGAGCCGTGGCGGAAGGCTGGAAGAAAGAATCCGCTCTTGCGCCTGGTCGATGTCATAGGGGACGCGATAAAAATGAACCCGTCCCGAATCGCCATTGTACGACTCGTATAAGGCATAAGCAGCGCGCCAGTCCCCGTCCCGCGGCTGTCCGACAGAGCCAGGATTGATCAGGTAGCGTGTACCGCGCTGAAGCCGCAGCTCGAATTCGACGGCACCATGGACGCTCTCGTACGCCGGGGTAAATTGGTGCACCTTCCCTCGCTCGTCCAGGAATCCTCCCTGCAGGTGTGTGTGACCGAAAAAAATAATGTCGGCCTGGCCCGGCATGCGGAAGTTCTCTTCGGCGCCGAATACGTTCAACAAGTACTCATCCTCATCTTCGGGCGCGCCATGGACGAACTCCACATCGGGCAGAGAGTTATCCCTGATCGGACCTTTGGGCAAACGGCGTAGCCACTCAAGATGTTCGGGAGTGAGCCTCATTTGGGTCCAGCGGGCTGAGATCGCGGCGACCGGGTTGAAGTCGGCCGTGTTGGTGAGCCCGGAGCAGGCGCGGTCGTGATTTCCGCGTACAAACAAACCGCCCAAAGCAACTGATCGAGCACAGACCTCGTTCGGGGAGGCGTTGTATCCCACTACGTCTCCCAGGTTGGCGACCATATCGTAGTCGGGCGCAGCCTCCATTACTGCCTCGAAGGCTTCGAGGTTGGCGTGAAGGTCGCTGATGAGGAGCAGGCGCATGTCAGTGCAATTCTGATTGCATGACCGGACAACGGGCCAGGTGCCCTGGCGAAACCTCAACCAAAGGGGGCAATGCCTCGGCGCAGCTTGGCACCCGAACCTCGCAACGCGGCTCGAATAAGCAGCCCGAAGGCAATGCACTCAACCCGGGAACGCTGCCCTCAATCGTTCGTAGCGGCTGGGAACGTTCGCTGCGAAGTGTCGGCACCGAATTCAGCAATCCACGAGTATACGGGTGCACTGGATTTCGGAATACCTCCCGCGCTGATCCCACCTCCACCAGGCTGCCGGCGTACATGACCGCCACCCGATGCGAGATCTGCGAGACCACTGCGAGATCATGTGACACGAAGAGCATGGCGAGCGTGAACTTCTCCTTCAGCTCATGCAAAAGATCGAACACCTGCGCCTGGATGGTAACGTCGAGCGCGGTGGTCGGCTCATCGGCAATGAGCAGCCGAGGCCGGTTCACGATGGCCATGGCAATCATCACGCGCTGACGTTGGCCGCCTGAGAGCTGGTGAGGATAGTCGCGGGCACGCCGCTCTGCATCGGGAATGGCGACGGTGCGCAGCGCTTCGACAGCCCGTCGCTCAGCCTCGTGTTTGCTGACTCGCTTTTCTCGATGGGAACCGCCGTTGGCATGCGCCAGCACGGCTTCGGCGACCTGGTCGCCCACGCGCATGACCGGGTTCAGCGCGGTCATAGGCTCCTGGAAGACCATGCTGATGCCGGCGCCGCGAATACTGCGCATGCTATTTTCCGGAAGCGAGAGTAGATTTTCATCCTCGAACACAATGTTGCCGCGGACGCTTGCCTGCGGCGAGAGCAGGCGAAGAATGGCGAGCGAAGAGACCGATTTCCCTGAGCCGGATTCACCAACGAGGCCGAGCACTTCGCGCGGCCTGATTTCGAAGCTCACGTCGCGAACCGCGCAGACTCTGCCCTGGGCTGCAGCAAACTCGACGCGAAGGTCCCCAACCCGAAGCAGTTCCGGCACAGCGCCTATCGTAGCAGGGAGGCAGAGACGCATTCACCCAACACCATGTGGGGACGGAGAACGCAGTCTAGTGGAATTTGATGAGTCGCTCCGTATCAGGGCACGACTTCGAGTCGTGCCGAAAGAGCTCTTATTCTGTTCGGGCGTCAGCCCCTGAAAAAGCAGGCGTCAGGGCTAAAGCCCTCGTTACCTTAAATTGCTGCCGTTCGGCATGACTAAAAGATCGTCCCCTGATACAACCCTCGAATCATTAACTAGATTTCCGCCGTGCGCTCTGTGCCTGGGTCGTGAGGCTTTCATTTAGAATCTTCCCTTCGCCCCAAGACTGTACTTCACACCATGTCCTCAAACGCATCAGGAAAATACGACGCCATTGTTATCGGCGGCGGTCATAACGGCCTGGTCAATGCTGCCTATCTCGCGCGCGCCGGCAAAAAAGTATTGGTCCTGGAGCGGCGGCACGTGCTGGGCGGCGCTGCCGTCACGGAAGAGGTCATCCCGGGCTTCAAGTTCTCGGTTTGCTCGTACGTGGTTTCGCTGCTGCGGCCCGAGATCATCCGCGACCTCAATCTTCCTAAGCATGGGTTCGAGATCCTGCCGCTCGACGGCACTTTCACGCCCATGCCCAACGGCGACTACCTGTGGCGAGTGAACGATCATGCCAAGACCCGCCGCGAAATCGCGCGCCATTCCAAGTTTGACGCCGAGGCTTACGAAGAATTCGGCAAAGCCATGCTGCAGATGTGCCGCTTCGTAAAGCCGATTCTCGCCATGGTACCGCCCGATCCTACGACCCTGAATCCCCGCGAGCTGCTGAAGCTCATCTTCCTGGGCCGCCGTTTCAAAGACCTCAGCGGCGAAGATAAGTACAACCAGGTGCAGCTCATGACCATGAGCGCGGTTGACTTTCTCGATCAGTGGTTCGAGACAGATGTGCTGAAGGCCACAATGTCGGCATCGGGGATCATCGGGACTTTTCTCGGCGTGCGCTCGCCGGGCACGGCATACGTCCTGCTGCACCACTACATGGGAGAGATCGATGGCGCTTTCCGCGCGTGGGGATTTGCACGCGGCGGGACCGGCGCCATCTCGAACGCTATTGCTGATGCGGCGCGCGAGTTCGGCGCCGAGATCAAGACGAAGGCGGGTGTGGCGCAGATTCTGGTTCGCGACAACAAGGCCATTGGTGTGGCGACGACATCAGGCGAGGAATACTACGCACCGATCATCTCCTCCAGCGTCGATCCCAACCTCACCTTCCTGAAGTTCATCGATCCCAGGCACCTGAGCGAAGACTTTCGCCAGGAGGTGAAGCGCTACAAGTATCGCGGCTCCTCCGGCAAAGTGAACCTCGCGCTGGATGCGTTGCCCAACTTCACCTGCCTTCCGGGAGAAGGACACCATCTGCGCGGAGCTATTTCGATTTCGCCCAGCGTCGACTACATGGAGCGCGCCTACGATGACGCCAAGTACGGCAATTTCTCGCAGCGGCCGTATATCGACATGGTGATCCCAAGCCTGACGGATCCTTCAGTAGCGCCGCCCGGCAAGCACGTGATGTCGTGCTTCGTACAGTACGCGCCTTACAAGCTGAAGGAAGGAAACTGGGACGACAAGCGCGAAGCGTTTGGCGATACGGTCATCGACACCATCGCCGAGCACGCTCCGAACCTGAAGAACATCATCATCGGCCGACAAGTTGTGACGCCGCTGGACCTGGAGCGAGAGTGGGGGCTCACCGAGGGCAATATCTTTCAGGGCGAGCTCTCGCTTGAGCAGTTATTCTTCCTGCGGCCGGTGCCCGGCTGGGCGCAGTACAAGACCCCAATCAAGAACCTTTGGATGTGCGGGTCGGCCACCCACCCCGGTGGCGGCATCATGGGCGCGCCGGGACGGCTCGCGGCGCTGGAAATCCTAAAACACTCGAAGGGAAACAGCCAGCAATGAGCGAGGTGCGCGACGGCGTCGTCATTGGTGCAGGACACAACGGGCTGATCACTGCCTTCTATCTCGCGAAGGCCGGATTCAAGCCCCTCGTGCTGGAACGCCGCGATGTCGTCGGCGGCTGCGCCACCACGGAGGAGTTTCATCCCAGCTTCAAGTGCTCCCGGCTATCGCACAGCGCAGGCCCTCTTCGCGCCAGCATCGTCGCCGACATGAGCCTCTCGCGATATGGGTTTAGGACCTATACCCCCGAGGTCAACGTGCTCTCGCTCGCGGAGGATGGGAAACACTTGGTCCTTTTTGGTGACTCGGCGAAAGCGCAGCAGGAGATTGCTAAATTCTCACGCAAGGACGCGGCCGGGTACATTGAACTGCAAGCCGCGCTGACGCGCATAGGCGCTGTGTTGGACAACGTGCTGACGATGACTCCGCCTGACCTGGACGACCCGGCCTCGGGCAATCTGTGGGAAATCCTGAAAACTGGAGGTAAGCTGCGCCGCTTGGGCGAGAAAGATCTCTATCGGCTTCTACGCTGGGGTCCTATGGCGGTCGCTGATCTCGTCGCCGAGTTTTTCGAGAGCGATCTTCTACGCGCAACCATCGCGGCGCAGGGAATCTTCGGAACCTTTCTTGGGCCCTGGTCTGCCGGATCGAGCACGAACCTGCTGTTCCGGGGGGCAGCGGACGGTAATCCCACCGGAAACGTCTCTTACGTTCACGGTGGTACGGGCGCGCTTACCGCGGCGATGGCCGATGCCGTTCGTGCCGTAGGCGGCCAGATTCGCACTGGTGCCGATGTGGCGCGCCTGGCCGTTACAGATGGCGCGATCACCGGAGTGGTTTTGCGCAGCGGCGAAGAGATACCCGCCAAGGCAGTGGTTTCGAGCGCCGATCCCAAGCGCACGCTACTCGGCATGCTCGAACCGCAGCATCTCCCTCCGAGCTTCCTGCAAAGGCTTCAGCATTACCGGATGAATGGCACCGTCGCCAAAGTCAATCTTGCGCTGAACGGGGTTCCCAGCTTCAACGGCTTGAACAGCAATGCGACACTGCTGCTGTGCGGCCGGATCCAGATTTCGCCCGAGATCGACTATCTTGAACGCGCCTTCGACGCTGCAAAGTACGGTGACTACTCGCGCCAACCTTATGTCGAAGCCACGATTCCCACGTTGTGGGACCGTTCGCTGGCGCCTGCCTGTAAGCACGTGATGTCTATCTACATGCAGTACGCGCCCTACCAGCTGCGTGGGGCTGATTGGGATGCGAAGCGAGACGGATTGGGCGACACCGTCGTGCAAATGCTAGCGCAGTATGCGCCCGATCTGCCCAAGCTGATCGAGACGCGCGAAGTCATCACTCCCAAGGACCTCGAACAAGCCTACGGGCTTACAGGCGGTCACATCTTTCACGGCGAGCTGTCGCTCGATCAGCTCTTCACCATGCGTCCACTCATTAATTGGGCGCAATACCGAACCCCCATCCGCAATCTATACCTCTGCGGATCGGGCACGCACCCCGGCACCGGCCTGAACGGCATATCAGGCGCAAATGCGGCGCGGGAGATCATCAAAGACCTCCGGAAGTAGCCTGCGCGGCAGGGAAGTCCGCCCGCGGCTCAATCGAGAACGTCTCTGACAACTTCCGTGTCGGTATGTTCGCCGGCTGGTAATCCGTCACAGCATCGAGCCGCTGCTGCACGCTTTCATGGATCACCGTGGACTTATCCGCGAGTATCTGTCGCGGCGCGCCTATCGGGATGGTCCACTTCGTGGTTCGGGTGTCTTTATCCCAGTACTGATGGGGAAGGTACTCCGGAATCCACCACGCTCCTGAGAGTGAGTTGTGAAGCGTGGCGGCAGGATCTGGCGGCACGTAAGGCGATTTCTCGCCCGGAACCTCAATGCGCCCTAGGACGGCCGCCGCTCGTGCGGGATCGACCATCAGGCCGGCTAGCGATGCTTCGCGCAGCATCCACTCCAACGTGAGCTTCGATAACCCGCTCTCCCTTTCCGAGTAGCTCCCGCCAACGTCCGAATGCACGCCCGCAAACCACACCTGCTTGATGTTCTGCAGGTCGGGCAGATGGTAACCCTTTTCACCCACCTGAAAGGGCGGACCCCAAAGGTTATCGCGGTAAAAGCAGCGTCGTTCGTCAATGGAAATTGCGTGCCGGCCAGTTTTCATGATGGGATTACGCGCGGTGTACGGAAGCTTCACCGGATCGAAAATCCATCCCACAGAGCTGACCGTGTCCCACACCCCGACGAAGTGGAGGGTAATGTCGCGCGAAAACGTTTTCTTAAATCCCCGGGCCACATCAAAGGTGTCGTGTTGCTTGGCGAGCTCGCGGCTGGTGCGCGCGTACATACGCGTAATGTACGGAATCAGTCCCTGATTGCCGGGGCATAGCAGTCCGTACATGTGCAGCACGCCGGCCAAGGCCCGGGCCGTGTACGCCCCCCGGCTGAAGCCAAATAGGTAAATGTCGTCTCCGTCACGATAGTGCTCCATCAAGAAGCGGTATGCGTCACCGATGTTGTCCGTCAGGCCCTTGGCAAATGCCAACCCGAGCAGGATGGTCCAGTCCTCCTCAAGCTTGTTGCGCGCGCTGGGCGCTCCCATTGTGCCGACTCCGGGATGGTAGTAGCCGATTTGTTGTTCGTTGATCTCCAGCGTGGCATAGAGTTTCACGACGTTGGAATTGTGCTCTCCGTACACGTTGCCGGTGCCATCGCAACAGACAACGATGTTCCTCTTCGACGACATCACTACCTCCCCATCACCCTACGTCCGCTACCTCAAGGCGCAGTCTCGCTACTCTAGGTGTCCGCCTCGGGTGCCTGCGATATGAGCGTCGGCGTGCCACACGCCGGCCCACGCTTGGACAGGTGGCGACAACTTTACTACAAGCCCCTTCTTAGAGCTGATTCATCGCCCGCGGAAACAAGGCTCCGGTGCGGGGTAATTCCGCAACACACAACGGCTCACAACTCCATGTGCTGCGGGTCACTGTTTGGCTTTCGCCAATAAGCGACGATTGCTAGAAGGTATCCCATAAATCCCGGCTGAATCCCCTCAGGGGCTTAAAGCCCGAGGATTGTTGGCCGTTTTGAGGTGAAGCCGTACCTTTTCAAAACGCCTTTTTTGGGATGGCCATGGGCCTCTAGTTATACAATCTGCCCGGAAGAAAACGGAGAAGCACAATGCCGGAGACTTTGCTACGTGAGCCGAACCTAGCGCAAACGGAAGCCATCGAATCCCGTTCGGAGCCGAAGAAGGCCAAGGGGTTCAACTCGTTTCAAATTGCCCAGGCGCAGTTCGACAAAGTGGCCGAATACCTCGGCCTCGATCCTGCCACCCGCGACCTGCTTCGCCACCCTCTGCGGGAATACCATTTTGCGATTCCAGTTCGCATGGACGACGGGACTACCAAGATATTTCGCGGCTTTCGCGTTCAACACAACGATGCTCGCGGACCCGGCAAGGGCGGCATCCGCTTCCATCCGCAGGAGACGGTGGATACGGTTCGTGCCTTGGCAATGTGGATGACCTGGAAATGCGCCGTGGTGGATATTCCGTTGGGCGGCGCCAAGGGCGGAGTGATCTGCGATCCACACAACCTAAGCGCACACGAGCAGGAGCAGATCTGCCGTGGGTGGGTCCGGCAGGTGGCGAAAAATGTCGGCCCGATCTCGGATGTGCCGGCGCCGGACGTCATGACCAACGCCCAGCATATGCTATGGATCCTCGATGAATTCGAGCACATTCATGGTGGGCGGTTTCCCGGCTTCATCACCGGAAAGCCAGTCGAAATGGGCGGATCGCAAGGTCGCACCGAAGCTACCGGATATGGCGTGATTTTCACGTTGCGCGAGGCGCTGAAGGAGCTTGGCATTCGGCCGGAGAACACGACTGCGAGCGTGCAGGGTTTTGGGAATGTAGCGCAGTATGCCATCGAGCTCTATAACCGGCTCGGTGGACGGGTGATCGCCGTCTCCTGCTGGGACCAGGGCGATCAGTGCTCGTACACCTATCGGAAACGCACCGGTGTGGAGTTGCAACAGCTCCTCGCAATTACCGATCGCTTCGGCGGGATCAATAAGAACAGAGCCACGGAATTGGGCTACGAACTCCTTCCTGGAGATGCCTGGCTGGAGCAGGACGTGGACATTCTTATTCCTGCAGCGATTGAGAACCAGATCACAGCAGACAACGTCGGGAAGGTCAGTTCCAAGGTTCGGGTCATCGCCGAGGGCGCGAACGGCCCAACAACGCCCGAGGCGGACCTCCAGATTCGCAAACGCGGGATCCTGCTGATCCCGGATTTTTTAGCGAATGCCGGTGGCGTTACCTGCAGCTACTTCGAACAGGTGCAGAGCAATATGAATTATTTCTGGGAAAAAGACGAGGTCCTCGGAAAACTAGATGTGAAGATGACGTCCGCGTACTTCGCCGTCTCCGAGCTTGCCCGGCGCCAAAGCCTCTGTATGCGCGATGCGGCATATGCGATTGCGATTGGCCGTGTAGCCAAGGCATGCCACGAGCGCGGGTGGGTATAAAGTTAACACTGCATTTAATGTCAGGATTGCTGACTCGCACACCTCCTACGACGCCACCACTGGAGTGAGCCATGGCGGAGACCAAGCTCGCAATTGCCGACCTGCCCGTCTTCAATCGTGATTTCTGGGACGGCACCTTTTGCTTCACCCGCATTGGAGGTGGGGAGCTTGGTGGTAAAGCCAGCGGGCTGGTCTTCATCAAGGACCTGCTGGCTCAGGCCGTCGATGCAAGTGACTTTCCTGGCTTCGCGGTGAGCGTTCCTACGATGGCGGTCATCGCGACCGACTGCTTCGACGAGTTCATCCAGCGCAACCGGTTGAACGAGTTGCCGTTTGAAGAGCTGCCTGACGGCCGCATCGGCCACGCTTTCCAGCGGGCGGACCTCCCGGTCGAATTGCTGGGCGATCTTCGCGCTTTGAGCTTGCAAGTCAAAACGCCTCTCGCAATCCGCTCGTCCAGCCTGTTGGAGGACGCACTGGATCGTCCTTTTGCCGGCGTGTATGCGACGAAGATGATCCCGAATAACCAACTTGATGCCGACACGCGCTTTCGACGCCTGACGGAAGCCATCAAGCTCGTTTACGCTTCGGCGTATTTCCGCGAAGCGCGCGACTACATCAAAACGACCGGTCACCATCCAGCAGAAGAAAAGATGGCCGTGATCATCCAGGAGGTAGTGGGGCTCCGGCACGGAGATCGGTTCTACCCAGACATCTCCGGAGTGGGTCGCTCGTTCAACTTCTACTCCATTCCTCCGGCTCGGCCTGAGGATGGCGTCGTCAACCTTGCCCTTGGGTTGGGCAAGACGATCGTTGACGGCGGATTTTCCTGGACCTATTCGCCTGAATATCCCAAGAAGCCGGCGCCTTTTGAGTCCATAACAGAGCTGCTCCGCGGAACACAGACGAAGTTTTGGACTGTCAACATGGGCAAGCCACCCGCGTACGATCCTGTTAGCGAAGTGGAATACCTCGTACATGCGGACCTAAAGGACGCCGAGGCAGACGAGACGTTGCGCTTTGTCGCATCGACCTTTGATCCCGCTCGGGAGCGAGTCATTCCAGGAGTGGGAACGCGAGGAGCGCGCATTCTCGATTTCGCGCCACTCCTGGTACTGGAGCAGGCGCCGCTAAACGCTGTGATCCGCAGGCTGATGCACGCAGCCGAGGAAGCGCTGGAGGCTAAAGTTGAGATTGAGTTCGCTGTCACCATCGATCAGCCGCGCGGTGAGCAGGTCAAATTCCGGCTTGGGTTCCTGCAGGTCCGGCCCATGGTGGTTTCCAACGAGACAGTGGAGGTGACGGCCGCAGACTTGTCCGACGCAGCCGCAATTGTTGCTTCCGACATGGTGATGGGCAACGGCGCCGAATGTGGCATTCAAGACATCGTGTTCGTCCGTCCGGAGAACTTCTCCTGCATGAAAACCTCGGAAATCGCGCGCGAGATCGAGACGGTGAATCGCGAGCTGGTCGAAGAACAGCGTCCCTATCTGCTGATCGGCTTCGGCCGATGGGGCAGCTCCCATGGCTCGTTGGGTGTTCCGGTGAACTGGAGCCAGATATCGGGAGCCAAGGTTATCGTCGAGGCTACACTTCCGAACATGAACGTGGAACTCAGTCAGGGCTCGCACTTCTTCCACAATCTCTCCAGCTTTCGAGCCAGCTATTTCATGGTGAGACACGATGGACCGTTCTCCATAAACTGGGAGTGGCTGAGCCAACAGCCAACCGTGACGGAGACAGAACTCGTTGGTCACGTAAGACCGGCCTCTCCACTATTGGTCAAGGTGGATGGGCGCACTGCATGCGGAGTAATTATGAGTTCCAGGGTGAGCTCTCGCGGCAAGGCCACGGTATGAATCGCGACGAGACCCAGGTAGCGTCCATCCTGCATGAATTGCAGGAACGGGCCAAGGAGCTGAACTGCCTCTACAGGGTTGACGAACTCCTCAGCCGGTCCGATCTGCCGCTGGACGACGTGCTTCGTGGCATCGTTGAGATACTTCCGCCAGGCTGGCAATACCCGCACGACTGCCAGGCCCGAATTGTGCTTGAGAATAAGGCGATTGAATCTGCAAATTTTCAAGTCACCGAGTGGGTGCAAAGTGCGGCCATTGTTGTGCAGGGCGAGCCGGCAGGCAGCATAGAGGTGTCGTATGGTCAGCAGATGCCCCGATCTGACGAAGGTCCCTTCCTCAAAGAGGAACGGAAACTGATCAATACGATCGCGGACCGGATTGCCGATCACATTCTGCAACGCCGACTCAAAGCGGCGTTTGCAAGCCTTTCCGCTGCCGCTGATGGCCAGGTGACACCCAAGGGCGAGTGGCGCGTTGTTCTCGAATTTTTGCGCGATACCGATCCCGTCTTGCTCCAACGGATCTCCCGGAAGCTGGTCAACCACCTTGCCTGGAATGGTGTCACTGAAGCCAAAGAACTACTGCAACGCAGCGGCTTCGCAGGTGCGATTGCAACAGCAATCGTCGGAGGAGACAACCGCCCGATTCCCAGAGAGGGTTCGGCCGCATTCAAGGACCTGACCAGCGAGGCCTTTCGTATTGCGAGCGAACAGCTCGAAGACCACGAAATCCTGGAATGTGTGACCACCTGGATCAAGGAAGAAAAATCCAGTTTCCTTGTGAGAGCACTGGAACAGCTCGACACGCCACTGGGCGAAATCATCGAGGCGATCGAGCGTTATCGCCATACGGACATCGATGAAGCTGACCTTTCGCTCTCCACACAGAAGGGTTTGCGGGTATCACTGATCCGAAGGTTCTTCTCCGAGAGCCTGGAATTCATTAACGTCGCCAAGAATGTCATAAGCATCAAAGACTTTTATGACATGCTGGGGAGAATCATCTTCCCGCCACGATGTCACGGCAAGCTTGGCGGTAAGAGCGCAGGATTGTTCCTCGCCAAGAAAATAATAGACAAACAT
>Ga0306920_100007225_pt1 | contig 14599 bp, 13 predicted proteins | sample flu12Cox44000170_FD_204666 | JGI IMG/M metagenome (GOLD analysis project Ga0306920, IMG submission 204666) | Lab enrichment of tropical soil microbial communities from Luquillo Experimental Forest, Puerto Rico - flux4day.12C.oxic.44.000.170 (v2)... | ecosystem: Environmental > Terrestrial >...
CGCTGTGGGTGGGGGCGCTACTACCGGCGTGTTCAAGGATGCCAAAGAGACCGGCGCGCGCTCGGTCGCGGCAACGGGCACGGGAACCGAGTAGTCTCCCCAGGCTACGATGTTGGGAGTATCGACGTCTTGCGTGAGCTGAACGTTCGGTTCGGAAACGATGGTCTGGTGGGGGTTGGTCGCTTCGGGTGGAACCGAAAGAATCGACTGCTTGGCGAATTCAGGATCGGCTGGCCGGGCAGACGCGGGCTCGCTGTCTCCAGTGTCGAGCGGCGGCAGGTATTCGGAGGCCGAGAAGTAGACTACGTCTGATTTGTCGAAGGCGTGCGCTGGGACGATGGCCGGGCGATTGGGAAGAAGTGAGATCGCGCAGAGTCCAACGATGAAAAGCGCGTGGCATCCCGCAGACTCTGCGAATCGGCGCCAGGGCAGCGGCTGGTAAACGAAGACATCAGCCCAGAACTTCCCAGGATGAGCCGTGAAGGCGGGGGCAGGCGGGTCTCGGCGAAGGAGCAGGTCCGCCAGGTTGCGGCGGAAGGACCGGCCCCATGGCTCGATCTCCGGAAGCAGGCTGATGATGGTGTGGGACGGGGCGATGGGGCTTTGCGGACGCCGAGCCATCGGCTGGGCGCGGGTTGGGGAAAGGGGCATCAAAACAAGTGGAAAACGGACCGCAGCTTAGATTATAGCGGAGGTGGCGAAGCCCACTGCGGATGAGATGCACTCCTGAGTCTTCAGGGCTTTTCCTAGCGAGCTTTGGGAACGAAGATCTTAAATCGCAAGAGGCGCCAAGGAATCGCGAAGGGCGTAGAGAAACCCTGGGAAGAGAGGCAAACCCATTGATAATGTGCAGTTTAAAGAAGCTGGGCGCATTCGGGATTCTCTTTTGCGTCACGTCGCTCTTGCCCGCCACAGGGCTCCAGGAAAAACCAGGACCAACGCCCCGGCAGGGATCGGAATATACGGGTGCCTACACCTTTCTGCGAGATGGGGAGTTCGTGCAGATTACGGTCGAGGATGGAGGGCGTGTGAGCGGATTCGTCTCGCGCTACGGCGACCTGGAGAGCGACAAGGGAGCGTACCTGGATCACTTTTTCAAAAGCGGCAAACTGGAAGGCACCCGGCTGAGTTTTTCGACCGCGATTGTCCACGGCGTCTCGTTCGAATTTGCCGGCACGATTGGACGAGGCGGGGCACCGAAGCCGGAGGAGGAAGGCTATTACGTGATCGAAGGGAAGCTCACGGAGATCAGTAACGATCGTGGGGGAAAAGGAAGCAGCAAGGAACGCGGAGTCACTTTCAAGTCGTTCGCGAAAAAAGCGGACGGAGCAGGCCCGACGCCGCCATCCCGGCCATGAACCGATGCTGAGGCGAGTTCCGAAATTCAACCGACCTGACGCAGTTGCACAGCAGCGGCGCGTGGTGCCAGCCAACTTACGTGCTGGGATTCCATGTCAACAAATTCGTGATAAAAAGCGCGAAGCTCCGGGTCGGTGGCTGTTTCTGCACGACGCCGATAGAAATCAACGGGGCTGGTCTCGGCGGCGAGAGCAACCACAAATGCTTTGTCGCGTGGCAGCATGTGGTCACGATCGCGAGGGCTGAAGAGGTCGGTGCTATGGAGGTTCGGGACCTCGATCAGATCGCTGACGTCTCCTCGGTGACGCTGCAAGGTCGGTTGCCGTAACGCTTGGAGTAGCATTGCTACAGGCGCCCACTGTGCCGGCTTTCTTCTGCCGACATTTCGCGAAAGGCGAGAGAGATGTCGAACGAATCCGGATCGCCGAACTGAGCCAACATTTCAGCGAAGTTGCGATAGATCTCGGCATTGCGCTCTTCAATGAAGATCGCGACGTGCAGTCCCTCTTGGGGAGTCAGACTGGCAAAGGTGCGCTTCATGGTGGCCTCCTCGACGCGAGGATTTTTCCAAATATACGCGGGTCAGCGGCGGCACAAGTGCCAAGCCAGGGAGAAATTTTGAGTTGTGTTCCGAAACGGGAATGCTGTCAGGGCCGCGCTGAGCGGGAGGATGTGGGGGTGGCAGGGCTAGTGACGCCCGGTGTTGTAGTCAGACGCTCTATGGAAGCCCGCAACCACTGCTTGACTGCGTCCTCCATCTCGGTCTGATGCGCCTGGCGTTCTAGGCTATCAATTGTTTCCCCATGCTCATTGAGGGGGATGAAGTGGCAAGGCATGTTTTCTTCAAGGAAAGGCACGGGCACAAAGTCGATCAGAAAGCACTTGCCGCGGGGCTGTGGGCGTCGCGGCAGGTTGAAGTTTAGGCATGACGGCGAATCGAGGAAGAGAAGAGGCGCCTTCCATGAGCATTGCGGGAGCCGCCACGCTCGATGAATTCCAACTCGGCCTTCAAGACAGCGACGAGATTGCGCGGATCGGATGCCAAGGGACCCAACTCCGGACAGAGAGACGCCGCGTAAGGCAGACATGTCACTAATTAATCAGTCTCACAAGAGCGCGCCATGCGCGCGGTGACGCAGGCCACAGTGAGATGTGACAAGGGGCAATCAGGAGGACGCGGCCGAACGTAACAAGTCGGCGAGTGAATCAAGGTCCGCCGGGGTCGTGTCGCCGAGGATGTAATAGCGCAATCCGCCCTCCATGAAAGTAGCCACATGAAAGGCGAGGTGCTGCTCGGAAGGGCTCGTCGAGAAGCCGGCTGGCAGGGCTTTCTCGGGAAAGATGAAGACAGAGATTTCGTGTTTGCGGATCTGGTAAATCAGGTGCGCGCCGGGCGTTTGTGCGAGATAGGTGACGCGCCCGCCCAGCAACTGGAAGCCGGTATTCTGAAGCTCGGGCAAATTGAAGGTGAAGGGAACCTTACCCTGGAACCATGGCTTCACGGTGTGGCGGTCAGTGGAGACAACGTCGACTGGAGTAGCGCTGGCGAGGGTTGAGACATGCAGGTCGGTAAGTTCACTGACCAATGTTTGCTCACGAGAGCGGCGGTCCGAGAGGCCTGTCAGCAGCACGGTCACCAACAACAGGGCCAGAGCGGCGGCGGGGAAAGCCCAGGCAAGCTTCCAGAAGGAGGCGACCGGTTTTGGAGCTAACTGCGCGCGCATCCGAGCTTTGAACTCGGCGCTGGGAGCGAACCGCTGTCCAGCGGTTTTGAGAGCGCGCTTCATCTGGACGCGCGCCAAGGCCTGCGCTGCGCAAGCGGAACAACCTCGCAGATGCGCGTCGAGCTGGGAGGTTTCGGCGGCGGAAAGTTCGCCATCGAGGTAAGCATCGAGTTTTGGGACCCAGGAATCGCAAGCCATATTCAAGTTCTCTGCAGTTTCGGACGTACGATCGCGCGCAGCGCTGCACGGGCGCGGGACAGGCGTGACATGACGGTGCCGATCGGGACCGTCAGCGTCTCCGAAATCTCTTGGTACGACATCTCTTCCACCTCGCACAGCAGCAGGATTTCACGAAAGTGGACTGGCAGCTCCTCCAGGGCGGCCTGCAGCAGGTTGTGATTCGAGCGCTCGATCAGAATGCTCTCTGGGGTCACGGTATCCGTCGTTTCCGGTAGGGGTGCCGAGTCGGCTTCCAGATCGAGCTGCTGGGTGGCGCTCGCCTTCAACCCGGTGCGCGAGCTCAGGAACGTGTTGCGCAGGATGCGATACATCCAGGCGCGGAAGTTCGTCCCTTGGTTAAATGAAGAGAATCCGCGCAACGCTTTGGTGTAGGTCTCCTGCACAAGATCTTCCGCCTCAGCCCGATCGTGCGTGAGCCAGTGGGCGAAGTTGTAGAGCTGATCGAAGAGGGGCAGAGCCAATTCCTCAAACGACCCGGACTGGAGGTACTCCGCCGACACGCCCACTAGAGTAAACCAGAGGCGGACGCATTTATTCCAAGGGCTTTACTTTTCGGGATAGAGGGCGGGCCCCGGGGAAAAACGCTCCTGGCGGGTGGGGGCAGAGCGCTAGGTAGCTGTCCAGCTTACTGGTTGGCGCGCAAAGGCGAGATAAGCAGGCGGTTCGCGCTCTTCTTCTTGGTATCGACTTTTTCGTGCTTGTACACGAGATCGAGGCCGTCTTCGGCGGTGTTGGAAGCCTGGGCCAGGAGCTCGGCAAGCGACCGGAAGGAGCGGCTGATTTCCTGGTCCGCCATAGTAGCGACGGGTTCGCCCTTGTCAATCGCTGGTCCTATGAGCTGGAAGTTGTTCGGAACCTTCCAGAGCACCTTGCAGTTGGTGGCCCTTTCGACGTCTTCTTCGGTGAAGCCCGGAATCTTCTTGTAGCGGTTCAAAACAAGACGGAGACGGCTGCGGCCATTCACTTCTTCCAGGAAAGGACGAATGCGGCCTGTGCTCCACAAAGAAACCACATCGGTCTGCGCGACCATGAGCACGGCATTCGACAGATCCGAGAGTAGCCGGGTGGTCGCGTCCACGCGGCCCGAGCAATCGACCACCACGTAGCGGTAGTGGTTGACTAGCAAATCAAAAAGACGGGCAAGCTCTCCAGCGGTGGGCGTTGCCAGATCGGGTTGCTGCGGACCGGCTAGCAGGTGCAGGCCATCTTTGGTAGGAGTCATCAAGCCGTCAAGCAAAGAGGCATCGAGCCGGTGCAGATTTTGCAGTGCATCCATCACGCCGAACGACGGGCGAAGATTAAGATGCAGCGCAGCGTGACCGATGGGAGCGAAGTCGATGAGAGCCGTCTGTCCGTGATTTTGTTGAAGCGCAAGCGCAGTGTTGACGGCCAGCGTGGTTGCGCCCGCGCCGCCCTTGGCATTGACGACAGTAAATACACGCGCCTTGCCGGCGCTGCCACGCGACTTCGTGCGAGCCGCGGTGAAACGCGTGAACGCCTCCGCGAGAGCATCGGGACCGGACTGCCGATCAATATATTCGCCCGCTCCCGCGCGCATGGCGGCCACGATGCTCATGGGATTCTGCATGTCCCCGTGAGCAAACACAGCGAGATCGGTGGTGGTGGCGCGGAGCAGTTCGATGGTATGAATGGCGCGATGAGCGTTCTCTGCGTTGAGGTCAACGATTGCAACCTCAACGTGCTGGTCCTGGATCTGACGAATGAGCGGATCTGTGGCGGCTAAAGGGAAGCCAGCATGGCTGAATACGAGGCGAGCCAGGTTGGTTCCTGCGATCCGATTTTGGAGGACAGCCTGTTGTTCGCGATCCTCTGTCAGGATCGCGACCGCAATGCCATGCATGGCTCGGTTCTCGTTTTCTTGGCTAGGCGATTGCATGGTATGGGGGGAGACTCCTCCGCGCCAAGTGACCTTGGTAACTAGTTACGGACATGCAAAATTCCTAATCGCTACATCGATGCAAAGTGACAACAGGGAAGCACCTGCGAGGACGACAGCGAAGGGCATACCGGCCACCCAAGGTGGCCTCATTCTAAGCGAAGGTCGCAGGAATGAAAAGGCAGGAGAGCACGCGAAAGCGCTGAATTCGTCCAAAAAAAGGAACTAGTCCAACGGGCTAGTGAGTCGCTAGCGGGCGATCGGACGAAAGTACCGTGGCCGATTCATCCTCTGCCTTGGGATGCAGGGACGAAACACGGCGAAAATCGGAAGTGTCGGCAAGAGCGACGGATTCGCTCAAATATTCGTACCCTGCAAAGTGAACCGCGACCCCGAGCTTGGTGCCTACCGATGGTTGAAGGACTCTCAGAACCTTGCCGAGGCAGCGTACGCGCATGTTCTCGCCCAAGGTGATCTCGGAGGGCATGGAGAGCGTGAGTTCCACGGTTTCGCCAGCGCCGAGGGGATAGTCGGTGTAGAAAAACGTGCCGCGCGCACTGAGATCTTGTGTGAAGCCGCAGGCCTCGTGCTTGGATCCGCTGAGTTTCACGGAGACGGGCAGGTGGAAATCGAAGCGCTGCCCGGCACGACGTTCGAGGCGAACTGGGGAGGTGGTCATGGTTTCCTCAGCGAATCCATCCCGGGTAGCTGGATCTCAGGACGAACACCGAATCTAACGCAGTTGGATGCTACTGGGAAGGTGGCAAATTGGTGACATTCTAGGCCCCCTGTGGATAAGTTGGCCGTCGGCGTGCTCGGCGCTGCAGCTTTTTGCAAGGCACAGCGGACACACCGTTTTGTGATTGGAGTCACAGCCGGAAGTTTGCAAAGGCTGAACAATGCATAGGAGACTCCGGGCGCGGGCGTTCTGCTGCCTTGCAAGTTGCGCCGAAGATTCGAGTTGCAGTTTCGCGGGAGGAACGCATGGCGATTACGCGGCACCAGGTTTTGGACTACCACCAGGGAGAGAGGCCCGGCAAAATCGAGGTCACGCCCAGCAAGCCTTGCCGCACACAACGCGACCTCAGCATGGCTTACACGCCCGGGGTTGCGATTCCTTGCCTCGACATTCAGAGGAATCCGCACGACGCCTTCAAGTACACGGCCCGCGGCAACCTGGTGGCAGTGGTCACCAATGGAACGGCTGTGCTTGGTCTGGGAGATATTGGCGCGCTGGCCGGCAAGCCGGTTATGGAAGGCAAGGGCGTGCTGTTCAAGAGATTTGCTGATGTCGATGTGTTCGATCTCGAAGTCAACAGCCATGACCCCGAGGACACGATCAAAGTTTGCCAGTTGCTCGAATCAACGTTTGGCGGCATTAACCTCGAAGACATCAAGGCGCCGGAGTGCTTTTATATCGAGGAAACGCTGCGCAAGACGATGAAGATCCCGGTGTTCCACGACGACCAGCATGGGACCGCTATTATTTCGGGCGCGGCGCTGCTGAATGCGCTGGAAGTGGCGGGTAAGCGGATTGAGGATGTGCGCGTCGTGTTCAACGGGGCAGGAGCGTCAGGCATTGCATGCGCCGAGCATCACGTCCGTCTGGGCGTAAGACGCGAGAATCTGATTCTTTGCGATACGAATGGTGTCATCTACAAGGGGCGCAAGGCGGGCATGAATCGCTACAAGGAGAGGTTCGCGCGCGAGACCTCCCTGCGGACTTTGGCCGACGCGATGAAGGGCGCAGATGTCTTCGTCGGCTGCTCCGTGAAAGGCGCGGTGACCGGGGACATGATCCGCTCCATGGCGGCGCGGCCCGTCGTGTTTGCGATGGCGAATCCGGATCCGGAGATCGGCTACGAAGAAGCCAAAGCCAGCCGGAGCGATGTGATCATAGCGACGGGGCGCTCGGACTATCCCAATCAGGTCAACAACGTGCTCGGCTTTCCCTTTATTTTTCGCGGAGCGCTCGATGTGCGCGCAACCGCGATCAACGAAGAGATGAAGCTGGCAGCGACGCGAGCGCTTGCGCAACTCGCCAAAGAAGATGTGCCGGACTCGGTCTGTCGCGCCTATGGTGTCGAGCGCATGCACTACGGTCCGGAATATCTGATTCCAAAGCCGTTCGATCCCCGCGTGCTTCTGTGGGAGGCAGTGGCGGTGGCGAAAGCTGCGATGGAGAGCGGCGTCGCGCTGGAACCGGTTGATCTTGCAGCGTACCGCGAACAATTGGAGCGGCGCCTGGGGAAGGCACACGAAGTTTCCCGGATGATGATTCACAAGGCCCGAACGAATCCGAAGACCGTTGTGTTTCCGGAAGGCGACAACGAAAAGATTCTGCGCGCCTGCCACACACTGGTGGAAGAGAACATTGCAGTTCCGATTCTGCTCGGGGACGCAGCCGCGATCCAAAAGAAGACCGCGGAACTTTGTCTGGACTTGCGCGAAGTTCGCATTGTGGATCCGGTGACAGCGCCACTGCGCGAGCAATACATCGAGGAACTCTACCGGCTGCGCCAGCGGCGCGGAGTCACGCTGACGGAGGCTCGCACCGCGGTCAACAACAGGAATGTATTCGGTTCCCTCATGCTTCACATGGGGGATGCGGATGCGTTAGTGTCAGGCGTAACGCAGCACTATCCGGATACGATCCGCCCGGCACTCGAGATCGTGCGTGTACGTGAAGGATTGCATAAGGTCTCGGGCTGCTACGCCATGATCACGCGCAAAGGGGGAGTGTATTTTCTGGCCGACACCAGCGTGAACATCGAGCCGACCGCCGAAGACCTGGTGGAGATTGCGCTTTGTACGGCGCAGACCGCGCGCCGCTTCGATGTTGAACCGCGCGTGGCCATGCTCTCGTTCTCGAGCTTCGGCAGCACGCGCCATCCGCAAGCCGAGAAGGTGCGGCGTGCGGTGGAATGGTTGCACCGGGCTGATCCGACTCTGATCGCCGATGGCGAGATGATGGCGGACGTGGCGGTGACGCCGGACTTACTTGAGGAGACTTATCCCTTCAGCACCTTGAAAGGCGGGGCGAACGTGCTGATCTTCCCGGACCTGGCGTCGGCGAACATTGCGTACAAATTGTTGTCGAGGATTGGTGAAGCGGAGACGCTTGGGCCGATCCTCATGGGCATGAGCAAGCCCGTACACTTGCTCTTCCGCGGGGCCGAAGTGGAGGAGATCGTAGGCCTAACCGCGATTGCAGTGGTGGATGCGCAGGAGAATGAGGCTCCGGTACAGGTCCACAAAGTGCCGGTCGCGACCGCCGATTAAGGCGCCTACTTGGAGTTCGACGGCGGAGGCGCCATCGGCGCTGGAATACCAAGGCCGCTGTGCGGACTCGCACCTGCGGTCGGGTTGGGTGCCATGCCTGCGTGCGGATCGGCGCCCGGAGTTCCGAGCGACATCGAACCCGGCACAAAGCAGGTCACCCGGCCACTGCTGGCAACGCGCAACTCTCCGGGACAGGCGCCACTGGCCATCTGCCCGCCGGTGCCCGAACCCTGCAATTGCACAGCGAACAGTTTGCCCTTGGCGTCGCCCGCGATGGCGTTGGTCATTCCGGGCATGTCGTATCCAACATAGAACGGCTTCTTGGCTTTCGCCGCGTCCATCACGCAGTTGCTGGCGGTTTTGAGTTCGTCATTCTGCGCCTGGATTTCGTGGCGGCCGCAATCGATGGCTCCGCTGCCCGCTATCTCTTTGAGCCTCTGTTGCACGGAATCGTTCGCGGGGGCTGCAGGGGCCGACATCGCGGCGGGCGCAGGAGTCGATGCTAAGTTCGATGCGCCGGCCGCAGGCGCAGGTGATTTATTGCAGCCCGACAAAGTGAGCGCGAGCGCGATCAGGGTGAGATTCAGTTTTGTCATTGGCCCTGAATTGTAAACGAAACGCGCAATTCCGCCGCCATCTAGTAGGGCAGGACAGTGATGCGATTCCGGACCCGGTACGCTAACATCAAATAGACGTGTCCGATCGTACGATTTCCGCTCCTGAACCAGAAAGAACCTCAGCGTCGTCCAAACTTTTGTCCAAAGGACGCTGGAGCGCGAGCCTGCGCGCTCTTGCCCACCGTAACTTTCAACTCTTCTTTGGTGGTCAGCTTATCTCGCTGGTAGGCACGTGGATGCAGACTGTGGCCCAGTCGTGGCTGGTCTACCGGTTGACTGGCTCAGCGCTGTTACTCGGCTCCGTCGGATTCGCCAGCCAGATTCCAGTTTTCATCATGGCTCCGGTCGGCGGTACGGTCGCCGACCGCTCGAACCGGCACCGGGTGGTCGTGATCACCCAGATCGCATCGATGATGCTGGCGCTAGTTTTGGCGGCGCTCACGCTGACTCATCACATAAAGGTCTGGCACATTTTTGTGTTGGCGGCGCTGCTTGGAGTGGTCAACGCCTTCGACATCCCCGGGCGGCAGGCATTTCTTGTCGACATGGTCGGCAAAGGAGACCTGATGAATGCCATCGCGCTGAATTCTTCGATGTTTAATGGCGCGCGCATCATTGGTCCTGCAGTAGCCGGAATTTTGGTATCGCGCATCGGGGAAGGCTGGTGTTTCTTCGCAAACGGGGTGAGCTACATCGCTGTCATTGTTGGCCTGCTGCGGATGAAGGTTCACTCCGTGCCACGCTCGAAGACTGACTCGCCACTGGAGGACATCAAGGAGGGATTTCGCTTCGTGAGCCGCACCAAGCCGATCCGCGCTCTGCTATTGCTGCTTGGCCTGGTGAGCCTGGTTGGCATGCCTTACGCGGTGTTGATGCCGGTTTTCGCGGACCGCATCCTGCATGGTGGGGCAAGGGGCCTGGGAATTTTGATGGGCTTTGCTGGAATCGGTGCTCTCATGGGCGCTTTCACGCTGGCATTGCGAGAGGGAGTGAAAGGGTTGGGCCGGCTGGTGGCAATGATGTGCGGAACGTTCGGCGTCAGTTTGATTCTATTTTCATTCTCGACGCACTTCTGGCTCTCCGCGATATTGCTGATCCCGGTAGGTTTTTCCATGATGCTGCAGATGGCCAGCTCAAACACGCTGATCCAGTCGATGGTGCCCGACGCTCTGCGTGGCCGAGTGATGGCCCTCTATTCCATGATGTTTATGGGGATGGCGCCGTTTGGAGCGCTGCTCGGGGGGGCGCTGGCGGACCGGCTTGGGGCGCCCGTTACGGTCGCAGTGGGCGGTGGGGCCAGCGTTCTGGGAGCAATCGCCTTTGGTAAGATGCTGCCGGGCTTTCGCAACGAGGCTCGCGAATTAATTCTGGCGCAAGGTGTGGCGGGAGGCGAACCGGCGGGCGGGATGACAGCGCGGCTAGATGCGATTCAAACTGCGGAGATGCTGGAAACGGAGGAGCATACCTAAGCCTCCAAAATCCTCCAACGTTATTCACGGGAAGCGTTTTCGAAAGCGCGGCTAGGGAGTTCAATGGCCTCGGTGTTTGAATGGGATCTATCCTAAAACACACAGGCGAGGGTGGGGAAGATATGAGGTGGCCGAAGTGGGACCGAACTTGGATTCCCGGCATTCTGGTTTGGTCTTTCCTGCTGGGTTCACTTGCTCTCAACGACTGGTATCCTTGGATTGATGGGATCTGATACGCGGCTTGGATGTTGTTGGTTATTGCCGTCAGCGTTCATGCTGTCATACATATCTTTCGGCATCGCGGCGATACCGAGGGGGTTGTTGGATATCGCTACTCCCCGCCTTGGCTGGTGAAACTCTTTGGCGGTGAGGTGGGGTCCCCTGGGAAAACGGGCGGAACAATCGACAACCGAGCCGATTAGTCCTCCGACAAGACTACGGTCTCCAATTCCTGCGAGTTTGTCTTCGAGGCCAGCAAGTTCACACCGTATTCAAACCCTTTTTCGAACGCCTTCAGGTTCAAGTCGCGGAAGCTTGATGGCACCGAGTCGGCTACTGCTTTGCGGACCGCTTCCGGTTCGAGCAATTGTGTGACGGCCGTGAAGAAGCCGACCATCACGGAGTTGAGTACCATCCGCTTCCCGAGTTCTTCGGCGAGACGAGTGGCTGGGCAGCTGTAGACTTTGGTGGATCGCGGCAGGTCGGTTACCCGCACCAGATCCTGCTCCACGATCAGTGTCCCACCCTCTTTCAGCTCAGACCCAAATTTCGCGTACGCCTCCTGCGACATGACGATGAGGATGTCGGGCTGTGTAACGTATGGGTACAGAATAGGATCGTCAGAGAGCAGTAACTGCGCGCTGCATGCGCCGCCGCGCGCCTCGGGTCCAAAGTTTTGCGTCATGGTGGCGTAGGCGCCCTGATGAATCGACTTGGCCTTGCCAAGAACGATCGCAGACAGAATCACTCCTTGCCCGCCAAATCCAGCGATGCGAAGTTCGGTTAGCTGCATGCGCATGACTCCTCTGGGTGCTCGAGATCGGTCGATTCGATGTCGGGCTGCTCGATATAGCGATCACCCAGCGACTCGACCATTTGCGCGCGATAGAGCGACTGATAGTCGGGGCGGTCGCGGTCGACGAATTTCCCGACGACGATTTCTCCGTTAATGGTGAGACCGACTTCCCCGGTGGGCGCGCCATGCCGGACCTTGCTCTTCTCTTTGTAGTACTTCATGGTATCGAGCCCGTCGCCCATCTTGTTGCGGCGCTGGTAGAGCGTGGGGCAGGGTGAGATGACTTCGATGAAGCTGAAGCCCTTCTTCTGAAACGCTTCGCCGATCGAACGCGCGAGTTGCCGGACGTGGAAGGTCGTCCAGCGTGCTACGTAAACTGCGCCTGCGGCCTCGACCAGGTGCGGCAAATTGAACGATGGCTCGCACTGCCCGTAGGGCGAGGTCGAGGTGATGGCATGGCCCGGCGTGGTAGGCGCAGTCTGGCCGCCGGTCATCGCATAGACAAGGTTATTCACGCAGATCACTTTCAAGTCGAGGTTGCGCCGCGCGGCATGGATCAGGTGATTGCCGCCGATGGCGGAGAGATCGCCATCGCCCGAGTACACGACCACGTTCAGCTTCGGGTTGGCGAGCTTCAGTCCGGTGGCGAACGGAATCGCGCGACCGTGCGTGGTATGGAACGAGTCGAGATTGACATAGCCCGCAACCCGGCCCGTGCAGCCGATTCCCGAGACTAGAGCCACCGTCCTCAAATCGATTTTTGAGTCGATCAGGGCATGGGCGAACGAATTGACGGTCGTGCCAATGCCACAACCGGAGCACCAGATATGCGGCATGCGGTCGCTACGCAGAAACGGTTCGACCACATTGCCCGCAACGGGTTGGCCATCGGTTGGCTTGGTGATGTTGATCATCGGCTGACCTCCACGATGGCCTTCAGAATGTCGTCAGGGCGATGGACGCTGCCCCCGGCGTGGGGCACTGAGACGGTTCGTGCATGCGGTCCGGCCGCGCGCTCGACCTCGCGCACCATTTGTCCCAGGTTGAGTTCGGGCACCACGAAGGCCTTCGCGGTGCGAGCAAGTTCTTTGATACGCTTTTCGGGGAACGGCCAGCAGGTGATGAGGCGTAGCTTTCTGACTCTCAATCCCTGCGCCCGCGCCAGTTCGATGCCGCGCTGCGCAACCCGCGAAGTTATGCCGTAGGAGACGACGATCACGTCGGCATTGTCTGTCCGTTCTTCTTCGAGAAGAGTGATGCGGTCAGCAGCATCGAGAATCTTGTTTTGCAGGCGCCGCACCAGTTTGTCTTGTGTCTGCGGCGTCATGTTCGGATAGCCGCGTTCATCATGCGTGAGCCCGGTCACGTGGAAGTTGTAGCCTTCCCCGGCGTGCGCCATCTCGGGCACCTGGTTGACGTTCGTGCCGTACGGCAGATAGTCCGCGACAGACTTCTTGGTGTGTTGCCGCGGAACGACTTCGATCTGATCGGCCGGAGGAATCACGACTTTCTCGGTCATGTGGCCGACAACTTCATCCATCATGAACATCACAGGAACGCGAAATTCCTCTGCGAAGTTGAATGCCTTGATCGTCAGATCGAAACATTCCTGCGGAGAATTCGGGCACAGCGCGATGATCTCGTAGTCGCCATGCGAGCCCCAGCGTGCCTGCATCATGTCGGCTTGCGCGGGAAGCGTGGGAAGCCCTGTCGATGGCCCGCCGCGCTGTACATCCACAAACACGCACGGTGTCTCGGTCATGGCGGCATAACCGATGTGCTCCATCATCAGCGAGAAGCCGGGGCCCGAGGTGACGGTGAATGCTTTCGCTCCTCCCCACACCGCGCCTTGCAGTGTGATGGACGCCGCCAGCTCGTCTTCCATCTGGATGAAGGTTCCGCCGACGGTGGGCACGCGCGACGCGAACCGCTCCACCACTTCCGTCGAAGGCGTGATGGGATAGCCGGCGGCGAAGCGCGAGCCCGCGGCCAGCGCACCTTCGCAGCAGGCGTGATCGCCGTCTAAAAAATGCGTGCCGGTCAGGACGCCACGCGGATCAGCTTTCATGCGATGCCTCCGCTTTCGGCTTAGCCGAACCCTTGGCTTCGGCGACCTTTTGTCCGTAGATCGCGAAATCAGGGCAGTACATGCCGCATAAATCGCAGCCACTGCACTTCTCGGGCGCGACCACGTGCGGCGGATGGTAGCCCTTGGAATTGAATGCGGAAGACAGTGCAAGCACCTTGGTCGGGCAGAATTCCACGCAGAATCCACAGGCCTTGCAGCGCTCCACGACGATAGAAACTCGTCCTTTTGGCACCGGGAACCCCCCCTTTGGGAGCGGTGGGCGCTCCCAGACTCCCATAAATTATGACGAGCCTTATCTCACCAGGGTGTGACGCCGGTCACGGATGGACGTGAGGTACCGCACGCTCTCAAAACGGCCGAAAAATGCGGGTCTGGTGCAGGTCATGCGGTTCGCTTGATACTTTTGCCGAGCGCAACTAGGAAAATCGCGCTCTTGCCCTTCGCATGCGGAGAGAAGAAGTTCACGACATCGTCGTCGTAGAACGTGAGGCCCGAAGCCCCCAGCCGCTGAGCGTAAGTCGCGAGGTAGAGCTTCCCCCCGACGATCCCGGCTTCAAGTTGGGTGGCGCGATACCCGCGATTGCCGTAAGCGGCGATGATCGTGTGCAGATCGGCGAGAAAAAAGACATCCACGCTCGCATCGGCTGGGAGTTCCTGTTCGAGACCCAGATAGCCTGCTTGCTTGCGAAAGTCACCCTCCTTGAGAAGCTCCAGCTGCTTTCGCTCGTGCGCATAGTAGTACGCGCCAGGCTTGAGACCGTCAACACTATGCACAATCAGATAGAGATCGTTCAGCAGCGCGCCATTCGCCGGAAGAAAATCAGTCGGACTGCCGTGCGTAGCGCGCCCCAGGATGGTCGAGAGCTGTGCAAACGAAATCGGTTCGCGCGCGAAGCGGCGCGTGGAT
>Ga0306920_100007226_pt1 | contig 14598 bp, 10 predicted proteins | sample flu12Cox44000170_FD_204666 | JGI IMG/M metagenome (GOLD analysis project Ga0306920, IMG submission 204666) | Lab enrichment of tropical soil microbial communities from Luquillo Experimental Forest, Puerto Rico - flux4day.12C.oxic.44.000.170 (v2)... | ecosystem: Environmental > Terrestrial >...
CGGTAATTTCTTCTCGATCCTCGGCACGCGGCTCGCGATCTGCTACACGGCGCTCGGGCGGCACCAGGAGGCGGAGGCCGCCGCGCGGATGGCGCTCGCGAACTGGCGCGGCAGCCCGAACGCACGCTACTGGATCGCGATGTCGCTCACGAACCAGAAACGCTACGCAGAAGCGTCCGCGGTGATCGACACCGCGCTGTTCATCGCGCCGAACGACACGACGGTCCGCGAGCTGCGCGACTACGTGCGGGGGGAGCTCATCCAGCAGGGGAGATAGCAGGCGCACGCCGCGCCGCGCGCCGGGGAACCGGCTTGGCCGGGCGCGCGGCCCGCGCCTACTTCTTCCGCCAGGCGTGCAGCACGAGCGCGACCGCGATCACGGCGTACGCCACGAACACGCGGAAGTACTCGCCGATCTGCGCATCGCCCGCGAGCGCCTTGCCGGCGAGCGGCGAGATGACGAACAGCGCGTGAAACAAGAGCGTGCCGGTGAGCGCCTGGCCGACCGTCGCGCGCGACACGGTCGCGCCCGAGACCAGCAGCGCGGCGATCGCGAAGATGCCGACCTGGTCATGCGAGCTGTACGTGTTGAGCGTGCCAAGATTCTGCAGGAAAAACAGCTGGCCCCAGGCCGCGAACACCGTGGAGAGCACGGTCGCGATCAGGCGGTTGCGGTCCACCGGGATGCCGGCGGTCGCGGCGACGTGCGGATCCTGCCCCATCGCGCGCAGCTCCTGGCCGAGGCGGGTGCGCTGGAAGAACAGATTGAACGCGCACACCAGCGCGATGAAGACGAACGTCACGACCGGCACGCGCACCGGCGAGCCCTCGAGCGTGACGTGCACCTTGATGAGATCGTCGAGCGCGTACTGGATGCCGATCAGATCCACGGTGTTGCGCAGTCCGTAGCCCTGCGGCAGCAGCATGTTCTGCGCGTGCCACGGGATCACGCTGCCGACCGCGAACAGGAACAGCAGCTGGTACAGGCCGTTCGAGAAGAAGCCGGCGATGAGCCCGGTCACCATCTCGCGGCCCTTCGAGCGGTTGAAGAGAGCGCCGGTCCCGAGTCCGAACAGGATCGCGATCGGCACCGCGAGCGCGGCGGCAAGCGCGAAGCCCGCGATGCCGCCGATCTTCCAGTACGTGACGAAGATCACCGCGACCTGGCCCGCCATCGCGCCGAGCACGATGCCGAAGTTGAGCCCGAGCCCGGCCAGTACCGGGATCAGGAGCGAGAGCACGATCACCGCGTTTCGCGCGAAGCGCGAGAGCATCTCGCGCAGCAGGAACTCCGGCGTGAGGTGCGCGACCCACGCGCCGAACACGCACAGGAGCGCGAACAGGAGCGGCACGCCGATGCCCGCGAGCGAGGGCCGCGGGCGCGCGGCTGGCTTGGGCGCGGGCGGCGGCGCCGCGGCCGGCGGGGTCGCAGCCGGCGCCGATCCGCTTGTGTGCGTCCCGCTCATCGGTCGGCCCGCCGCGTCAGCGCGTAGAGGATCATGCCGTTCTGGATGATGAGGCGCGCGGTCTCGGAGAAGTCGCCCGCAACGACCTGGCTCGTCACCGGCAGCGCGACGGTGAGGATGGACTGGAACAGCACCGTCCCGACCACCACGTGGGTGAGCGTCGCACGCGACACCGAGGCCCCGCCGATCAGGAGCGACGCAACGACCGGGAACGCCATGTAGAGTGGCGCGGTGTAGAGCTGAACGAACGAGTAGGACTGGCAGAACACCACGATTCCGATCGCGGCCAGAACGGTCGTGAGCACCGTGGCCTGGACGCGCGTGCGCGAGTCCGAGATGCCGCAGGCGCGCGCGAAACGCGGATTGCTGCGCGCCGCGCTGATCGTGACGCCGGCGCGGGTGCGGAAGAACAGCTCGACCAGGATGCAGAGGCCCGCGAACACCGCGAGCGTGCCGGTCGGGATCGTGACACCCGCGAGCTTGAACTCGCCGAGCCTGTCGAGCAGCCGGTCGAACGTGTTGCCGAGCGTGAGCGTCGTGCGCAGGCCCTTGCCGCCGATCGCCCACACCAGCTCGGGATTGTGGAACGGCGCCATGATCCAGAAGATGCTCATGCCCGAGACGATCGAGAATCCCAGGTACGTGCCGATCATCATTTCCTGGCCGCGCGTGCGATTCAGCAGCCAGCCGTACGCGAGCCCGACCGGGATCGCGAACGCGACGCCGAGCGCGGTCGCGAGCCAGAACCACGCCCAGCCGCCGACCGACGCGTTGAGCGTGATCACGCAGCCCAGGAGCCCGCAGATGATCCCGAGCGGCAGCCCGAAATTGAGCCCGATGCCGCCCTGGATCGCGGGCAGCAGCGCGAGCACCAGGATCCCGTTGCGGCCGATGCGCAGCAGGCAGTCGGTGAGGAGCGAGGGGATGTCCATCTTCGTCGCGACCGCGACGCCGAAGAGCAGCAGCAGGAAGACGCCGATCAGGACGCGCGGGATCCCGATCTCGCGCAGGTGCTCGCGCAGCGCGGCGCCGAGCGGGACGCGCTCGGCCTGATCGGCGGCCGCCGGCGCGCGCTCAGCCACGCGCGCTCCCGGCCATCTCGGTCTCGCCCGCCATCGCGAGCCCGAACGCCTCGTCGCTCGCATCGGGCGGCAGCAGCGCGGCGAGCCGCCCGTGATAGATGATCGCGATGCGGTCGCAGATCGCGCGCAACTCGGCGAGCTCGGACGACGTGATGAGCAGTGTCATGCCCTTCTCGCGATTCAGCGCGCGCAGGATGTCGAGCACGCGCTCCTTCGCGCCCACGTCGATCCCGCGCGTCGGCTCCGAGACCAGCAGCGTGTCGGGCTCGAGCGTCATGGCGCGCGCGAGGCACACCTTCTGCTGGTTGCCGCCCGACAGGCGCCGCACGGTCTGGCGCGGCCCGGTGGTGCGGATGTCGAGCGTGCGGATCATCTCGCGCGCGTGGCGGCGCACCGCGCCGCCGTCCAGCAGGCGCAGCGGGCCGATCGGACCCGGCAGCAGGAAGCGGTTCTGGATCTCGATCGCCGTGATCGCGATGTTGTGCTCGATGCTCTCGTCGGGAAGGATGCCGGCGCCGCGGCGGTCCTCGGAGACGAACGCGAGCCCGGCTTCGATCGCGGCGCGCGGGTCGTTGAGCGCGAACGGCTTTCCATCCTTGGTCACCGTGCCGCGCGCGGGAGAGAGGCCCATGAGCCCGTTCGCGACCCCGACCTTGCCGTGGCCCGCGAGCCCCGCGAGGCCCAGCACCTCGCCCTGATCGAGCGTGAGCGAGACGCCGCGCACCATCTCGCCCGGCATGTCCGCCTCGAGATCCCGGATCTCGAGCTTCGGCGTGCCGCCGCGCTTCGCCGCCGTGCTCGCATGCTTCACCACGGACGCGGGGCGGCCCACCATCTTCTCGGCGATCTGTCCGACGGTCGTGCTCTTCGGATCGAGCCGCGCCACCACCTCGCCGTCGCGCAGGACGGTGATCTGGTCGGCGACCGCGAGCACCTCGTCGAGGCGGTGGGTGATGAACAGGATCGCGTGGCCGGCATGGGCGAGCGTGCGCATCACGTCGAGCAGCCGCGCCGCCTCGCCTTCGGTCAGCACCGCGGTCGGCTCGTCGAAGATCAGCAGGCGCACGTTCTTCTTGTCCACCTCGCGCGCGATCTCGACGAACTGCATGTGACCGACCGGCATGCCCGCCATCGGCAGCCACTCGTCCACGCCGAGCCCGACGCGGTCGAGCGCGGCGCGCGAGTCGGCGCGCATCGCGCCGATGTCGAGCGTCTCGAGCTTCTTGCCGAAGATGCGCGAGGCGAGCGTCGGGCGGGTCGGCTCGCGATTGAGCTTGATGTTCTCCGCCACGCGGAAGCCCGGGATCAGCATGAATTCCTGGTGCACCATTCCGATCCCGGCGGCCATCGCGTCGGCGGGCGACGCGAACGTCGCGGCCTTCCCCTCCAACAGCACCTCGCCGCTGAAGCCGCCGGTATCGCGGATCACCGGCATGCCGAACAGGATGTTCATCAGGGTGGACTTGCCCGCGCCGTTCTCACCCACCAGGGCGTGGATGGTGCCGGGGTGAACGGTGAGGGAGACGCCCTTCAGCACCGCGTTGGCGTCGAACGACTTCGAAATGTCTCGAAGCTCGAGGACGGGATCGGGCATGAGCGCGCGATTGTAGCGGAAACGGCAACCTGGCTACGAGGGCGGCTCGACGCGGATCGAGCGACGCGCCGGCTTACCGCGGCCGGCGCACGAAGATCACGGTGACGTCGTCCTCGAACGTGCGCGTCGGGCCGTGCATGCGCAGGCGCGAGATCAGATCGTCCACCCCCGCCTGGGACGGCCCCTCGCGCCAGTCGCGCAGCCACTCGGCGAGGCGCTGCGGGCCGAACGGCTCGCTCTCGCCGGTGCCGCGCTCGGTCACGCCGTCGGTGTAGAGCGCGAGCGCTGCGCCGCGGTCCACGTGCGTGAAGCCGAGCTTGTACGTGGCGTCGCCCTGCGGGCCGAGCAGCATGCCGCCGACCGTCAGCTCGTGGACGCCGCGATCATCGAGCAGAAGCCCCGGCGGGTGCCCGGCATTGATGTAGCTCAGATTCCCGTTCAGCTCGAGCTCGCCGAAGAACATCGAGATGTAGCGGGACGCGAGGCCGCTGCGATGGATCACGCGGCTCAGCTTCTCGACCGTGCGCGTGATCTTGAGATCCCTCTCCACGCCCATGCGGAGCCCGGTCGCGACGTCACGCGCCTGGAGCGCGGCGGGCAGCCCGTGCCCCGATGCGTCCGCGACCGCGAGCGCGAGCGTGTCCTCGTCCACGGGCAGGAAGTCGTAGAAATCCCCGCCCACGCGGCGCGCCGGAATGCTCACCGCCGCGATGTCGAACTCGCCGAACCTGGGCGCGCTCGACGGCAGCAGGCTCAACTGGATCGCGCGCGCCTGCTCGAACAGATCCTCGAGCTCGCGCCGGCGCAGATGCTGCTCGACTGCGTACTGGAGCGCGGCGATCACGGACTGGATCTGCGTGATCAGCTCCGGCCCGCCGTCCGGACCGTCGAACAGCAGCGCGACGACCAGCTCGCCGAGATCGGGCAACGCCATGAGGCCGGTCGCACCCGCGGCGGTCCGGCCCGACCACGGCAGCTCGCCGATGTCCGCGCCGCCCTCGCGCGAGGCGCGGCGCGTCAGCTCGTCGGAAAGGTCGGGGGCGCCCGTGCCCTCGGATCGGATCAGGCGGAAACGGCCGCCGTGATCGCGCTGATAGAGCTGGACGCCGCGGAGCTTCAGCCCCTCGCCGAGGCGCTCCATCAATCTCGGCAGCAGCGCCTCGGCGAAGCGCCGCGGCGAGGGCTCGCCCGACATGCCCTCGAGCAGCAGCTCGACTTTCCGATAGAACGCCTTCGCTTCGATCATGCGATCCCCTGAACTCGGCGCCGAACGTCGCACGCACCATCCGTGAGCGCTCGCAGCATGCCATATCGGCGGATCGCAGGAGACGGGCCGGGCGGCGAGAGTCCCCCCGCGCGGTAACCGCGCGGAAACCTGGATGCGCCCGGGGGGAATAAGCCCGCGCCGGTCGCGGGATTTCCTTCACGCGAGAAATCTCCTTGAACCCGGCCCCGACCGGGGCGCAGACTTTTGTGCATAGCAGGCGCCTCGTTGACCGGTGCGCGCGGAGGAAGCATGCGACGCACCGTTTCTCTTTTCGAGTTCATGCCCTACGGCGCCCCCGAGCTTCTCGCATCCCGCAGGTCTCACCTCTCGTTCGCGCTCGCGACCGCCTCGGCTGTCGCGGCGCTCGTCTTCATCACCGCGCTCCAGCTCGCGCCACTCATGCGATCGCCGATCCCCGCGAGCGACGCGCAGCATTGGATCGTGCCGCCCCCCGACTTCACTGCGCATCGTTACGAGCCGCCGGCGCCCGCGCCGGTCGCCCCCGCGCGGCCGCGCGTGAGGGCCGATGCCGGCATCCTCGTTCCCGTTCCGCCATCGGAGGCGCCGCCGATCGAGCCGGCGTCGAATGCGGGCGGCCCCGGCGGCGAGACGGTGAAAGGCGAGCCCGACGCCGGGAGCCCCGCGACGTCAGGGCCCGGAGCCGGCGAAGCGCCGCTCCCGGAGTTCGGCGTCTACGTGCACGTCGATGAGATCCCGGTCGCGATCACCGAGTACAAGCCGAAGTATCCGGAGCTGGCGCGATCGGTGGGCGCCGAGGGTTACGTGGTCGTGCACGCGCTCATCGGCCGCAGCGGCCGCGTGCTCGACGTGCGGCTCGACAAGGTGTTCACGAATCCGCTCTTCGACGAGACCGTGCTCGAGGGCGCACGGCATTGGGTGTTCAAGCCGGCGTATTCCGACGGCCACCCCGTACCGGTATGGACCACGATTCCGTTCCGGTTCGTGCTGAGGGAGTAGCAGAACCCCCTCGACGAAGCGCGGAAAAGCGCCAATCCGGCGGCCATTTAGCCCTTCCTCGTGAAGCGAACGCCCCGGGATGCCGATAACACCGGGGCGATATCGCGCGGGTGAACCACGGGCGCCGGCCACGGCGCCCGACGCCAATTCGGAAGGGAAGCTCCGTGGGCAGACGCCGCAGGTGGTCCAAGTCCCAGTTGCTGTCGTTCGCTTTTCGGACGGCGAAATTCCTGCTCAAGAGCCAGCTCTTCACGCTGTTCTTCGTGCTCTTCCTGTTCGGGCTCTGGATGGGGACGCGGGTGCGGGCGCACGCCGGAGCCCTGCCGTACGAGGAGCTGTTCGAGAACCTGAGCGTGATCTCGTATCGCGAAAGTCCGTCGGACTCGATCCCGCATTTCGTGGCCGAGCTCTCGGCGTCGGGGCACGTGTTCCGCGAGCTGGATCTCGATGCGCGCCGCTTCGCCGATCCGATCCGTGGCCGCGATTACCGGCGCGCGATCAGCGGCACACACTATCCGGCGCTCGCGGTGCGCGGGCACATCGCGCGCGGCTTCTGGCTGGAGCTGCCCGAGACGTCCGCGCGCGCGCTGCTCCCCGAGCAGTTCCAGGAGCTATACAGCAGCACGCTCGACTACGTGAAGCCGGTGGGGGTCGTGACCACCGTCCTCGGCACGCTCTCCGGTTACTCGGTGGGCTTCCGGTTCGCGACCTGGAGCCACTCGCTCGCGAACCCCGCGGTGCAGGAGCACATCCTCGAGGTGCCGGGCATCGAACGGCGCATCGCGCGCGAGGCGTGGCGCCGCGTGCTGATCGAGCCGGTCGTGATGGGCGACGAGAGCGAGGCCGCGCGGTTCGCGGCCGTGCACGGCACGCAACGGCTCTACACGAACTTCTTCAAGCTCGCGCTCCACGACAGCGACCGGTTCATTCCCCGGGAGTGCGCGCGCCTCGACTCGACCGGGCATGCCGGCGAAGCGCAAATCATGCGCGCCTTCGCGAACGCGGTGCGGCATGCGGCCGCGGACACGAGCGATCTCTCGAGCGCGGACTTCGCCGCGGTCGAGAACTGGGCGAGCCTGCTGGATCGCACCGGGCACTGGGCGACGGGAACGATTCCGCGCGCCGGCGAGGAGCGCAGCCGCTACCTCGGCACGCTGGCCTGGTACGGCATCGCGCCCGCGGATAACGACGAGCGCCGCATCTGGGTGGGACCGCGCCTGCTGGTGCGCGAGGGCTCGACCGAGGGATTCGTGGCCGACGACATCCTGAGATCTCCCGCCGCGCGACCGACCGCGTGGGAGGAATGGCTGCGCCCCGACACCACCGGAGCGAACACGTGGAACGTGCAGTGGATGGGCACGTCACGCGAATTCGCGCCGGCCATCCAATTCGTGCGCGGCCTCGCGCATCGCGGTCTGCAGCGCTAGCGGCTCCGCGCCACCGGGGTCCGCCTGTCGCGCAGGAATCGTCGCGACCGATCCCGCCTAGTACGTGACGTGATCCAGCACGAGCAACCACTGGTTGCCCTTCGGATCGTACTTGCGGATCTTGACCGGGCCGCCGGCTTCGGCCTGGAAGTACTTGAGCACGGTGAGTGAATCCTTGAAGTCCGCCTTCTTGTTCACCGCGTCCACCAGCAGGTTCGCGAACGCGCGCTCGGTCACCATGTCGATCGGCTGCGTCCAGCTCCCGAAATGGCCGCTCATGCCCTTCTCGGCGATCAGGCGCTTGATCTCGCCGTTGATCCACGGCATGTCGCCGGCCTTGTCGGGCGGGATCTTGATGCCGAGCGCGGCGGGATAGCCGGCGGTCGGCGCCGGGACGTCCTGCTCGACGAAGTAGCCCTGCTTCGCGTTCAGGATCGCCTTGATGATCGGCTCCTGCATGCCGTCGTTCGTGCTGTAGAACGCCGTTGCCGGGCCGTACTTCTGCAGCTCGCGCGGCACGTCCTCGAAGATGAACTGCTGCGCGCCGGGCAGGCCCTGCTCGCTCGTGGGATCGGGCGCGGTCACGAAGTGAAACTCCATCCCGCGCTTCTGGCATTCCTTCACCATGATGTCGCGCCGCTGAGCGAGCAGCAGCTGTGCCATGTGGCGCGGGAACGAGTAGTGGATGAAATGCTTCGCGCCCATCTGCTGCGCGGTCGCGATGATGGTCGTGCCGCGCGTGATCTGGTCCGCCTGGCTCGCGATGTCGCACGCCGCGTTCACGACGTCCGGATCCTCGTGCGGGCCGACGAAGCCGATCAGGATGTCGGGGCGCTGCTCGCGGATCTTGCGCGCCGCGGCGACGGAGCCCGGGACCGCCTGCGCCACGATGATCACCTTCACGTCCGGATCGGCGGCGAGACCGACGAGCTGCGCGATCACGGTCTCGAGCTCGCTGCTGAAATTGTCGGGATACGTCACGGCCTTCACGCGTCCGGGATAGCGGGCCGCGACCTGCTCGGCGCCGCGGAAATCCTCCTCGCCCTGCGAGACCGTGCCGGTCATGATCCCGATCTTGAACTCCCCGGGACCGAGTTTATTGGACACCTGCTGGCTCGCCGTCTGTCCGCTCTTGGAGGAGCAGCCGAAGATGAGCGCCGCGACACACGCGACGCCGAGTGCGAGAACGATGCGCTTGGTCATGGATGAGGCCCCCTTCAATACGTGATGTGCTCCATCAGCACGAGCCAGATGTTTCCGTTCGGTTTGTAGCGGTGCAGGCGCACCGGGCCGCCGGCCTCGGCTTCGAAGTACTTGAGCACGGTCGCGGAATCGCGCGGGTCGGCCTTGTGGGACTCCGCGTCCACGAGCAGCGTCGTGATCGCGCGGGTCGAAACCATGTCGATGGACTGCGGCCAGCTGCCGAAATGCCCGCTCATGCCGCGCTCGGCGATCAGTCGCTTGATCTCGCCGCTCAGCCACGCCATGTCGCCGGCCTTGTCGGGCGGGATCTTGATGCCGAGCGCCGCGGGATAGCCGAACGTCGGCGACGGCGTGCTCTGCTCGACGAAGTAGCCCTGCTTCGCGTTCAGGATCGCCTTGATGAGCGGCTCCTGCATGCCGTCGTTCGTGCTGAAGAACGCGGTCTCCGGCCCGTACTTCTTCAGCTCGCGCGGCACGTCCTCGAAGATGAACTGCTGCGTGCCGGGCAGCCCCGCTTCGCTGGTGGGATCGGGCGCGGTCACGAAGTGGAACTGGATGCCGCGCTTCGCACACTCGGCGATCATGATGTCGCGCCGCCGCGCCAGCAGCACCATCGCCATGTGGCGCGGGAACGAGTAGTGGATGAAATGCTGGACGCCCATCCGCTGCGCGTACTCGATCAGACTCGTGCCGCGGGAGAGCTCGTCGGGCTGGCAGGCGAGATCGCACACCGTCTGCGCCACGTCCGGATCCTCGTGCGGATACATGAACCCGATCAGGATGTCGGGGCGCTGCTCGCGGATCTTCCGCGCCGCGGCAACCGATCCCGGAATCGCCTGGCCGGCGACGATCACCTTTACATTGGGATCGGCGGCGAGCCCGACGAGCTGCGAGACCACGGTCTCGACTTCGGAGCTGAAATTGTCGGGGAACGTGACGGTCTTCACGCGCCCGGGATAGCGCGCCGCCATCTGCTGCCCGGCGCGGAAGTCCTCCTCGCCCTGCGACACCGTGCCGGTCATGATGCCGATCTTGAAGTCGCCCGCGGCCGCGCCGGTGGCGGGCGCGTCGGACTTCGCGCGGGCGGGCGGGGAGGCCTTGCCCGAGCAGCCGCAGGCCATCGCGAGCAGGACGGCGAGGACGCAGCCGACCGCGTTTCTCGTACGGTTCATGGTCTCCGAAGTGCGGGCGCCGCGGACGCAGTGCTCCACCACGATCCGAAAGGCGCGGCAGTCTAGCACAGCGTCGCCTCGCCGCGGCTATACTGCCGCGCCATGCCGCGACATTCCTCGCGCAATGCCGTGCTGACGGCGATCGTGTTCGTGTTTGTCATCGCCGCAGCTGCGTTCTATGCCGCGACGCGTCTCGGTCTGATCCACGTGACGGGGCCGTCGGACGCGGCGCCGCATGCCGCGGGCTCGGCGCTGCGCCCGGCGGGAACGCTCGCCGCCGCGCTCGCGCTTGCGTCGGGCTGGGTGAACGGCACGCCCGACAGCGCGTCGGTCGCGCCCACACTCATCGTGATCTGGAACGACGCGCATCCCGACGGCATCGCCGCGCTCGCGCGCGCGGGCGAGATCGCGGAGGCTTACCAGCATTATGGCGTGCGCGTGATCGGCATCCACGAGCCCGACTTCGCGTTCGCGGCCGACACCGCCGTCACCGGCCGCACCGCGCGGCGGCTCGGCGCGCACTTTCCGATCGCGCTCGATCCCGCCGGCCACATGGCGGCAAAGCTCGGCGTCACCGAGCTGCGCGCGGCGTCGGTGCTCGCGAACTCGAAGGGCGCGGTGTACTCGATGCATCGCGGCGCGCGTGGGGTGGACCAGAACGAGATGGTGATGCGCAAGATGATCGAGGCGCTCGACCCCGCCGCGCGCTTTCCGGCCGACGGCGAGCACAGCCTCGCGGAGCAGTACCCGGGGCGCATCGAGACGATTTACCTCGGCGTCGGGCGCGCGACCGAGGGCCCGATCACGACGACGCCGGCGGGCCGTGCGGTGCCGTTCACCGCGCAGTTCCGCTTCGAGGTCGAAGGCAAGCCGCTCGTCCCGTATCCGGTCGGCTGGTGGAAGCCGGAATCGGACGGCCTGATCGCGGCGCGCGGCGGCGCGGCGACGTTCGTCGCGCTGCGCTACGAGGGCGGCGCGCTGGACGCGGTGCTGAGCCCGCCCGCGGGAACGAACGCCCGGGTGTGGATCCTGAGCGACGAGCACTGGCTGACGCGCGAGTCGCGCGGCGAGGATGTGCGGCTGGACCCGCACGGCCTGTCGTACCTGGACGTGACCGAGCCGCGGCTCTACCGGCTCGCGCGCGGCCGCGGCTCGCACGTCGTCAAGTTGTCACCGGATGCGCCCGGCGTTACCTTCCATGCCCTCGTCGTCGAACCGGAGGAGTGAATGCCGCTCTGCGTCTACCTCTGCTACACGCCCGGCTGCCAGACCAAGCTCGAGCGCTGGATGCCTTCCGCCGAGGAGGGCAAGGCCGCCGAGATGGGTTGCCCGCGCTGCGGCGCGCGGATGGAATGCGCGTGGACCGGCTCCCAGGCGCCGACGCCGAACATGAAGGATTCGTCCGCGGAGATCTGGCGCCCGAAGCACTGAGCGCACGCGCGGGCGGCGTCCGAGCGATTGCCACCGCGGCCCGCGCGCCGCACCGTCGCGCCCGCGCCTAGCCCGCGTTCTTCTTCAGCCGCGCGAGCTCCCGCGCCGCCCCGCACGCCTCGAACACCCTCGCCGCCGCGTCGCGATCCGCGTCCGCTCCGGCGCGATCGCCGGCCGCTCGCCGTGCCTCCGCGCGCCGCGCCCGGGAGCGCGCCGCCTCGAGCTTCGCGCCCGTGCTCTCGATGCTCCCGAGGGCGGTCTCGAATAGTTTCTCCGCGCTCTTCATGTCGCCGCGCTTCGCGGTGACCTCCGCGGCGAGCCGCTGCGTCACGCCGAGCCGCATGCGGTCGCCGCACTCCTCGGTCAGGGCAAGTCCGGCCGCGATGATGGGATCGGCCTGCCCCAGCTCGCCCGCTTCGACGCAGGCCTCGGCGAGCAAGGGATGAATGAACAGCAGCGCGCCCCGGTGATCCGTTCCCGCGCACATCGCCTCGACCGCGCGCAGCAGCGGTATCGCGCCGGCCGGATCGCCGGAACGGAGCTTCCAGTACGCGACGGCGCGATGGCCTTCGGCGCGGATGATCTGCTGTCCGACCTGCTCGCCCATGTCGAATGCGAGCTGCGCCTCGCGCACGGCCTCCTCGTCGCGGCCGAGATCCGTGCACGCGGTGGAGAGCACGCGACGGAGGAACGTGGCGCCGCGCCCGTCTCCGGCGCGCGTCATCAGGTCGATGCCGCGCTCGCATTCCTCGATCGCTCCCGGGAGGTCGCCGAGATTCAGCTTGTTGTCCGACCCCGGGACGCACGTCCAGGCCAACCGATCGAGCGAGCCGATGCGGCGCGCCAATTCCACGTTCTTCTTGATGTACTCGAATGATTCCGGAATGCGCGTCGTAATCGACAGGTCCTCAGCCATGAATTCGTTGCCGAGCGCGAGCACGAACGGGTTCTTGTGACGCTCGCCGAGCGCGATGCAGCGCTTGGCCCATTCCATGCTCTCGCGATAGAGGGAGAGGTGCTGATAGCCGCCCGCGAGGTAGGCGTAGATCCACGCCAGCGCCGTGACGTCATCCAGCGGCTCGGCAATCTCACGCGCCTGCTCGTAGTACTCGATCGCCTTCCGATGCTCGGCTTTGTAGTGATGCAGCCGGCCCACCGAGCTGAGCGCGCGGGCGCGCCGCGCCGCCTGGGTCTTCGGGTCGAGGCCCGCGAGCGCGATCTCGAGATGCTGAATCGCGCGCGGGTCGCTGATGTGCGTGTACAGCTCGCCGATCAGCTCGTGGATTTCGGCCGCGTGCGCGGGCGTCGGACCGGCCGCGAGCGCGCGCTCCAGCGCTTGGATCCCGGCGGCGTGCTCGCCGCGGATGCTCAGGATCTCGGCGAGCTGCTCGTCGATCTTCATCAGACGCTCGCGGTCTTCGAGCGCCTCCGCGGCATCGCGCGCGCGCTGCAGGTGCGTGAGCGCCTCGCCGGTCGCCATCACGGCCATCGCGCGACGGGCGGCACGCGTCGAGTAGTCGAGCCCGCGCGGCAGGTCCCCGCCCTCGCTGAAATGATGTGCGAGGTCCGCGGCGTGCGCATCGAGGTCGCGCGCGTGGAGCTTCTCCAGCGCCTCGCCGATCCGGAGATGCAGCCGGCGGCGGCGGATGGGATTCAGCTCCTCGTAGAGCACCTCGCGGATCTTGTCGTGCGTGAACGCGAAGCGTTCCTCCGGATCGGCGCGCATGAGCTGCGCCGCGCACGCCTCATCCAGCGCATCGAGCAGCGCCCCCTCGTCGCCCTTTGCGACCTCGGCGAGCTCCGCGAACGCGAACGTCTTCCCGAGCGCGGCCGCGGCATGCATGACCTCGAGGCACTCCGGGCTCAGGCGCTCGAGGCGCTTCCCGACCGCGGACTTGATGCTCTGCGGAATCTGCAGCTCCTCGACCGTGCGGCGCTGCCATTCGCCGCCTTCGCGGTAGATCTGGCCCTGCTCGATCAGCGACTTGATCACTTCCTCGATGAAGAACGGATTCCCCTCCGTTTCGCGGTGGATCACCTTCGCGAAATCCGCGGAGACCGTCTCCTGGCCGAACAGCGTCGCGAGCAGCGCGCTCGTCTCCGGCAGGCCGAAGCGCCCGAGCGTGACGCGCGTCGCGAGGCGCTCGCGATTCCACTCGACGAGCGCGGCGGCGAGCGGATGATCGCGCCCGAGCTCGACCTCGCGATAGGTCGCGACCGCGAGCCAGGGCGAGCTGCGCAGATCGCGCATCAGGTAATGGAGCAGCGCGAGGGAGCCGTGGTCCGCCCAGTGCAGGTCGTCGAAGAACACGAGCAGGCCGCCCGTGCCTGCGAGCGAGCGAAAGAAGCGCGCGACGTGATCGAAGAGGCGCAGCCGCTCTTCGTTCGGCGGCAGCGGCGGGCTCGAAGGCAAGGGCCCCAACCGCGCCTCGATCTCGGGCGCGAAGCGCGCGAGCTCCGCGGCGCCGTCGCCGAGCCGCTCGCGCAGGATCTCCGCGCTCTGCCCGCGCACCCAGCCGCGCAGCGCCTCGACGAACGGCAGGTAGGGTGTGGTCGCTTCGTATTCGTAACTGCCGCCGCGCAGGATCGTCGCGCCGTTCAGCTGCGCGTACACGATCGCTTCGTTCGCGAGCCGCGTCTTGCCGACCCCCGGCTCGCCCGAAACCAGAGCGAGATGTCCCTGCCCGCGCCGCGCGCGCACCCACAGCTCGCGCAGCTGCTGGAGCTCGGTGCGCCGCCCGATCAGCCGCCCGCGCGCGAGCTGATCGAGCACCACGACGCGATCGGTGGTCGCGGGCGCTTCGCCGGCCTCCGCGGCCGGCGTGAGCGCGGCGTTCGCGAGCGCCGCGGCGGCGTCGTCCGCACTCGCGAAGCGATCCGCCGGCGCTTTCGCGAGCAGCTTCAGGATGATCGCCTCGAGCGCGGGCGGCAGATCGGGCCGGAACGTGCGCGGCGGCACGACCGGCGCATGCAGATGT
>Ga0306920_100007227_pt1 | contig 14596 bp, 21 predicted proteins | sample flu12Cox44000170_FD_204666 | JGI IMG/M metagenome (GOLD analysis project Ga0306920, IMG submission 204666) | Lab enrichment of tropical soil microbial communities from Luquillo Experimental Forest, Puerto Rico - flux4day.12C.oxic.44.000.170 (v2)... | ecosystem: Environmental > Terrestrial >...
CCACCATGTGGGGCGGCTCGATCGAATTCCGCACGCCCATGCTGTGGGCGCTTGGTTTCATCTTCCTGTTTACGGTCGGTGGCGTTACCGGCGTCGTGCTGGCGAATGCGGGTGTCGATCGCGTTCTGCAGGACACCTATTACGTGGTGGCGCACTTCCACTACGTGCTTTCGCTCGGCGCGGTCTTCGCCATTTTCGGCGGCTGGTATTACTGGTTCCCGAAGATGAGCGGCTACATGTACAACGAAACCATCGGCAAGTTGCACTTCTGGGTGACCTTCGTCGGCGTGAACCTCGTCTTCTTCCCGCAGCATTTCCTCGGGCTCGCCGGCATGCCGCGCCGCTATGTCGATTATCCGGACGCGTTCCACGGCTGGAACATGGTCTCGTCGTTCGGGTCGTACATCTCCGGCTTTGGCGTGATCATCTTCTTTTTCGGACTGATCGAGGCTTTCGCCAAGAAGCGCGTGGCCGGAAACAATCCGTGGGGTGCTGGCGCAACCACGCTGGAGTGGACGCTGTCATCGCCGCCGCCGTTCCATCAGTTTGAAACGCTGCCGCGGATCAAATAGGGCGCCGGCCTAGCTCATGTCACTTGTCAGCGAAGGTGTAGAAGTTCGCGGTCCGCTCGTCGCCGGCGTTGGTGAGCCGAGCCTGGCGACCGTCGGCGACTACATCGCGCTGATGAAGCCTCGGGTCATGTCGCTCGTGGTATTCACCGCTTTGGTAGGCCTCGCAGTTGCCCCCGGATCGCTGCATCCGGTCGCTGCCTTTACCGCATTACTTTGCATTGCTGTTGGTGCTGGCGCCGCTGGCGCGCTCAATATGTGGTACGACGCCGATGTCGACGCGCTGATGACGCGCACGGCACGCCGTCCTGTGCCGATGGGGCGCGTGCGTCCGGGCGAAGCGCTGGCGTTCGGCCTGACGCTCGGCTCGTTCGCCATTGTCGTCCTAGGGCTACTCGTGAACTGGGTGGCAGCGGCGCTGCTTGCCTTCACAATCTTCTTCTATGTCGTGATCTATACGATCTGGCTCAAGCGTTCGACCCCGCAGAATATCGTCATCGGCGGAGCCGCCGGAGCATTCCCGCCAATGATCGGTTGGGCGGCGGTGACCGGGTCGCTGAGTCTCGAACCCGTCCTGCTGTTTCTGATCATCTTCTTCTGGACGCCACCGCATTTCTGGGCGCTGGCGCTTTACCGCACCGAAGATTATGCGCGAGCGCGTATTCCGATGCTGCCCGTGGTGTCGGGTGACGCGAGCACCAGGCGTCAGATCATCCTCTATACGCTCGTTCTTGTACCGCTCGGAGTGGCGCCCTGGGCTTTCGGCTATACCGGCGCGCTTTACGGCGTCACGGCCCTCGTGACCGGTGCCATCATGGTGATGCTGGGCTGGCAGGTTTTTCGCGAAAGCCGCCCAGCGGAACGTGCAAGCCGTAATCTTTTCGCCTTCTCGATCCTATATCTGTTTCTTCTGTTTGCGGTGCTGCTGGTCGAACGCGGATGGGGCGGGCTGATCGCCCGATTGGCAGCGTGAGCAAGGAAATCGCCATGAGCGAGAATTCTGACGACGACGGCATCGTGCTCACCGAAGCACAGAAACGCGCGCGGCGGTCCCGTTCGATTGCCATTGCTCTGGCACTGGCAGCTCTGGTTGTGTTGTTCTACGCAATGACCTTGGTGAAAGGGCCGGGCGTTCTGATCCGCCCGATCTAGCGCGATGACCGAACGACCCCGCAAATCCGATCAACGACTGTTGCGACGCGATGTTTTTGTCGCCTCTTGTTGCGGAGCTTTGGTTGTCGGCATGGTCGGTGCGGCCTACGCGGCGGTCCCTCTCTATACTTGGTTTTGTAAGACCACCGGTTTCGGCGGTACTACTCAGGTTTCGGAAAAGGCGCCCGATCACATGCTCGATCGCACTCTCACCATCCGTTTCGATTCCAACGTTGCGCCCGGGCTGCCTTGGAAATTCGTGCCGGAGCAGAATGAGACCCAGGTGCGTATCGGCGAGGTGGCGACCGTCCGCTACAAAGTCGTTAACGAGGCTGCGCGGGAAATTACTGGGCAGGCCGGTTACAACGTCTCACCGCCGACGGTCGGCGCCTATTTCAGCAAGATAAACTGCTTCTGCTTTACCGAGCAGCGCCTGAAAGCTGGCGAGACCCGCGAAATGACGGTGGTGTTCTATGTCGATCCCTCACTCGTCAAGGATAGCGATCAGAACGACCTGAACACCATTACGCTCTCATATACGTTCTACCGGCTGCGCGAGCCGGATCAGCCGACGGTTGAAGCGCCCAAGAAAAATCTGAGCAAGCTCTAACGGAGACTAAGAAGATGGCCGACGTTCACGCCAAACAACACGACTATCATCTGGTCGATCCGAGTCCGTGGCCGGCGGTCGGCTCTATATCCGTTTTTGTCCTGGCGGTCGGCGCCATCAGTTGGATGCATCATATGTACGCAGCGGCGCCGCTCGTTTTCGGCGTGGGCGTGCTGGGCGTGCTCTACACATTTGTCGTCTGGTGGCGCGACGTCATCCGGGAGGCCCAATACGAGGGCTTTCATACGCGCGTTGTGCAGATCTCGCACCGCTACGGGATGATCCTCTTCATCGCCTCCGAGGTGATGTTTTTCGTCGCCTGGTTCTGGGCCTACTTCAACACTGCACTGTTTCCAGGCGAGGCCAACGATATCGGTCGACTCGCGGCAACAGGAGGCGTCTGGCCCCCGAAAGGAATCGAGACATTCGATCCCTGGCATTTGCCGCTGCTTAACACGTTGATCCTGCTCACGTCAGGCACCACGGTAACCTGGGCGCACCATGCCTTGCTTGAGGATGATCGGAAGGGACTCAAGTGGGGTTTGATTCTCACCATCCTCCTTGGCCTGACCTTCACGGGCGTCCAGGCCTACGAATACTCGCATGCCCATTTTCACTTCGCTGGAAATATCTATGGTGCCACCTTCTTCATGGCGACCGGATTCCACGGCGCACATGTAATCATCGGCTCGATCTTCCTGACCGTCTGCCTGTTTCGTGCGATGGCCGGGCACTTCACGCCGAAACAGCACCTCGGCTTCGAATTCGCCGCTTGGTACTGGCACTTCGTCGACGTGGTCTGGCTGTTCCTGTTCGCCTGTATATATGTCTGGGGATCTGGCGCGGCGCACGAGTGACCCTTGATGGATGGTTGCTGAAAGGGCGGCGTCATCGCGCCGCCCTTTTATTTTGAAATCAGAAACGCATGACCGAACAAACACTGCACGGCCACCTGCCGATCGGCCGCGGTCTTCGCGGTCGCTGCCCGCGTTGCGGGGAGGGCCATCTGTTCATGGGATTTCTGTCGGTTCGCCCAAAGTGCGAACACTGCGGTCTCGATTTCAGTTTTGCCGATTCCGGCGATGGCCCGGCCGTGTTTGTAATCCTCATTGCGGGCTTCATTGTTGTCTTTGCCGCATTGATCACGGAAATCGTCTATCAGCCGCCATATTGGGTGCATGCTGTTTTGTGGTTGCCGCTGATCTTGATTGTGACCCTTGCGCCCCTTCGCATGGTCAAAGGACTGTTGATAGCGCTGCAATATCATCACAAGGCCGCGGAAGGCCGTCTCGATCGCCGAGGTGAGATGTGAGTAAGGCACGCCCCAAGCGGAAAGGCAGCGTCCTGGATGCGACGCTCATGGCGTTCGCTGGCCTCGTGATTCTGATCGGGCTTGGTGTCTGGCAACTCGACCGAAAGGTCTGGAAGGAAAATCTCATTACGACGATCAATACCCGGCTCGGCGGTGCGCCAGAAGATCTCCCGCCGCGTTCCAGTTGGCAGCAGCTTCGTGAAGACGAAGAGGAATTTCGCCGAGTCGCATTTCCAGCCGAATTCCTCGACGGAGAGGAGGCGCTTGTTTACACGGCCGGGTCTCCGTTGCGTCCCGATGTCAAACGACCGGGCTACTGGGTATTTGCGCCGGCTCGCCTTGCCGGTGGCAGCATCATCCTCGTCAATCGCGGGTTTGTGCCTGCCGATCGCAAAGACCCGGGGACGCGCGCCGAAGGCACACCGCACGGCATAGTCGACATTGTTGGCGTGTTGCGCTGGCCAGAGACGCGCAATTCCTTTACGCCGGCTGACGATCCCAAAAACAACATCTGGTTTCTGCGTGATTCGAATTCGATCGCCACGTTCAAGAAATGGGCGACCGCGGCCCCATTCTACATTGACCAGGAGGGACCGACGCCGTCCGGCGGGTTGCCAAAGCCGGGCAAGCTCGAGCCGAATTTGCCCGACAATCACCTGCAATATGCCATCACGTGGTTCGGCCTCGCACTTGCTCTTGCTGGCGTCTACATCGTCTGGCTCGCGCGTCGCCTCAGTCGACGGAACTGAGATATAGGCATTTGATCCTTTCCGGTCCCACAGCCATAACGCGTCACTTCACCTTCTGCCTCAGCAACTTTCTCCCCGTCAGGGACCGCCAAGGACCGACAGGGCACGACAGGATTTTGCTTACTACCACTTACTATCCGCTTAATTCTTAATGCAAGTTTGTAGGCCAATCATCATCAATGCAATTCCTGACGATCTGGCCGATAGAGCCGATCTTGCGGATAGGTCTATCGTCGTGGAATTGCCTGCGATGGATGAAGACAAGCAGCGAGGCGAAGACGAGTTTTGGGGAAGTTTCAAAGAAGCAAACCCAAGGATACTTGGCACATTGCTCGATGGGGTTGCTGGTGCAATAGCTGGCGCTGATCGAGTTGATTTAAGCGGTTACGGTCGCTTCAGAATGCCTGACTTTGCCAAGTTTGCCGAAGCTGGTTGCTGTGCGCTTGGGTTTGAAGAAGGTGAATTCCTCAGCGCTCTATCCACCAACTCTGAGCGAGCAATGCGACTAGCCTTCAAACAAGACGTCGTGGCTCAAGCCATCAAACTCCTAATCGACCTCAACCCCGAAGGCTGGAGAGGCAACACCAAGCCGCTATTGGATGCGCTACGAAAAGCCGTAGCCAAAGCCAAACAAAACCACCTCCTCGAACACAAGACCTGGCCTAAAACCGACACTTGGCTTGGCCGCCAACTCCGTCGAGCCGTGCCTATCCTCCGAAAAACCTGCAACATCGAGATCGAGTTCGGCCTCGATCTCCGTCAAACCGGCGAGGGTGACAAAGATGGATTTGAAATCCGCAAACGCTAAATCCTCCCCGGGGACTAAGGGGACTAAAACTCCCCGTTGTCCAGAACCAGGGACCCTCTGCGGTAGTAGAAGAAAATCGACGCCCATGGGTAGCCGAGAAAAATCGAACTTGAACTCAAAGAGCGGCGACACTCTCCCGGTTTTTCTTCTTTAGAAAAAGGAAAAATAGTCCCCATAGTCCCCAAGCAATGGAAGCAGGAAATGGAGCAAGTTGAGCATAGCGCCTTGGATTTGCTTAGGACGGTTTATCGAAACCCTGATGTGCCACTAAGCACAAGGATGCGAGCTGCTATTGCAGCTTTGCCGTTCGAGGTGCCGAAGTTAGCAGTGACGGCGCAGATCACCGATGGGGATTTTGCTGATCGACTTGCTAGGGCAATGGCTCGAAGCAACGGAGTGACAACTATCGAACCACCAGCACCGAAGATGATCGAACAATCCTCCGTCCCTGATCGGATAGTTAGAAGGGTCTAACCGGCAAGTTGAAGCCACTAACAGTCATCAGTTAGTGCAGTAACACACTGCCAATATATTTCATGGCTATGAATTGCGGTTAGAATGTTGGCTCCGACCTCATCGATTGGGTGACCTCATCGGTTGGGAGGAAGGAGATCGGGGGCCGCTCCCATCGCCACCCAAGCTCGGTGAGTAGCCCCCGAATTCTTGCATCGATAGGTAGGGCCCGCCACATCACTCTAGCCATCATTGCAATGCTCTGCGGCGCAGCATTGCTAATTAAGTCATATTGTTGAAATGGGCCGAGGAGTAAAATCCGGGCGCTCTCGATCCCCAAGAGAGAGCAACGGCCCCGATCCCATGCCCCCGTCCCCAAAGCCCCCGGATCGGGGCCACTATCTTTTTCATTTGGAAAATCGGGAGCCGCTCTACGGTGAGCATTGAAGGCGGCTCCCGATCTCATTCACCATCCTATGCAAGTTTAGAAATCAGGAGCCTATGAGTGGGAGGAAAGCCCCCGATCCTTTCCGTCCCCAACCGATGAAATGCGCCCAATCGATGAGGCCGGAGTTAACATCCTACCTGTAATTCATAGCGTCTAGGTTGGTCTGGATTACGAATTTCCCTGACTGTTGCAGTGAGGTTACGTGTGTCAGCTTCATGACGATACAGCGACACTATTTCTGAGGAGCAATGCGCATATTGCTCCAAGGATCGACTGATTGTTTGACCTCTGGAGTTCGTTTAATCGTGGCCTTGTAGGCCTCGTCGATCTCTTTCCGACGGAGTGCCTTCTCCTGCTTCTCAGCTTGTTCTTGTTCCCTCACTTGCGGAACAGGAGAAGGTGTACGTTCTTGCGCATGAGCGCTTGGCGGCTGCATCAGTAGCACTGCCGCAACCACGGCTATAACGAATGGGGCACGTCTATTTTCCATCGCACTGGACCGTAGGTGACCGGCAGAACTTCCCCTTGGCCCCACTATTGTCCGAAGCCATCATCATCATTCGCAGGTCCTCGATGGCGAAACGTTACTTCCTCAAACCATTCAGGGTAGCGCCTGCGCCAAGCCTGCAACTGCCCTTCATAGTCAGTAACAGTTTCTGGAATTGCCTTAAGCGCCGCCTTGCCCTTTATCGTGCTAGCCCATTCCTCTAGTTCGCCCATGTAAACGGGAGGGTAGCCCAGTGATCGTTCAAAGGCTGCAAGTTGTCGCCAATCGATACGGTATGTGTCATCATCGTTTGTGAACCCCTGCCAACGTGGCGAAACCCCAATGACCTTAGAAGTCATCGGATAGTTTTTCTTGGTGATCCTAATCGGTGCACGGTTACGCCCCTTGCTGACTTCCGCTTTCGATTTCGCCATTACACCTCCCCGTTCAAATTCGGCCCCCTCATGACCTGCACATGCGGCCTTTTAGTGTCAGTCAACTTCGGTAACGCAGTCGCAGGTTTACCGCCAAAGTCCATTAAACCGCCGCTGTGAAATCCTCGTATATCTCACCGTCATCTCAATCGAACGATGCCCAAGCCATTCCTGAATTGTGCGGAGATCAACGCCACGATCAGCTAACGCATAACCGCAAGAATGTCTGAGGCAGTGCGGATGAAGATTAGTGAAGCCCGCTATCTCAGCGGTTCGATTAATGAGGTAATTAACTGCGAACCGAGTTAATCGTGCTTGGCGTTCTGAAAGAAAGAGCCAAGGCAAGTTGTCTTGACGAGAGTTGAGATAGCGCCGGATTGCTCGCAGCTCATCACCCTCAATCGGATGTGTGCCTGAGTTTGAGCCTTTTAATCGCTTCACCCATAAGGTTGCTCGATCAAAGCTCACATCCTCAACCCGGAGGTCCACGGCTTCGCTACAGCGTAAACCGTGCCGGTACATCATCAGAAAGAGGAGGTGATCTCGGACCCCTTGGCGACCGGCCTTAGCAGCATCGAGGAACGTCTTCATCTCACTTGGATCAAGAAAATCTTTACGTCTGTGAGGATCAGTAACCTTACTCTGCACATTACCCGTAACGGCAAGGTCACTCATTAGCTTGCCTTTCTTCGATTACGTGGGAGTTTGATTACACCTCTCTTCACACAATCCCAGTATCGTGCAGTGGCCAGCTCTATGATCTCCGGATGGATCCTCAACGTAACGGTTGGCCGCTCGACTAAGCTCACCGGCTTCGACCTCTCGCAGCTTGATCCCCTGTGCGTACATCTCTCGCTTCACAGCCTCCCTTGCGAGATACCGAGCAATAGTCATCATCTGTCCGTTCATTGTCAGCTCCTCCAATGTGTGTTGAAGCTCGCTCTCATCTCGGCGCTTGTGTTCGAGAGCAGTCAACAATTATTCAAACATCTTCGTTGCGTTGTTGCGCTGATGATTGGATCATCGTTGCGTGTTAAATTATCTTTCGAACGCCAGAGATGGAGGGCCCGGGGCCAAAATTCTCTCGCTCAGTCCAGCGCACTACACCTTCGCAAATTCTGTGAGAATTTTTCACTTTGCCTTTAGCAAAAGAGTTAGAATGTCAGAAGTGTTGGGAGGGGTCATGAAATCAATATGCGGGATTGCGTTTGTATTGGGGCTTTTGAGCCAAACGACAAACTCAATAGCTGACCCAGCGATTATGGGACCGGGGTCCGTAACGTGCGGTAAGTTTGCAGCGGACTATCGGCAGAACCCCGATCAAGTCGATAGTTTATTTTTTACATGGGCCCAAGGATTTATGAGCGGCTTTAATATCACGGAAACAACGGGAACCTATCGAGATATGGCGGCAGTGCCCATTGATGCCCAAAAGAAGTTCATCCTGAATTATTGTAACCAAAATCCGTCACTTGAATACGCTAAGGCTGTTATGGAGCTTTATCATTATAAACTGCCATTGAAGAAGACAGCGCCTGCCTCTTCACGCTAGCTGGCGCATCATCGGATGGCTTGCGCAAATTGTGTGAAATTCCGGCATCATATGATCATCGCTGGGAGCACTAAGGGGGCGGCGTGAAGCAAGCTAGGAAACAGAGAAAGATCGAGCATCTCTACAAGGCAATTGCGACGATGCGGAGTGAGCAAGGGCACAACACTGTCAAAGAGCAGGCCCAGCGTGTCGTTGAAATTCTTAAACGTGACTACGGCGTTTCCGTCTCGGACAACCTACACAAGTTCATTGGTCGCCGTATCAAGCAGTTCAACGCAGGCCAATGAGCTGATCAATAACAACGCCGCACAATCGATAGCGATAGCGCAATCGAACGATGATGACTGCGCTAAAGTTGGACCATAGTCCAACTGAAGACACCCGATATGAAGTGCTAACCCGGAGAGGCAGGTTACGCTCCTCAGCCCGGATAATCTGCTTGAGGCAATAGCGGCCCGTAACGAACACCATCCGTTACGGGCCGTTAACTCGATATGCCATGCTGTTTTGACATTGCACTATTCAAGTATTCCCTGAAACAATAATGCATGCGTCATAGTCAAAATGATAGGATTAGGTCTTCCATTTAAGGAGATCGGCAATGGACGACCCACAGATAGGCTGGATTGCAGCCATCATCGTCGGCGGAATTGCAGGCTGGCTTGCCGAGCAATTCATGAAAAGCCAAATGGGCCTCGTGATGAACATCGTCCTTGGCATCATAGGGGCCGCAGTCGCTAGCTGGCTATTCGGCATGCTCGGTGTCTCGCTCGGTGGCGGTTGGATAGGCTATTTGATCGCTGGCTTCATCGGAGCATGCATCCTCATCTTTGCCGCACGGGCAATCCGAGGGGCGACGGCGTAGCATCGGATTGATTGCGGAAGTGTCATTGCTGCCATTGGTGGGCCAGAGGGAGTGCTGCCCCACCCAGAACAACCATGGTCTGGTCTGACCTTGGCGCTAACTCCATCGTAGCGGGAAATAGTGCCAATCGAACTGTCTGCTATTGATCGTAAGCTCTTATGGTCGATACACAGAAGGATCTGATGATCCATGTATTGCCATCGATTGTTGCTAGCGACGCTCGCCCTAACAGCGACGCTCGCCGAACCAACGGCGGCTCAGGCTCCGCAATCATGGACGCTGGCGGGTAGCCTTGATTGCAAGGTCGATCCGAATGTCGGCTTCAGCATACCCGGTCACCAGTCGATGCGTTGCCTCTTCACCCCAACTGTGCCGATCTCATCCGAAGCCTATGCAGGTGCCCTCAACACCTTGGATCAGAACCCCGGCATCAATGCCGGCAGCGTATTTGGCTTTGTCGTCCTCGCACCGACAACTGGATTATCCCCCGGAGCGCTCGCTGGAGAATATGTCGGCGTTTCGGGAGATGCTGGCATTGGCGTGGGTGCTGGCCCGAGCGTTCTTCTTGGCGGTTCCAACCGCACCGTTGCGCTTCAGCCGAGCTCGCTTCAGGGTTCGATCACACTGAACGTGGTGACCGGCTTGTCGTTGCTTAAGCTCCGACCTTTGCCGAATTAATTCATAGATTATGACAGCGCTAGAACGGTCATCCCGCTTCAGCCGAGGCGGAAACTGCCAAAATCCTGGCGCAAGATATCAAGACTAAATCCGCAGAACTTATTAAGTGAGACGGCGATCTTATTCACGAAATGAATGATTGGTGAGGGGGCTGTTATGGCTGCGAGATTGGGGAACGGTCTTTATTGGCTCTGCTGCATCCTGGCCGTTGTAACAGGGGCAATTTGCGCCTTCGTTTGGTTCAACCGAACGGAGCCTAGCGATGTGGGAACCGTCATAATATTAGCCGTGCTTGGCACTATCGCTTGGCTGATCGGCCGAGCTTGCCGCTACGTTCTTGCTGGAGCTTGAGCCAACTACGTTGATGGGCGAATTAGCTCCCCGCCAAACTCTTCTTGAAATGCCTTCGCATCATCCGGATTAGCGAAGCACCATCGAACATAATGCCGACCTTCGTGATAACTTCCTCTGCCTCGTTGGCTTTGAATGCCCCGAGTAGAGTGCCAACGGTGCATGGTGTTGAGCCTTATACCGAAGCCGTTCGGTGGCACCCTTAGCTCAATGATATGCGGATAGTGGCGTTCGGTTTCTTTAGTGCCTATGCGTCCTTTGTACGCCATTGAGATGGCTTAGCACATTGGCGACCGAGTTGATGGGGTGACCAGGGGATCACGTCTTCGCCCCCACCGGTGTCGCTTTCACTAGCACCCGCTTGCTCAAGGCCCTTGCAAGGGCTGCGAAATTTACTTCCCCAATGACAGGATCACCTATGGAGTTCTTCTCGACCTTCAATCCACATTGGCGGAGTGCGGAGACGATTTCACTTTCAAGTAAGCGCCAATTAGCGATGGCTTGGGTTTGGTACATTGGGACGCCTCATTGGGCTGCGGTACCAAAATGGACTTGTAAGTCTGATTTGATGAAGAGATTGTGACTAGGTGAGAGAGACGCATTGCCGCTACGTGAGCCTATCTTCGATCCATGCCTTGTAGCGTTTTGGAAGCGATTGGGTGTGAGGGTTAGTGACGCTTAGCAGCGTGCTAGTTAGTAGCGTCCTAACAGTTTCCTATTAGCGGTTTCCTATTAGCAGCGCCCTATAGCAGCATCAGCAAAGACCTATTTAGCAGTGTCCTATTTAGCAGACGGGCTAATCAGCTCACCGCCAAACTCGGCGAGGATTACATAACTTAGTTGGTAGCATTGTGCTGTTCGGTCCGGTTGCGATACCATCTCCTGGGGCAAAACTTGGGGATGGGGCATGAAGTACACTTCGATTTGCGGAGTGCTGGCTGGCTTAGCGCTAGCTGGCTGTATTACCACTCAAGAACTGCCGTTAGCGCCGAATGTCGTTCGCTTGGATACGCAATCAAAAGGGTTGCTATTCACCGGACAAACCGTGCCACAGACAATGCGAGCGGCAGCTCAAGCGACGCTCAACAGAGGCTACACCCACTTCAAATTTGAAGATGCTTCCCTTCAGCAAGGTTCAGTGGTGGCGGGCACCATTGGAAGCAGCAACACTAACATGAGCGGCTCTTATGGCCACGGGTTCATGAACGCAAACGCTAACACGTTCGGTAGCACAGCCGTCATGCACGCTCCCACCGCCGGTGCTGCTGTAACGGTTATTATGTTCCATGCAAATGAACCGGGTGCACAGGGAGCATTCGACGCCGAGCAAGTGCTGAAGCAGTATTCGTCATGAGCAGCCATCAATAAAGGGAGGGGCATGTTGGGAGACTTATTAAAAGCTCAGATGCTCACTCATGGCAGCGCTCAACGACAACGAGAGAGACAAAGATTGCGATCCGAAATGCGCAGAGTGCTATCGAAGCGAGCGAAGGCTTTGATCGTTGCCACTTACTAGCCACTTACTACAGCTAAAATCGACCTCCCACGCCGCACTATTCGTTAGGCCAATCAATTCTTTAACTGAAAGACAGCCGCACTCGACGGAACTGAGCGTTTTCTTGTGCAAGAGCGCGCCCGGGGCTACTGTGCAACTGCCGAGCGTGACCGGACCGCAAACTTAAGCTAAATCAATGCGTTACATCTCTACCCGGGGCGAGGTTCCCTCGCTCGATTTTGTCGATGTGATGCTCGCGGGCCTCGCCCGCGACGGCGGTCTCTATGTGCCGGAACGCTGGCCCACGCTTGATCGCGCGATCGTCGGGAACTTCGCGGGGAAGCCCTATGCCGAAGTCGCCGTTGAAGTGATTCGTCCCTTCGTCGGGGATGGCATCGCGGAAGCGGACCTGGCACGCATGGCGCGCGAAGCCTATGGCAATTTTCGCCATCCGGCTGTGGCGCCGTTGATCCAACTCGGCCCGAGCCTGTTTGTGCTCGAGCTTTTTCATGGGCCAACGCTCGCCTTCAAGGATCTGGCGATGCAATTTGTTGCGCGGCTCATGGATCACGTGCTGCATCAACGCGCCGAACGCACCACGATTGTGGTCGCGACGTCCGGTGACACGGGCGGTGCAGCTGTCGAAGCGTTTCGCGGCCGCGCGCAGACGGACGTCGTTGTACTTTTTCCGCAGGGGCGGATCTCCGAAGTGCAGCGCCGGATGATGAGTACAGCGCCGGACTCAAACGTGCATGCGCTCGCCATCGAAGGGACATTTGACGACTGTCAGGCCTTGGTGAAGGCCATGTTCAATCACCACGCGTTCCGTGATCGCGTGCGGCTTTCCGGCGTGAATTCGATCAATTGGGCGCGTGTTGCCATTCAGGTGGTTTATTATTTTACGGCAGCGGTTGCGCTCGGTGCTCCGCAGCGAAAAATCGCGTTCACCGTGCCGACCGGAAATTTTGGCGACGTCTATGCCGGATATGTCGCCTCGCGCATGGGCTTGCCGATTGATCGCCTCGTGGTGGCGACCAATGTCAACGATATCCTTGTGCGCACGTTTGCGACCGGGACCTATGAGATCCGCGACGTCATTGCAACGACGTCGCCGTCGATGGACATTCAGATTTCATCCAATTTCGAGCGCCTGTTGTTTGACGCTTACGGGCGGGATGCGCAGGCCGTACGGGCGTTGATGGCCTCCTTGGCTCAGCATCGTCGCTTCGCTCTGTCCGCATCGGCAATTAAGGACCTCCGATCGCTTTTCACCGCCGATCGGGCCGATGAGCAGGAGAGCGCTGCGGAGATTCGTGCCTGGGTCCGTGAGGCAGACTACCGCGTGGATCCGCACACTGCGGTTGCCCTTGCGGTGGCGGAGAAAGAGAAACGAGATCCTTCGGTCCCGATGGTTGTCCTGTCGACGGCCCATCCCGCGAAATTTCCTGATGCGGTCAAGGCTGCCTGCGGCGTAACGCCCGCGCTACCTGACACGCTCGCCGATCTGGGGCGTCGGGAAGAACGGATCGTTGTCTTACCGGCAAATCAGACGGCCGTACAGCAATACGTAACATCTGTGTCGCGCGCGGCGCGTGAAGGAGCAGCTGCATGAGTGTTGAAGTTACCCGTCTTCCGTCGGGTCTTTCGGTGATGACTGACCGAATGCCGCATCTTGAAACGGCGTCTCTTGGTGTGTGGATCGGTTCGGGGAGCCGCAACGAGAAACCCGATGAACACGGTATCTCTCATTTGCTTGAGCACATGGCGTTCAAGGGCACCAAGCGCCGCACCGCACGGCAGATCGCGGAGACGATCGAGGCGGTCGGCGGGGATCTCAATGCAGCGACCAGCGTAGAATCGACCGGCTATTTTGCACGCGTGCTCAAGGCGGACGTCCTCCTCGCAATCGATGTCCTGTCAGATATTCTGTCCGAGCCGACTTTCGACGCCGATGAATTGAAGCGCGAACAGAATGTGATTGTCCAGGAAATAGGTGCGACTGAAGATGCACCCGATGATCTCGTATTTGATCGTCTTCAGGAAACGGCATTTCCTCTCCAGTCGGTCGGCCGCTCCATTCTCGGCACACCAGAGACCGTGCGCTCGTTCAACCCGGCGCGTTTGCGCGCGTATTTGTCGCGCAACTACAGGGCCCCCAACATGGTGGTAGCCGCAGCCGGTGCTGTGGAACACGAGGCGATCGTGGCGGAAATCGACAAGCGCCTGACGACCTTCCAGGGACCGCGCGCTCCCGAACCCGAGCCAGCGCATTTCCGCGGTGGCACCAAAGTCGAAACGCGTGACCTCGAGCAGGTGCATATCGCCATGGCGCTGCAGGGATTGCCGGTACGCGACGATCAGCTTTACAGCCTGCAGGTGTTCACCAGCGTGCTTGGTGGCGGCATGTCCTCGCGCCTGTTTCAGGAAGTTCGGGAAATTCGCGGTCTTTGTTACGCAATACACGCGTTCCACATGCCGTTTTCCGACACTGGGCTATTCGCTCTCTATGCGGGCACCGACGAATCTGACGCCCCTGAACTCATGCGTGTCGTTATCGATCAGATTGGCAATGCCACTGAAACGCTGAACGATGCCGAGGTAAATCGCGCCAAGGCGCAGATGAAAGCAGGTCT
>Ga0306920_100007229_pt1 | contig 14595 bp, 11 predicted proteins | sample flu12Cox44000170_FD_204666 | JGI IMG/M metagenome (GOLD analysis project Ga0306920, IMG submission 204666) | Lab enrichment of tropical soil microbial communities from Luquillo Experimental Forest, Puerto Rico - flux4day.12C.oxic.44.000.170 (v2)... | ecosystem: Environmental > Terrestrial >...
GCGTGAGCCGCGCGGACTTTCGCTACGACGATCGGGGAACGGGTGAGCTTGTCTGTCTTGAGGTCAATACGCAACCGGGCATGACCGAGACATCGCTCGTGCCGGAGCTCGCCGCGTACGCGGGCATCACGTTCGATGAGCTGGTGCGATGGATGGTGGAGGACGCCTCGACCAATCGCTGATGCGGTCGGGGGTTTTGCAGATGGGGGACGCCGGCGCGCATGACGGGCCGGCCCGCTCGTGCGCGTTCGCAGCCTATCGTAGTTACGCGGCGCGCTGGCGATCGCGCGTGGCGCGGCTGCCGTCCGGCCTCGGCTTTGCCGGCGCGGTGCTGCTGATCTCGGGCGCGCTCGGCTACGGCGTAGTCAAGGGCGGCCATGTCGGCGATCTCATCGCCTGGTTCAAGGATGCACGCGACGTGGCGGCGAACACAGTCGGCTTCCGCATCGCCGCGATCTCGCTGACCGGCACGAAGGAAGTGAGCCGCGAGGAAATCCTCACCATTGCGGGCGTGACGGGACGCGCTTCGCTGTTGTTTCTTGATGCCGATGCCGCGCGCGCACGTCTGATGGCCAATCCGTGGATCGGCGATGCAGCCATCCTCAAGCTATATCCGGATCGCCTGCAGATCACCATCACCGAGCGGCAGGCCTTCGCGCTATGGCAGAAGGACGGCCGCATCAGCGTCATTGCCGCGGACGGCACCGTGCTCGAGCCGTTCGTCGAACGGCGCTACGTCACCTTGCCGCTCGTCGTCGGCGGCGGCGCCCAACGCGACGCCAAGGATTTTCTCAGCGTTCTCGACCGCTATCCCGACATTCGCGCCATGGTGCGCGCGTCGGTCCGAGTGGCGGACCGGCGCTGGAATTTGCGGCTGTTGAACGGCATCGATGTGCGGCTTCCGGAAACCGACGTCGCCGCGGCGTTCGACCGGCTGGTCGCGCTCGACCACGCCAAGAAGCTTCTCGCGCGCGACATTACCATGGTCGACCTGCGGCTGCCCGACCGTGTCACCGTGCGGCTGTCGGATGCGGCGGCGCAGGCCCGCGACGAGGCGCTAGCGGCCAACAAGAAGAAGAAAAAGGCGGGTGATGCATGAGCGCCCTGCATTACGGCCTAACGCCAAAGATGAAGCCGATCTCGCCGCACCGCAGCGCCGTCGTTGCCGCGCTCGATATCGGCACCAGCAAGGTCGCCTGCCTGATCGCGCGGTTGCGGCCGCACGGGCCGCAGCAGATGCTGACGCGAAGGAGCCACGCCGTCGAGGTAATCGGCTTCGGCCACACCTTCGCCCGCGGCATGAAGGCCGGCGGCATCGTCAATCTGAGCCAGGCCGAGGAGAGCATCCGCCAGGCCGTCGATACCGCCGAGCGCATGGCGTCAGTCGAGATCGAGTCGGTCGTACTGTCGATCTCGGCCGGCCGGCTCGCCGGTGAACTGTTCGCCGCCGACATCGACATCGTCGGCTCCGGCGTCTCCAACGGCGACATCGCGCGCGTGCTCGCCGCCGGCAGCCGGCATTCGCAGCGCGACGGCCGCGCCGTGCTGCACTCGCTGCCGGTCGGGTACTCGATCGACGGCGCGAACGGTATCCGCGATCCGCGCGGCATGCTCGGCGGCCGCTTCGGCGTCGAGATGCATATCGCGACCACCGACATCGCCGCGGCGCGCAATCTGATGCTCGCGGTCGAGCGCTGCCACCTGACCGTCGAGGCCATGGTGGGAAGCCCCTATGTCGCGGGTCTATCGGTGTTGGCCGACGACGAGGCCGATTTTGGCTCGGCGGTCATCGACATGGGCGCCGGCACCACCACCATCGCGGTATTCGCCGGCGGCCGCTTTGTGCATCTACAGGGCTTCGCGCTGGGCGGCCAGCACGTCACCATGGACATCGCGCGCGGTCTGAACGCCCGCATCACCGACGCGGAGCGCATCAAGACGCTGTACGGCAGCGTCATCTCCGGCGGCTCCGACGAGCGCGACATGATCACGGTGCCGCCGCTTAACGACGACGAGCGCGACCAGACTCAGTTCGTGTCGCGCGCGACACTGAATCAAATCGTCAAGCCGCGCGTCGAAGAGATTCTCGAAATGGTGCGCGATCGTCTCGCCGCGTCGCCGTTCGCTTCCGAAAGCCGCGGCCATGTGGTGCTGACCGGCGGCGCGAGCCAACTCACCGGCCTGCCGGACCTTGCCGCGCGCATGCTCGGCCGCCCGGTGCGCATCGGCCGGCCGCTTGGCATCGCCGGCCTCCCGGACGCCGCCAAGGGCGCAGCCTTCGCCGTGGCGGCAGGGCTGTTGGTCTACCCCCAGGCGGCGCATCTCGAACATTTCGAACCGCGGCGTAGGCGCTACGCCAAGACAGGTACGGGCGGCTACTTCGCCCGCGTCGGACGTTGGCTTCGCGAGAGTTTCTGATGGCCCCCAGAAGCGAAGCCACATCATCACAGCGGCCGGTTGCGGACCGGCCGGGGCAGGGCGTTCAACGCGCCCGCGCAAGGAAGAAGAGGCAACTATGACCATCAATCTGAACATCCCCGATATCCGTGAGTTGAAACCTCGCATCACCGTATTCGGGGTCGGCGGTGCTGGCGGCAATGCCGTCAACAACATGATCAACGCCGGCCTGCAAGGCGTCGATTTCGTCGTCGCCAACACCGACGCGCAGGCGCTCACCATGTCGAAGGCCGAGCGCATCATTCAGATGGGCGTGCAGGTGACCGAAGGCCTCGGCGCCGGCTCCCAGCCCGAAGTCGGCCGCGCCGCCGCCGAGGAAGTGATCGACGAGATCCGTGATCATCTCTCCGGCGTGCACATGGTGTTCGTCACCGCCGGCATGGGCGGCGGCACCGGCACCGGCGCGGCTCCCGTCATCGCCAAAGTGGCGCGCGAGCTCGGCATCCTCACCGTGGGCGTGGTCACCAAGCCATTCCACTTCGAGGGCCAGCGCCGGATGCGCATCGCCGACAGCGGCATCACCGAATTGCAGAAATGCGTCGACACGCTGCTGATCATCCCGAACCAGAACCTGTTCCGGGTAGCGAACGAAAAGACCACCTTCGCCGACGCCTTCGCCATGGCCGATCAGGTGCTCTATTCGGGCGTTGCCTGCATCACCGACCTGATGGTCAAGGAAGGCCTCATCAACCTCGACTTCGCCGACGTGCGCACCGTGATGCGCGAGATGGGCAAGGCGATGATGGGCACCGGCGAGGCCGAGGGCGACAAGCGCGCGCTCACCGCCGCCGAGGCCGCCATCTCCAATCCGCTCATCGACGATGCGTCGATGAAGGGCGCCCGCGGCCTGCTCATCTCCATCACCGGCGGCCGCGATCTGAAACTCTACGAGGTCGACGAGGCGGCGACGCGCATCCGCGAGGAGGTCGACCAGGAGGCCAACATCATCGTCGGCGCCACGTTCGACGAGAGCCTCGACGGCATCATCCGCGTCTCCGTCGTCGCCACCGGCATCGACCAGTCGCAGAAGCAGGCGCTGCCGGCGGCCGAGCAGCGCATCGCCGAGGTCGCGCATCGGCTGCGTGCCACCAATCCGCGCCTCGCGGAACGCCCGGAGGCCGTCGAGCGTCCGGAGCGGGCCGAGCCGCAGCAGGCGCTACGGTCTGCCGCAGTGGCACCGGCGGCGCCGGCCTCCGTCAACGCTTCGATCGCCTCGGTGGCCAAGGCCGCCATCGCTGCAGCGATCTTGCCGCAAGGCGGCAGCGACGACGTCGCCATTCGTCCGCTGGCGCCGAAGCCGTCGCTGTTCATCGATCCGACGGCGAGCGAAGCCGAGAAACCAGAGCCGGAAGCGTTCATTCCGCCGCAGCCGGAACGGCTGGCGCGGGCGCCGCGCATGCCGCGCATCGACGAGCTGCCGATGCCGGCGCAGAACGAAATCCGCGCCCGCCGCGGCGAGCCGCTGCCGGACGATCATCCGGAGACCCAGCGCAAATCGCTGTTTCAGCGAATCGCGACCGGGCTCGGCCGCCGGGGGCAGGAGGAGGAAACCGCACCGCGGGCTACGCCGCCTGCGCCGCAGCCCGCGGAGCGACTCACTGGCCGGCCGGTGCCGCGCCAGGCCGATCCGCGACCCGAGCCGGTATCCGAATATGCCAAGCGCCCGGCGCCCCAGGGTCTCGACCAGCACGGCCGCCAGACTCCTGTGTATAACCAGAGCGAAGAGGACCAGCTCGACATTCCGGCCTTCCTGCGCCGGCAAGCGAACTGACTTTGGGTGATGGAAGTCGATGCCGGCACCGCCCGTGGCGGCGCCGGTTTACATTTCGGCTCGGTCATCGGCCAAGCCGGTCGCGGCCGCGATCTCAAGCTATTGAATTTATTGATATAGTTTTCTTTGGCGCCATGCCGATGAAATGCGCACCGCTGGCCGATGGCCGGTCACGCGGGCGCGTTCCGTTGTCATGTTGCGGGCGCTTTACCGTCAGGACTGCGGCTGGAACATGGTAACACTCGGTAAGAAAGCGTGAGTTGGCCTTCGGGCCTGCCGCCGGTAAAATTTACCAGGTTGGAGGGGTGTTGGGGGATCGCTTCCGTCGGCCAGATGCGGCCTTTCGTGCGAGGCTCAGGTGCGAGGCGGGTGCGGACCTCCCTAGTACATACAGGCGAACCTGTAGTCCTCTCAAGTTCGGGGTCGGTCACAACTTTGCGGGGTTTCTTGTCCGCTCGGTTTGACCACAAGTTGTGGGACGCCGCATGATGCGGGGCATGCTAGCCGGTAGTCAGACGACGTTGCGTAACAGCGCGATGGTGTCAGGCATTGGCGTTCATTCCGGTTCGCCCGTCACCCTGACGCTGCATCCGACCGAAGCCAATACCGGCATCGTTTTTCTGCGCTGCGGGCCCGACGGCCAGCGCGACCGCGAGATCATCGCCGACTATTGCGCCGTGACAGCGACCGAGTTCGCCACCGTGCTCGGCGACAAGAACGGTCCGGCGATCTCCACCACCGAGCATGTGCTGGCCGCGCTGCACGCGCTTGGCATCGACAACGCGATTGTCGAGGTCGACGGGCCGGAAGTGCCGATCATGGACGGCAGCGCCGAGCCATTCGTCGCCGCCATCGATCAAGCCGGCATCGCGCCCCTGTCGGCGCCGCGCCGTTGCATCAAGATCCTCAGGCCGGTGCGGGTCGGCAAAAACGGCAGCTACGCCGAATTGCGACCCTACGGCCGCGGCCTGCGCATCGAGGCCGAGATCGATTTCGACCATCCGCTGATCGGCCACCAAACCTTCGGCATCGACGTCGAGCCGGACTCGTTCCGCCGGGAGCTTGCCCGCGCGCGCACCTTCGGCTTCATGCGCGACGTCGCCAAGCTCTGGAGCGCCGGCTATGCGCTCGGCGCGTCGTTCGAGAATACGGTCGTGGTTGCCGAGAGCCGGGTGCTCAACGCCGAGGGCGTGCGGTTCCCCGACGAATTCGTGCGCCACAAGGCAGTCGATGCCATCGGCGACCTGGCGCTGGCCGGCGCGCCGCTGATCGGCGCCTACCGTACGGTCCGCGGCGGCCACAAGCTCAATCACGCCATGGTCACCGCGCTCATGGCTGATTGCAGCGCCTGGGAGTATGTGGATACGCCCGACGCCGCCCGCCGCATCCGCGGCCATGCCGAGCCGGCCGGCGGGTTCATCACCCCGGCTTACGGGCCGGACGTCTCTTGATTTACTTAACTTTTTCGCCTTAATCCCGGCCGATTGCAGGCCATAATCTCTCAAACTATCATCGGCCTGTGGGGACATACCCTCGACGCGCATAGCGCGCGGTCCAAGGGCTACCGATCGGGCGATAGATTGGCGGGACGGGGTTCCAACCATCTCATGATGTCGCGGTCACGAGGATCGAGCCGGTCCGCTCGAGGCATGCGGGCGCTCGCGGGCTGTCTCGCGCTCGCGCTCGTCGCCGTGCCCCTTATGGGCTGCAGCTATTTCAACAAGGACGACGACTACGTCCGCGACGATCCGGCCGACAAGCTCTATAACGAAGGCCTGTTCCTCCTCAACAACAAGCAGGACTACAAGGAAGCGGCGAAGAAATTCGACGAGGTCGACCGCCAGAACCCGTATTCCGATTGGGCGCGCAAGGCGCTGTTGATGTCGGCCTATTCCTACTACCAGGCGCAGGAATACTCCGATTGCATCACCTCGGCGCAGCGCTACGTGACGCTGCATCCGGGCAGTCCTGACGCGGCTTACGCGCAATACCTCATCGGCTCGTCGTATTACGACCAGATCCTCGATGTCACCCGCGACCAGGCGCGCGCCGAGAAGGCGATCAACTCGCTCGAAGAGGTGGTGCGCAAATATCCGGATTCCGAATACGCCACCGCGGCGAAGAAGAAGATCGACATGGCGCGCGATCAGCTCGCCGGCAAGGAAATGGAGATCGGCCGATTCTATCTGAACAAGCGCGACTTCATCGGCGCCATCAATCGCTTCAAGGTCGTGGTGACGCAGTACCAGACCACCCGCCATGTCGAGGAAGCGCTGGAACGGCTGACCGAATGCTATCTCTCGCTCGGCATCCTCGATGAGGCGCAGACCGCCGCCGCCGTGCTCGGCCACAATTTCCCGGATAGCGACTGGTACAAGGACGCCTATAACCGGGTGAAGCGGGCCGGCGGCGAGCCGAACGAGAACAAGGAATCCTGGATCAGCCGCTCGTTCAAGAAGTTGGGCCTCGGATAGCCGCGAGATCGCGGACGGCCGACAGACGGCGGGAACGAGAATCGCTATTATCTATCCCGCGTCGTCCGTTCGAGCGTCGTCCGAATCATGCTGGCCCGCCTTTCCATCCGCGACATCGTCCTGATCGATCGCCTGGACATCGATTTCGGGTCCGGGCTTGCGGCCTTGACCGGCGAGACCGGCGCCGGCAAATCGATCCTGCTTGACGCTTTTGCGCTGGCGCTCGGCGCCCGCGGCGATACCGCCATGGTGCGCGAGGGCGCCGAACAGGGCCAGGTGATCGCCGCGTTCGATCTCGCCAACGATCACCCGGCGCGGCGGCTCCTTGCCGAGAACGATCTCGGCGGCGACGACGATGCGTTGATTGTGCGCCGCGTCCAATTCGCCGACGGCCGCACCCGCGCCTTCATCAACGACCAGCCGGTCAGCGTGCAGGTGCTCCGCGCGCTGGGCGCCGCACTGGTCGAAATCCACGGCCAGCACGACGAGCGCGCCTTTGTCGACGCCACGACCCATCGCGCGCTGCTCGACGCCTATGGCGATCTCGAAGGCGACGCCGCCGTGGCGGCGCGACTCTGGGACGAGCGCCGGGCGCGCGAATCCGCGGTCGCCGCGCACCGCGCCGAAGTCGAGCGCCTGAGCCGCGAGGCGGAATGGCTGCGCCATGCCGTCGACGAACTTACGCGGCTGGCGCCAGAAACCGGCGAGGAGACGATGCTCGCCGCGCGGCGCACAGCCATGATGCAGGCGGAGAGGGTCGCCGAGGATTTGCGTGCCACCCACGACAATGTCAGCGGACCGCAATCGCCGGTGCCGGCGCTGTCGACCGCGGTCCGGCGGCTCGAGCGCCGCGCCGCGCAGGCGCCGGCATTGATCGAGCCGGTGGTCAAGGCGCTCGACGCGGCGCTGACCGCCCTCGATGACGCGAGCAATCATCTGGAGCGCGCGCTGCAGGTGGCGAATTACGATCCCAACGAGCTCGAACGCATCGAGGAGCGGCTGTTCGCGTTACGCGCCGCCGGGCGCAAACACAATGTGCAGGTCGACGAGCTGGCCGCGCTCGGCCGGCGCTACCAGAGCGATTTGACGCTGATCGACGCTAGCGCCGAGCGGCTTGCCGTACTGGAACAGGAAGCGCGGGCCGCTGCGGCACGCTATCGCGAGGCGGCGGAAGAGCTGTCGGCGGCACGCCGCAGCGCCGGGCAAAAACTCGACAAGGCCGTCAACGCCGAATTGAAGCCACTCAAGCTCGAGCGCGCGCAATTCTCCACCCAGATCGACAGCGAAGGCGAAGGGCCGAACGGCCTCGACCGCGTCGAGTTCTGGGTACGCACCAATCCCGGCACCCGGCCGGGGCCGCTGATGAAGGTAGCCTCTGGTGGAGAGCTGGCGCGTTTCCTGTTGGCGCTGAAAGTGGTGCTGGCTGACCGCGGCTCGGCGCCAACGCTCATATTTGACGAGATCGATACCGGCGTCGGCGGCGCCGTGGCCGATGCGATCGGCGTACGCTTGGCGCGGCTTGCCTCCGGCGTCCAGGTCATCGCCGTGACGCATGCGCCGCAGGTCGCTGCCCGCGCCGACCGCCACTACCTCATCACCAAGGGCGCGCTGTCCAAGGGCAAACGCGTCGCCACCCGGGTGGCCGAACTCGAAGCCGAAAGGCGCCGCGAAGAGATCGCGCGCATGCTGGCCGGCGCCGAGATCACGGCCGAGGCCCGCGCCGCCGCCGAGCGGCTCATTCGCGCCGCGAGCTGAGCCGCATCGCGCGCGGCCGCGGCCTCTGCTACATTGCCGCAAAACAACGGGGAGGATCGTCATGCGCGAGCGCGCCGCAATCGCTGCTGGCTTTGTCATCGCGCTGGTAGGCACGAGTTTGGTCCCCGCCGCCACGCTCGACTACGATTTCTACAAGGCCAAGGTGCAGCCGATCTTTCTCGCCAAGCGGCCGGGCCACGCGCCCTGCGTGATGTGCCACGCTGAGGCCAATAACATGCTGCGTCTCGAGAAGTTGCCGGCGGGCCAGACCGCCTGGACCGAGGACCAGACGCGGAAGAATTTCGACACGGTATCGAAGATCGTTCAGGCTGCGGACGATCCCCTGACCGCGAAATTGCTGACCCATCCGCTGGCCCCGGAAGCCGGCGGCGATGCGTTTCATTCCGGCGGCCGGCAATTCGCCGACAAGAACGATCCGAACTACAAGGCCATCGCCGCGTGGGTCAAAGGCGCGACCTTGGCGCCGGAGAAGAAGTAGCGCCCCACCTTCAGGTGACGGCGTGCTTTAGCGAGCCGCCTGCTTGCCGGGCGCCCGTTTGGTGGCGTGGCCGGCGTCGTCGGGGATCACCAGGGTGCTGTTGCGCTTCGGCACTTCGCCGACCGAAATCACCTTGGTGACCTTCATCGCCACGGTATCGACCACCGACACGGAGCGCAGGCCGGAATTCGACACGTACATCTGCTTGCCGTCCGGCGTGAAGGTGACCCAATTGGCCACCGCCGACAGCGGCGCCGCATGGCCGGCGAGCTTCTCGCTCGGCAGGTCGACCTTGCCGATCAGCTTCAGCTCGGGCAGCGTGTAGGCGTAAGCCGCGTTGTTCGGGATGCTGGTGATCCACAGCGTCTTGTTGTCCGGCGTGATGCCGATGCCGTGGGAGGGCTCGTTGGTCCGGTAGCCGCCGTGATCGAACGTTTGCGGCACGTCGGGCAGCTTCACGCGGGTCTCTTCCTTCTGCTGCGCAACGTCGATCACCGAGAAGCCGTTGAGCGTCGACATCTGCGAGAACACGCGTTTGGTCGAGCCGTCCGGATTGGTCTCGATCGCCATGCATCGCACGCCGAGATCCATAGGCATCGCCCAGGCGAGCTGCTCTTTCTCGAGATCGAACACGTAGAACGTCTTCGACGGGATCGAGCCGCCGACCACGTATTTGTTGTCTGGCGTGACATAGACGTTGTGCAGCCGGCCGCCGTTGGTCGGGATGGTCTTCTTCAGGGTCAAGGTCGCGGCGTCGACGATGTCGAGGCCGCCCTGGCCGCGGGCGATGGCGACCACGATGCGGTCGCCGTTCTTGGTCACCGAGATATTGTTGGGATGATCCGACAGCGGCACCTTCTTGATCAGCTTGCCGGCCTTGCGGTCGAACACGTCGAGGCTCGAGGTTTCCTCGTTGCTGACATAGACCCGCGCCGCATCGGGCGAGAACGCGATGCCGTGGGCGCCGACCACGTCCTTGATCTCCTGCACCACCTTGTTGCTGACCGGATCGATGACGTCGATGGTGTCGCCGGCCGAATTGGTGACGTAAATTCGCACCGTGGCAGCGGATGACGGCAGCGGCGCCAGCGCGAGCGCCAACACCGGGACGACGGCGTGTAGGATCGGTCGTAATGTCATGGTGGCGCGCTCCCCTGGCAAACGTTTTCCGCCTCGCCAAATTACGCGCAATCCCGCGGCTAGACAACGTCACGCGTCGCGAGGCAATGTTTGCGCCGATGGCAAAGAAGTCGCTTTCCGCCGCGCCCCCCGACGCGCTGACCGAAGCACAGGCGAAAGCCGAATACGCGCGGCTCGGCGCCGAGATCGCCGAGCACGACCGGCGCTACTACCAGGACGACGCGCCGAGCGTGTCGGACGCTGAATACGACGTTCTGCGGCGGCGCTATGGCGCCATCGAGGCGCGCTTTCCGCGGTTGCGCACGCTGGAGAGCCTCACGCAGCGGGTCGGCGTGGCGCCATCGGCGCGCTTCGCCAAGGTCCGCCACGCGGTGCCGATGCTGTCGCTCGACAACGCCTTCGTCAAGGAAGACGTCGTCGATTTTGTCGGCCGCATCCGCCGTTTCCTGCGGCTGCCGAATGACGAGGAAATCGCGTTCTCCGCCGAGCCGAAGATCGACGGGCTGTCGATTTCGCTGCGCTACGAGGATGGTGCGCTGGTCAATGGCGCCACCCGCGGCGACGGCAGCGAAGGCGAAGATGTCACCGTCAATATCAAGACGCTCGAAGACGTGCCGAAGCGGCTGAAGGGCAGGGGTGTGCCGAAAATCTGCGAGGTGCGCGGCGAGGTCTATATGACCAAGCATGCCTTTCTGGCGTTGAACAAGCGCCAGGCCGCGGCTGGTGGCCAGATTTTCGCCAATCCGCGCAATTCCGCCGCCGGCTCGCTCCGCCAAAAAGATCCCTCGATCACCGCGTCGCGGCCGCTCGGCTTTTTCGCCTATGCCTGGGGCGAGATGAGTGCGATGCCGGCCGATAGCCAGTCGGCTATGGTCAAATGGTTCGCCTCCTGCGACTTTAAGACCAACCCGCTGACCAAGATGTGCCATTCGGTCGAGGCGTTGCTGGCGTTTCATCGCCGGATCGAGGCCGAACGCGCCAGCCTCGACTACGACATCGACGGCGTCGTCTACAAAGTCGACCGCCTCGACTGGCAGCAGCGGCTCGGCTTCGTGTCGCGCAATCCGCGCTGGGCGATCGCGCACAAATTCCCGGCCGAGAAGGCGACCACGATTATCGAAACAATAACGGTTCAGGTCGGGCGTACCGGCGCAACCACGCCAGTGGCTAATGTTCGACCGGTGACTGTGGGTGGCGTCGTAGTGCGAAATGCTACGCTCCACAATGCTGACGAGATTGAACGACTAGACGTGAGGGAAGGCGACAAGGTTGTTATCCAACGCGCTGGCGATGTGATCCCGCAGATTCTCCAAGTGGAAGGTCAGCACCCGCCTAGCTCAAAGCCGTATAAGTTTCCAACGGAGTGCCCCTGTCCTCTGAGGACTGAACTAAAGCGGGATAAGACGGCTACAGGCGAAGAAGGAGCGATTTTCCGATGTCAGGGGGGGCTTAAATGCCCATTCCAGGCGGTTGAGCATCTCAAGCATTTCGTGTCGCGCCGCGCCTTCGACATCGATGGACTGGGCGAGAAACAAATAGAGTTGTTCTATGAGAACGACTGGGTGCGTGAGCCGGCCGAAATTTTCACGCTGGAGGCGCGGAACAAGAAGATTCATCTCGAAGAGGTGGAAGGCTTTGGCGAGGTTTCGCTGCGCAACCTGTTCAACGCCATCAACGCGCGGCGCGAGATTTCGCTGGAACGCTTCGTTTATGCGCTAGGAATTCGCCACGTCGGTGAGACCACGGCGGTAGCGCTGGCCCGCGGCTATGGCAGCTGGGACGCCTTTCACAATGCCTGTCTGAAGCTCGCCAAGGGTGACGAGGAAACTCAGGAAGAGATGGACGCTCTTGATCAGATCGGCGACACTGTGATCGACAGCCTCCGCGATTATTTTGCCGAGAAGCATAATCAAAGGTCTATCGAACGCCTCGCCGAGCAGGTGAAAATTCGCGACGCCGAGAAACCGCGCACCGATTCTGCCGTCGCCGGCAAGACCGTGGTGTTTACCGGAACGCTGGAGCAGATGACCCGCGACGAGGCCAAGGCGTCGGCCGAACGCCTCGGCGCCAAGGTGTCCAGCTCGGTGTCGAAGAAGACCGATTACGTGGTCGCCGGCCCCGGCGCCGGCTCAAAGCTCGCCGAAGCCAAGAAGCTCGGCGTCACACTCTTGAGCGAAGACGAGTGGCTGAAGCTCACGCGCTAAGGCGCTTCAGATTCGTCCCGATAAGGCCAGAACGATCACGATGATCAGGATGATGCCAAGCCCGCCGCCGGGGTAGTAGCCCCAGCCGCCGCTGTATGGCCAAGTCGGCAGCGCGCCGATCAGCAGCAGAATCAGAACAATAATCAGGATCGTCGAAAGCATGGCGTTTCCTCGCACCATTGCCAGCCGTACGAGGGAACGCCGTCGCAATATGAAAGTTCCGCGCGGCGTGGCTCAGCGCGGGCCGAGCGGCGCCGTCGCGGTGATCAGCCAGGCGCGCGTGCCGACGTCGACCAGCGGCGACAGCGTATTGCGCACCTGGGCATGATAGGCGTTGAGCCAGGCGATCTCGTCGGCGGTGAGCAGCGCCGCATCGATCAGCCGCATGTCGATCGGCGCCAAAGTCAGCGTCTCGAAGGCGTTGAGCGGCTTCTCGGCGCCAATCACCGGCGACGCTTCCGTCACCAGGATCAAATTCTCGATGCGGATGCCGTAGGCGCCGGTGCGGTAATAGCCGGGCTCGTTGGAGAGGATCATGCCGCGCTTGAGCGCGGCGCTGCCGAGCTTAGCGATGCGCGCCGGGCCCTCGTGCACCGAGAGATAGCTGCCGACGCCGTGGCCGGTGCCGTGGTCGAAATCGACGCCGGCGCGCCACAGATATTGCCGCGCCAGCGGGTCGAGCTGCGCGCCGCTGGCGCCGTCGGGAAACACGGCGCGGGCAAGCGCGATGTGGCCCTTGAGCACGAGGGTGAATCGCTGGCGCATCTCCGCGGTCGACGGCCCGACCGCGACGGTGCGGGTGATGTCCGTGGTGCCGTCTTCGTATTGGCCGCCGGAATCGATGAGAAACGGCTCGCCCGGCGCGATCCGACGATTGCTTTTGCGGGTGACGCGATAGTGCACGATGGCGCCGTCGAGCCCGGCGCCGGCGATGGTCGGGAACGAGACGTCCTTGAGCATGCCGGTGTCGCGGCGGAAGCTCTCCAGTGCCTCGACGGCGTCGATCTCGGTCAGGGTGCCGCGCGGCGCCTCGCGGTCGAACCAGGCGAGAAATCGCGTCACCGCGGCGCCGTCGCGCTGCTGCGCCGAGCGGGCGCCGGCGATCTCGGTCGCGTTCTTCACCGCCTTCATCGGCGCGATCGGGTCGCTACCGCGCAGAATCTCGCCGCCGTTCTCGACCACGAGCCGCGCGATCGTCTCGGCCGAGGTCGCTGGATCGAGCCGCACTTTGCGATGCGCACTGCCGAGCGCGGCGAGGTCGCGCTCGAAGGCAACGTTGGCGCGGATGTCGGTCAGTTCCTCGAGCCGCGCGCGGATCTCGTTGCCGAGCTTGCGCAGGTCGACATAAAGCGCCGGCCGGCCGTCCCTGGGCACCACGGCGAAAGCCAGCACCACGGGCGTGTGCGGTACGTCGCTGCCGCGGATGTTGAACAGCCACGACACCGCCTGTGGGTCGGATACCACTAGCGCGTCGGCGGCAGTCTTGTGCAATTCGGCGACGACGCGCGCGAGCTTGTCCTTGGCTTCCTCGCCGGCGAAGCGCAGGTCGTGCGCCATCACGGCACCGAGCGGCGGTTGCGGCCGCTCGGTCCAGATGGCGTCGATCGGATTGTCGTTGACCGCAATCAGCGCCGCGCCCGCCACGGCGCAGGCCTTGTTGAGCCGCTCGGCGCCTTCCACCGTGTGGAGCCAGGGCGAATAGCCGAGCCGGGTTTCGGCCCGCAGATTGTTCTCGATCCACAGCGTCGGCGGCTCATCGACCAGATGCACGACGGCAAACAGCGCTTCGTCGACCTCCTCGCGCACCTGCACCACGTAGCGACCGTCGACGAAGATGACGGCGCGGTCCTTCAGCACAATGGCGGCGCCGGCCGAGCCGGTGAAGCCAGTGAGCCAGGCGAGCCGCTCGTCGCACGGCGGCACGTATTCGTTCTGGAAGCGGTCGGCGCGCGGCACGAAGAAGCCATCGAGGCCGCGGATGGCTAGCTCGGTGCGCAGCGCCTGCACCCGCGGCGCGCTGGCGGCGCGCTCGTCGCGATCCTCGAATGACTGGAAATGGGCTTCGAACATGACGTCAATCTACGAGGCGAGGGCGCTGGCGGCAACTAACGGCCGCGCCTGAGGATCAGTGTCATCCAACCGTCGCAAACGATGCGCCGTTCGAGCGTCAGGCGGTGATAGGCGGCGAGGGCGGCGTTGGCTTGCGACGGCAACAGTCCCGACAGCACGACCCGGGCGCCGGGCGCGGTCAGCCGTGTCAGCGGCGCGGCAAAGCGTTGCAGCGGCCGCAACAGA